>Ga0123357_10009482_pt1 | contig 12296 bp, 10 predicted proteins | sample TergutEmb28metaG_FD_89873 | JGI IMG/M metagenome (GOLD analysis project Ga0123357, IMG submission 89873) | Embiratermes neotenicus P4 segment gut microbial communities from Petit-Saut dam, French Guiana - Emb289 P4 | ecosystem: Host-associated > Arthropoda: Insects > Digestive system > Gut ... | reverse complement strand
TAGTTTTGCCGATACCGTTGAAACCTTTGAATATAATCTTATCGCCTTTGTTGATTTTAAGAGACAGCGGCGGCATAATTGCCGCGTTGTTATAACCTATTTCTAAATTTTCTATTGTGAGTATTGTTGTAGTCGCGCCTTTTTTATGCTTGAACTTGAAATCCGGTTTGACTATAACCTCAGGCAGTTCTATTCGCTCTAATCTCTCCAACATTTTTTTCAACCATGTCGCTTTTGTTTTTCCTGCACCGGTTGAGTTATAATAAAGATGTTCTTGAACATATTGTTCAGACCGTTGTATATATTTTGCCTGCGCAATCTGCTGTTCGGTTTGAATTGCCTCGCGGCGTTGTTTTTCTTTCAGATAATAGTCGTAATTTCCCTCATATACTTTCAGTTTTCCGTTCGCAATCTCGATAATTTTATCGGCGATTTTATTCAGAAATATTCTGTCGTGGGATATTACGATAAAGCTGTATTTTAACTTTTTAAGATAATCCCCAAGCCATGCGATATACTTTATATCCAGAAAATTCGTCGGCTCGTCTAAAATTAAAATATCGTTGTCCGACAACAGTATTTTCGCGAGTATGATTTTGGTTTTCTGACCGCCGCTCAATATATCAACTTTTTTATACATATCAGACGGAGAAAAACCTAAACCTATAAGAACATTCTCGATTTTTTTCGAGATTTGGTCAAATCCTTTTGATATAAGAAATTGATTTAATCTTTCGGCTTTGTTTATCGCTTTAATTTGCGCCTCGCCGTCCAATTCATGTAAAGCCGCGTAAATCTGCGCGACTTCTTTATCTGTCTCATATAAATCCACAAATATTGCATCAAGATATTCATAGACGGTCAGATTTTTGTCTATATTTGCGTACTGGTCGAGCCAGCCGATTTTTATATCCGGCAGAATTTCCATATCAAAAACGTCAGGGACGATTTCCCCCGTCAAAACTTTCAGAAACGTAGTTTTACCGCAGCCGTTCGGTCCGACAAGACCTATATGTTCATTGTCGCAAATCATTACAGACGCTTTTTCGAATATTCTCTTGCTGATCCCTTTTACGTCTTCTTTGCCGGTTTCAAAAAGTTTTCTGCTGCCGAAAGAATGTGAAAGTTCGTTTATTTTAAATAATCTCATAATATATTGTAATCCTCCTGAATAATAAATAAAAAATAATGTTTTCAAGCAAATCATTTATCCTGCGAAAGATTCAGCCATTCATCATACATAAAATTTAAGGTGTTTTCTAAATTTTGCTTATCTTCATATAAAAAATTCAGTTTTTTGTGGTCTCTCTCGATTTCGGAAGATTCCATTTCGATATTTATATTTTTTATTTCTTCTTCTGTTTCTGCAATCAATTTTTCGAGTTCTTCGAATCTTTTTATCTTTTTTGGCTGTTTAAATGATAAATTAACGGGCATAACCAGCGGCTTTTGTTTATTTGCGTTATTATTGTCATTTGTATTCTGCTTATCAGTTGTTTTACTGATTTTTTCAGCGTATTCCTCAAAGCCGCCTATATATTCCGTTATTTCTCCATTTTTTAAATCCCATATTCTGTCGGCGAATTTGCTTAAAAAATATCTGTCGTGGGAAATAAACAATATTGTGCCGTTGAAATCATATACAGCATCTTCGATCCACTCTCTCGACTCTATATCAAGATGATTTGTCGGTTCGTCGAGTATAAGAAAATTTATGTTGTTCTGCATCAGCAAACATAATTTCAAACGGCTCTTTTCCCCTCCGGAAAGCGAGCCGACTTTTTTGAATACGTCTTTTGCCTTAAAATGAAACCCGGCAAGGATATTACGCGCCCTTTCTTCGCTTAATTCCATAAAATGGCGTAAAGTTTCCAAGACGGTCAGCTCGTTATTTTCAAATTCGATAATCTGAGGCATATAAGCTGTTCTGGCGCTGTTTCCGACTTTAACATCGCCGCTGTCGCATATTTCTTCATTTATAATTAATTTTACAAGAGTGGTTTTTCCGCATCCGTTCGCACCGATAAGCGCAATTCTGTCATTTCTGTAGATTTTAAGATTTATGCCGTTCAAAAGATTATTTCCGCCGTAAGCCTTATATACGGAATTAAGCAATATGATTTCTTTCCCTGAAAATCCGCTGTCGCCGAATCCTTCGGCTATTTTTTGACCTGTGCGCGGTTTTTCGATTTTATCCATTTTCTCAATGCGTTTTTCAATCGCAAACGCCCGTCTGTGCAGTTTTGCATTATCGGATTGTTTTGCCCATTCATGAAGACGTTTGGCAGCCGTTTCAAGCTGACGTATTTTTTTCTGCTGCTGTTCGTATAATTCTGTCTGGCTGAGAAATCTTCTTTCTTTTTCTTCGACATAATAGCTGTAATTGCCTTCGTAAAAATTCAGTTTCCCGTCGTCTATTTCTATTATCCTGTCGATTACGTTATCCAGAAAAGCTCTGTCATGCGATATAACGAAAATCGTCCCTGAAAATTCGTTCAGGAATTTTTCAACCCAGCCGAGCGACTGCAAATCAAGATGGTTCGTAGGCTCGTCAAGCAAAAGTATATCGCAGTCGCGCAATAAAATCCGCGCTAAATTTACCCTCGTTTTTTCTCCTCCGCTCAATGAACTGAACAAGATTTTTCTCATTGTTTCATCTATATTCATTCCACTGCAGATTTTATCTATTTTTACCTCAGTCTCATACCCGCCGAGCCTTTCATAATCTTCCATCAGACGTCCGTATTTTGCAAGTATACTGGGAGTATCGTCCCCCTCAATTTTTTTCATTTCATTGTAAATATTCAAAATTTCTTTAAATGAAAGATATAAAATATCCTCAACCGTATATTTTTCATCAAAAACAGGAATCTGGTCAAGCATTTCAATTTTCCTGCCGTTTGCTTTTGACACCGCCCCGCTCTCGTATGATTCAATCCCGGAAAGTATTTTAAAAAGCGTTGTTTTCCCGGAACCGTTTTTACCTAATAATCCGACTTTCTCGCCGCTGTAAATTTCGAAATCAATTCCCTTTATAACATGATTTGCACCGTAATATTTATTTAATTCATGCACAGATATATCAACCATAATAATAACCCTTTCGATACAATAATAAAAAAGCGGCAAAAAAACGCTCAGATGAATAAACCTTCATCCAAACGTTTTTACCGCGCTTATATTTTTCAAATGTAAACTTGTAAATGCGAAATGATGATTCAATCAACTTTTATATAATTATATTTAATTTTGGACAGACTTCTACCCCAGACAGGCATAAACGCCGAAATGCGGGCGACATAATTGCGCAGAAGCGTCAATTTGCCCATATAATTGTTTATATAATTATCGTTGAATGAATTGTTCATCATTTCACCTCCCGAAAGATTATTTTAACTATTGTTAATTTATTATATTCTATCACAACTTTTCAAAAAATGCAAGAACTTTTTTATATTATTTTGCTTTTTGTTGCTCCATTATATAAATTATATCATACTTAGGGTATGTCAGACCGAACTTTCCGTCGTCTCCGACAGATCCCTCACTTTCTTTTATGTGGCTGTGCCCCGCAAAGCGCGATAAACAATTACGGGATATATACAGAGATATTGGGTTGAATAGTTTATCATACTCTGAGTCGTAACTTACTCTTTTGGCAGCTATCTTTTCTAATTCGGGACAATAACGCTTGATTTCGCCGTCTGCTATCGGCAAATCCAAATCAGAAAGGGCAAGCCAGTAATAAAGATAAACACCTGAACGCCTTTTTCCTCCGTTAGACGGCGCATCCATTTTTTCGCTTATCCCATTTATTAATTTATTTATCCACTCAATTTCATTAGGAAAAGCCGCTGTCAAAAATCTTAATGCCGAAATAGAGGCTTCAAAACATTCGCCTACAGAGCAAAATTGTCCGAAACATGTTGTTTTAAGCCGTTCTTTCGTTTTGACGAGCATATCTTGCACTTTTTCATCATCTCTGCGCCACAAAGCTAACAGACGAAGTATTTCCAACTCATAATGGTTTGTTGAAAAAATATGCGTGTTTGGCATAACCCCGGTTATTGTAATGAATTTTTTGGGATTATACGGCGGAATGTAAAACAACGGATACATGATTCTTCCGTCCTGCGGAGATTTTACGCCTTTATTAAAACGCCCTATATCGTCTTCACTGCTGATATTGGCTAAAAAAACATCTGTTATACTCTTCTTTTCGGTGTCAGAAAACACTTTGCCTTTAATTAACTCATGATTGGTTTTACATAAAAGCTGATTAATATAAAATTTTTCATTGTCCTGTAATTGATTTTTTACTTCTGTTTCTATTACTTTCGCCATAATATCTATCCTTTCAAAATTAAAATAATGGTTGTTTTTATCTAAGTATCTGTACTCGCTCGGTAAAAATCCTGTTATCCGTTTAAATGTCCGTGCAAACGAATCTGCGTTTTCAAATTGATATTTAGTCGAAATATCTATGATACGCCAGTTATTATGTTCAAGGTCTTGTGCGGCAAGGCACATTCTGCGAAGCCGGATATACTCGTTTGCAGGATAACCGACGTATGTAAAGAACATTTTGTAGAAATTGGATAAAGCCATATATGATTCTTTGGCAACTTTTTTCAAATCTATTTCATTTTCAAGATTATTTTCAATATAATCAATCGACTTTTGTATTGTTTCGCAATAATCCATTTTGCAATTCTCCTTAATTTTCCGGAATAAAACTACATGTTTTGTCACTGTCCGCTATTGACAGAAGAAGCTTATATTATTTTTTCAACTGGGACATAAGCAAAACCGATTTTATGGTCGTTAGAATCATAGATCTCGATTTCCTGCGCTCCGTTTGTTGCCATTTTGAAATTGTATTTATTCATGACTCCTCTAATAAGTCCGAATAACTCCCATGTTTCGCAAGTTTCTTTACACATGAGCCGTACAGTATTATTATCCGTATATGCCCGAATGAAAAGAGATGCCGGCATTTTAAACACATCAACTCCCTCAGGCTGATTTTCTGTCGTCGTTTCTCTGGCAAATATCAATCCATGCAGTGCTTCGCCTATCCGCCAATAATTAATACTGATATGTATATCGCGTTCTGGCATAACACGATCAATTACTTGGCTTAAATCTTCTTTTTGCTTATGATCTAAACGTTCGCTGATATCTTCTTCAGTGTCATTTAGGCTGTTCGCATAAATTGCCTTGCCTGCATAAATTGTCTCCGGTTTCTCAATAACTTCAAAAGCTGCTCCTTTGAATACAATAGTATCAATAACTTTTTCCATATTTGTATATCTCCTGTTTTTAAATTTTTATATTTGTTCTTAACTTGTTAAGATAAATATATTATACAACATTTTAATTGTGACGACCCGACTTTTTTACTAAACATCAACGCAAAACAAATACTGTTTATAATAAATTAAATTATATATATTATAATATAAAAAATCATATTAAACAATAATACATAAAAAGAAAAAATAAATTATTTATTATTTTCAATTAACCGAGTCAATATTCGTTCCACTTATATTATAGAAGTACTTCAAAAACAGAAAAACAGACGGAGAGGTGAAAATTTTGGACCGGATAAAAGTCAGTCAGTATATAGAAGAAACTGCAAAAACGGTGTTTTCATATTGTCTTGCGCGCACCAACTCAAAAGAAGAAGCAGAGGATTTGTCGCAGGATATCCTTTTGGAAATATTGAAATCAGCCTGTAATCTTCGCGACGACAAAGCCTTTTATAACTTTATGTGGGCTGTGGCAAACAATGTGTATAAAAATTGGTGCAAGAAAAAAGCAAGACGAAAACAGACTTTTTATGAACTTGACGAAAATCTGCCTGACGATAACGTCGATTTGGATAATCTTTTAATATTAAGCGACGAGGTAAATTTGTTAAGGCGCGAGTTGTCTCTGCTTTCTGAAAAATACCGGATAGCGGCGGTTTTATATTATTCAAAAGATTATTCTGTTTCCAAAGTTGCGAAAACTCTGTCTATTTCTGAAAATATGGTTAAATACTTGCTGTTTAAAGCAAGGAAAATTTTGAAAGAAGGTATTGGCATGGAACGTGAATTCGGCGAAAAAAGTTATAACCCCGGTAAATTTGAATATAACGTTATATATGACGGCATGGCTAACGATGAATACAGAAATTTATTTGCGCGCAAAATCCCGGGAAACATATTGCTCTCGGCATATTATACTCCGATGACGGTAAGAGAATTATCTATAGAAATGGGCATATCAAGCGTATATATGGAAGATGAAATCGCACTTTTGGAGAGATATGACCTGATAAAATCTGTCGGCGAATGTAAATATCAGACTAATATAATTATATTTACCGAAGATTTTATGAAAGAATGGTATAAAATGGCGGACAAAAACTATGTATCTAAAATCGGAGAAGTCATAGGACTGATAAAAGACGCATTGCCTGAAATCAGAAAAATAGGTTTTAGAGGATGCGATTTACCTGAAAATAATTTATTGTGGACGTTTTATATTCTGACATTATTCCACGGCAGCGGGAATTATCATGACAGATACAAAGAGCAAAACTTTTCAAGAACAAAATTATACCGTGACGAAACAGGAACAATTTACGGCAAAAACTACGACGGAGACAAAGACCCGTACCGCTGTTTCGGATTCGGCGGCACCTGCGGCTGGGAAGATATATGTTATAATTGTTCTTTTGCCGATTTTGACGTTTTAAGTTATCATATCTTGGAAAATTACGGCGAAATTAAAAATATCATGTTAGAATCCGTAAATAACCGCGATGCCGCTAAATTCCCGGTATTCAACGGCAAAGATGTACTCGATACAGATTCGCGCCCTGATAACGACTATGCTAAAACAATAGAGTTATTGCAGCCGGCGATAAATAAAATGGGCGATATATTTAAAGAAATAGCCGACGCAACCTGTAAAATAATGAGCGGTCACGCGCCGAAATTTTTAGCGGAGAATATAAAACCTATCGTCTATAATGTATTGCCTTTCAGCATGATAGGCTGGTACGGCGCGGCGGCGGTAAATTCCGGCGCATTAAAAAAACCGGAAAGCAATGATATTGTATCAATATGCGGATATATTGGATAGATTTAATTGATTACAACACATACAAAGATCCCTTGTACAATAAATATACAGGGGATTTTGTATATATACACCAGTCCGTAAACTAATTCTTTGCCCTCTTTTGAAAGAGGGTGCCGCCCGCAGGCGGTGGGTGTTTTGTCGATTCTGATGTCGGTGCGATGGATGAAAACACCCGTCACGCGGATTTTACGTAGTTTTGCAATGATAAATGGGTTCTCGCATGCCACCCTCTTTACGAAAGAGGGCTTTGTTCGTCATCTTTTACGTTTGATACATATTCCATAATGTCACCCGGTTGAACCTGCAACAATTCACAAATCTTTTCAATTATATCAAGAGAGACATTTTCATTTGCGGACATTTTAGCAAGTGTAGATGTACCCATTCCTATTTTAAGTCTTAATTCCGTTTTATTAATTCCTCTATCTATAAGTAATTTCCAAAGTTTATTGTAATTCATTGACATCTTAATAATACCTCTTTTTTATTATATCATAAATATACAATTATCAAGATAAAATATTCAATAATTAAAATATTTTTTTTTGATAAATCTAATATTATTTACAATTTGTTAATTGATATTTGTTTTGATATATAGTATAATATATCCATTAAATAAAATAAAATATTTCACAATTCAAATAATAAATAGGAGTAAATTTATGAACAAAACCATAATGCAACAACTATTCGACGGAGAAATATTTCCCTCCGAAATCATCAACCATGCCAGAACAAATCCTGAATATTGCAGATTGAATCATACCATTTCCGATGAAATTGAATATTTTTCTGAGATATTGTCCGAAAACAACAGCGAACGCTTTACCAAACTGAATGAAATGCAAAGCTCATCGTCGGGAATGTACGGCAAGGAATGTTTTACATATGGTTTTCGATTGGGTGCAATGATATTGATTGAAATTTTCAGTGACAGAAATAATCATGCAGCAACAGGCAGCGACTAATTCATTTCATAATTTTACCACATTATTAGCGGCGATAACGGCGGCGTCTATAACTTTCTGAGTTTTCCAGCCGTCTTCCATATTCGCGGCAAGACCGTCGCCGCGTCCGTTTAAAATATCGGCGAACGACTGCATTTGCGCGGAATGATATTTGTGAGGCGTAGGCACAGCGCACCAGAGGTGTGCATTTTTCATGGGTTCGTTGCCGATATTGATTTCAAGCTGGTCTCTGTCTTCCAACGTATAACGTATCGCGCCGTTATCCCCGTAAATTTCGACTCTTTGATAATTGCCCCTGCTGTAAGCGTATCGTGATATAGAAAGATTTGTTGCCACCGGTCCTTCCAACTGCCCCACTATGTCGATATAATCGTCAACGGTTACATCGCCCATTATATTTTCACCCGGAATGGGGCGTTTATGTATAAAAGTGTCACAATCCGCTGTGATTCTTGTGAACTCGCGTCCGGTGATGAAACGAACAAGGTCGATTAAATGACATCCGAGGTCTCCGAGCGCGCCCGTTATTGTCTGTTCTTTTATGAAACGCCAGACAAGCGAGCCGACTGCGCCGGTTTTGGGATTCGGCAGTCCCCATCCCTGAAAATATTCGCCGTTTATGTGATATATGTTGCCGAGCGCGCCGCTTTGAACCAAGTCGCGGGCATAACGGGCGGCGGCTATAAAGCGGTACGAAAAACAGACCATGTGGGGAATATTCTTTTTCTTGGTCTCTTCGAGAAGTATTGCCGCTTCTTCGGCAGTATTGCAAACGGGTTTTTCTATGGCATACGGTATGCCGCGTTTTACGGCTTCCATAGCCATTTGAAAATGCAAATAATTAGGCGTGCATATAGATACGGCGTCAATCTTTCCCGAATCCAGCATTTCAATATAATTGCTGTAGCAGTTATCGTCGGGCACGCCGTCGCCGTCGGCGACACCGCAAAGCAACTGTTTTTCTTTAATTTTTTCGGGCAGTATATCACACAACGCGACTACTTCCAAATCGGGACTTGCCATTATCCCTCCGATATGCGAGCCTGATATGCCGCCGCAACCAATTATGCCCATACGAAATTTTTTATTCATTTTATGTTACCCCTCCTAAATTTAAATTATATTTTAAAAAATTTTATTTTACATATTATAACATAAAAAATAAAAGAATACAATAACACCCGCAACAAAAATGTAAATTTATAAAAACTTAACAAAAATCATCTATAATTCCTATGAAAAATCAAGTACAATAACAAAATTAATCAAAAAAGAAATGAGAATATTTATGAGAAATTTTAAGATTACTATATTTTTTACGCTATGTTTTATTGCATTTACAGTATTTTTTGCAGGATGTTCCGGCAGCAGCAACAAAGAAGACAAGAATAAGGGAAATAATGTGAATAAAGAAGACAACAATGAAAGCGTACTTCCGGAGGAAATCACTGTGAATCCAGTAAAAACTGACGAACCGGTTATAAATCCCGGAATGGGCTGGATTCTGTACGGAGATCCGTCAAATCAGACTCCCGAAACCCTTGCCCTGTCTTCCACAGGATATATGCGTTTTTCATGGTCGGACCTGAATCCTGAGGAAGGGGTATATAATTGGTCGATAATTGACAATGCCATTGAAAACTGGAAGAACTGCGGCAAACAGTTTGCTTTCGGAGTTATGTCGGTAAATACTTCCGGAGCTCCGAAGCAGATTCCTGATTGGATATTTGATAAAGGAATGCAATATACCATGGGAAAAGGAGAATCATCAGACGACCTTAGTTTTTATATTCCTGTATGGAATGACCCTGTTTATATAGAAGAATGCGCAAAATTTGCCGAAGCTCTGGCTGAGAAATACGACGGGAATCCCGATATTGCGTTCATTGATATACGGAATTTTGGAAACTGGGGAGAAAATCATCTTTATCCATTTGAGGCGACAAGCGTGTTTATCTCTGACGACGACCTAAAAAAACTCTGGCAGCCTTATATTGATAATTTCAAGAAAACTCAGCTTGCAATATGCTGTAACGGCAGCGACGACAAAGACAAAAATGTGGAAAAGTGGGCTGTGGATAACGGGGTTACTTACAGGCGCGACGGTCTCATGGGCAAAATCGGCTGGGGAGGTTCGAACGGGGACGAGTTAAGCTACGCTTTCGGTAAACTTCCGGTTATCTGGGAATTTTTCGGGAGTTTCAGAAGTCTTGAAAATTCAGCCGACAGAAAGTGGAATGACGACGAATTTATAGAAAACATAAAAAATAACCAGCCCACATATATAGGCATGGGGCAATGGGGCGATGATGCGGCGTATATGCTTTCAAAAAAAGAAGATTTGATAAAACAAGCAGCAAATATGATGGGTTATCATTTTACCGTCGTTCAGGCAAAATATATGAATATTATAGATTCCGGGCAGGACAGCAATATTTCCGTATCAATAGAAAATTCCGGAGTTACAAGAATATTTACAGATTGCATAATTAAATTAACGTTGCTTAACGAATATGACGCGGAAGTAAGCGGAGAAATTCCGACCGACTGGGATGCGAAAAGCTTTTCACCCGGCACCATTACAGATTTGAGCGCAAATATAAATTTTAGTGCAGAACCGGGCGATTACCGGATTGCGATAGGTTTTTTCAGCGATGTAGGGGGCAATCCTACATACAATATAGGGAACAGCGTGAAAACAAAGAATAATTGGTATATTTTGGGCAATATATCGGTAAAATAGAATCAACTATATAGATTACAAAACAAATATTACACTGGTTTTGTAATCTATATAATAAAAATATGAGAAATAAAAAATATTTTATAAATCCGCATAAGATTTTAATTGTTTGATGTGTATATATAGATAGACGCGTCAAAAACGGGATATTATAGAAAGGTGTGGATTTATATAGATTCATTAAATGTTGAAGTGGCAAGTACAGAAATAATGAACAATAATATGCTCGAAATCAATAATAACTTCTATGAAAAATATAATTTGCAGATACGCACGATTGTAACAAGGATTCTGAATAACCTCGGACAAGCCCGCGATATTGACGACTGCGTGAACACGGTATATCTGACGCTGATGGAAAGATTACAGCAGTACAACGAAATACGCGGGAGTATGGGAGCGTTTGTTGCGGTAATTGCGCGTTCCATAGCCTTGAATTATTGCAGGGACAATAGGTACAAAGCCGGCGAATTGATTGGGGACGAAAAGATTGATTTGTTAAGCGGTTCTATAAGAGTCGAAGACGGCGTCGAATTTCAAATGCTCGTTGAAAATATACTCAAGAAGTTAACCGAGCAGGAGAGTATTTTATTTGGTATGAAATACATATATTTTTACTCTCCCGAAGAAATCGCAAAAACTTTTAGTATAAACCGAAACGCAGTTGACGGGCGATTGAACAGATTGAAAAACAAAATAAAGAAACTATTATCAAAAGGAGGAATAATGCTATGAGAGATGAACGTTTCACAGATAATATAAGCGACGAAACCCTTGTAGATATAACTGATAAAATATTAAATTTTGAAAAAAACAAAAAAACCAGAAGCATAAGAATAAATCTGTTGAAAATAATTCCCGCAGTTGCGGCAGTTGTGCTTGTTATCGGAGCTATAAATATACTGCCCGGTATGCTTAAACATACAATCGGTACGTCCGACAACGGAAATGGAAGCAATGTAAATGCCGCCGTTGTAAATACAACTTCTGATACTTCGAATAATTTTAATATTTCAAGTTATACAAGCGAAACCAGTACAGACAATACTGTCTCAACAGATACTATATCGCAAGTTAACGTGGATAGGTCCACAGTCAATATTAATCCAAAGAATTTGAATAAATGGCTAAGTTCTGCTGACGCCGCAAATACTTACGTTCAGGACATCGATACTGTTGTAAGGAACGGCATTACGGTAAATACGCAGGTTCCCACCGCCGACGGAATAGAAATATATTTGCCGAACGGAACAGTAATAAAAACGCACGACACGGTGAAAATTGCAAACGGTAGAATAATAATCGCAGGAAATACGGCTATTGACGGAAACGGAACTGTTACCGACGAAGGCAGCGGAAAAGCCACAATAATAGATAAAGACGGCGGAAAAGTCGATATAAACGGCGGGAATCAATCGACTTACACAGGCACTGACCCTGACGGC
>Ga0123357_10009481_pt1 | contig 12296 bp, 10 predicted proteins | sample TergutEmb28metaG_FD_89873 | JGI IMG/M metagenome (GOLD analysis project Ga0123357, IMG submission 89873) | Embiratermes neotenicus P4 segment gut microbial communities from Petit-Saut dam, French Guiana - Emb289 P4 | ecosystem: Host-associated > Arthropoda: Insects > Digestive system > Gut ... | reverse complement strand
ATTTATACAATTATTCGGGTGAACCGTGGAAAGCGCAATATTGGCTTCGCGAAGCGATGAACCGTCTTTACATGCCGACGCCCGACGGTTATTGCGGCGACGAGGACAACGGACAAACATCGGCTTGGTATGTATTCTCCGCCATTGGGTTCTATCCGGTTTGTCCGGGAAGTAATCAGTATGTATTGGGAGCGCCCCTGTTTAAAAAGATAACCATCAGTCTTGAAAACGGCAACAAGGTAGTCATCAATGCGCCGGAAAACAATGCCGAAAACAGATATGTCAAAAGCTTGAAATTCAATAATAAGAATTACGACAAAAACTGGTTGAGCCACGAAGATTTGATGAAAGGAGCAACCATTGATATTGAAATGTCGGCAAGTCCGAATAAACAGCGCGGAACTCAAAAGGAAGATTTCCCGTATTCTTTTTCTAGCGAGAACAAGTAAATAAGAACGAAGCTGTCTCCTGAAGTGATTAGAACACGTCATTGCGAGCGAAGCGAAGCAAACCAGTATACTGATTTTCAATGGATTGCTTCGGGCAAAGCCCTCGCAATGACGAACACAAATTTTGCATAAATTATAAAAAGTAATCATGATTATATCATTTAAAGAAATGTTGACTGATGCGTATAGAAATCAATACGCCGTAGGAGCATTTAATTGTCTGAGTTTGGAAAATGTACTGGGAGCGATACAGGCTGCCGAAGAATTACGTTCACCCATTATTATTCAGTTAGCCGAAGTGCAGTTCCCTTATTCTCCGATTGAATTAATGGCTCCGGTTTTTCTTGAAGTTGCACGCAAAGCGTCGATTCCTGTTGCGGTGCATTTAGATCACGGACAAAGTTTTGAAACTTGTGCAAAAGCCATTCGTTTAGGCTTTGGGTCGGTGATGTATGATGGCACGGCCTTTCCAATGCAGGAGAACATGAGAATTACCGGCGAAGTAACGCGGATGGCTAAAGCTTTTGGCGTGGATGTGGAAGCTGAGTTAGGAAAAGTAGGGAATACTGAAGACCATGGAGAAGGTATTGGTTCTGCAAACACGGCGGATGTTTTTACTGATGTTGAAGAATCCGCCTATTTTATTCAGGAAACCGGCATCGATGCATTAGCAGTCGCTATCGGTAATTTGCACGGTAAATATGTGGCAACGCCCCGTTTGAATATTACAAGATTACAGGAAATCAGCCAAAAAAATCAGTTGCCGTTGGTCTTGCATGGTGGTACAGGGACGAGTGAAGAAGATTTTAAATCGTGCATTCATAACGGTATCAGTAAAATCAACGTCGCTACAGCTATTCAATTAGGTATTACGGAAAAAATACAGGAATATCTGAAAACTTGCACAAAACCTGATTACATCGAGATGAAACATGTAATGGTGAAAGCCTCAAAAGATGTGGTTATGTATCATATCAACCTGTTCGAAAGTAATAATAAGGCTTAAAATCAACGAATTATGAGAAATGGTATTGTGTCGATGGGTACATGGCTTGTAGATATGGTAAAGTTTATTGCCCGGTATCCTCTTCCCGGTAATTTGACAACAATTGAAAAAGAAGAAATCGGACTTGGCGGTTGTTCGCATAATGTGCTGGTTGATTTGGCTAAGATGAAAACAGGTCTGCCTCTTTATGCCGGAGGTTGTATTGGAGATGATGCCAACGGCGATTATATTATTCGTGAAATTACTGCAAACAACATCGATGCGAGCAATATGCTCAGAATAGAAGGAGGAGTTACGTCCTATACTTATGTAATGGCTCCGGTGGATGGTTCTTCGCGTACTTTTTTCCATTATAAAGGGACCAATGCTTTATTAAATGCTTCTCATTTTGAACCGGTGAATGTTCCCGCAAAAATATTTCATTTAGGTTACCTTTTATTGCTTGATGGTTTGGAAGTTGAGGATGCAAACTATAAAATCGTTGCAGCCAAAATCCTCCACAAACTTCAGCAAAAAGGATACCTGACTTCGGTAGATGTTGTTTCGGAAGAAAGCGACCGTTTCCGCCGCATTATACTTCCCTGTCTTCGGTATGTTAACTATTTGATTATAAATGAAGTTGAAGCCGGAGCTTGTTTTGGAGATTCGATGCGTGGACAGGATGGAAAAATTCGTATTGACAATATTGCACAGGCAGCCGGTTTTCTGTTGGATCAAGGCGTAAACGATGTTTGCGTAATCCATTTTCCTGAGGGAGCTTATGCCCGGAATAAAAAAGGAGAAACTGTTTTTGTTCCTTCTATTCCATTAAAAGGAGATGCTATTGTTTCGACAGTTGGCGCCGGAGACGCTTTTTGTGCCGGAATGTTGTATGCCCTGCATGAGCAAATGCCGTTACATGATGCGTTGGTATTTGCTAATGCTTCCGCGCGGTTCAATTTGCGTCACGCAACCTGTACAGGAGGCGCTCCTACTTTGAAAGAGATTGAAGAATTTATTAAAAATTATGATTATCCGCAAAATGACCTATAAGTTTTCTCAGTCGCTTCGCTCCTTCGAAATGACAATAATTTCAAGCAAGAAGGAGGAGGGAGTAGCGGCGGCTTCGCCGCCGCTACTCCCTCCTATATCTCCAAATGATGAATCGTCATTCCGAACGAAGTGAGGAATCTGTTTATTGTTATAATAGGACATTTTACGGATAATCATATTAAAAATTTAATAATACAAAAATGAAACGAAGTGAAATTAACAAATGTATTGATGAAGCAATAGTTTTCTTTGAAAAGCATTGCTTTTTCCTTCCCGAATGGACTCGCTGGACTCCTGAAGTATGGGCGCAAAAAGGAAACGAATGTAATGAAATCAGGAATAATGGTTTAGGTTGGGATATTACCGATTTTGCCAAAGGTGATTTTCTGAAAGAAGGGCTGACCCTGGTGACTATACGTAATGGTAATGTAAAGCTTGATAAGAAAACGTATTGTGAAAAAATTATGATGGTTCGGGTTAACCAGATAACGCCTGTTCATTTCCACTGGAAAAAAATGGAAGATATTATCAACAGAGGAGGAGGAAAACTTTGTATGAAACTTTGGAAGGCAAACGAAAAAGAGGAAATAACACAGGAATTGTGCAAGGTACAGATTGATGGAATAACTACGGAAATATCTGCAGGAGCTGTTTTGCGCTTATCGACCGGACAAAGTATCAGTTTTGAGCCTTATATGTATCACACGTTTTGGGCGGAAGAAGCGCCTTGCATGGTTGGCGAAGTTTCGACCGTGAACGATGATACCAACGATAATCGTTTTTATGAGCCTCTTGGACGCTTTCCGCAAATAGAAGAAGATGTTGCGCCCAATTATCTTTTATGTAATGAGTACAGATAATTTAATTACAGCATTGTTACTTGCCGTTCCGGTTACATTGACGGCTAAAGAGCCGGCCGGAACGGCGAAGCAGCCCAATGTGCTTTTTATTCAGTGTGATCAACTCAATGCCCGGGCGTTGTCATGCTATGGCAGCCCTGTGCCTACGCCTAACATCGACCGGCTGGCCAATGAAGGGGTACGCTTTACCGATGCCGTGTGTTCCACTCCAATGAGTTCACCTGCACGAGGATCAATGGTCACGGGGCAATATCCCCACCAGAACGGTGTGGTAAGCAACATTGACAATGAACTTGGACTACCCCACGATTACCCTACTACCGATATGTTTCTCAACCACGCCGGTTATTTGACCCACCACTATGGCAAATGGCATCTCGAATATGATGGCGCTACGCGTGAAATGGGACTCGACTATTACCCCGATCCCTATACCTACGAACGGCAATACAGAGATGAATTTAAACCTGTGTTTGCCGAGTGGATGGATAGCGACAAGGGCGAATGGATGGATTATTACGGCTTGCATTTCCCTGTGGAACTTTCCAAAGACTGGCTCGAAATGCGCCCACATCTTATTGAAGCCATCGGAGATAATCCACCCCGTGATTTAGCTACCAAGATGGGACGCTTTCGCGGCAAAGAAGAGCAATGGCTTGATGCGATTACTACTGCAAAAAGCCTCGAACGGATGGATAGCTGCAAAGCATCAGGGAAGCCCTTCTCAATAACCTGCTCGTATCAATGGCCGCATGATCCGAACTTCATCCACAGTCCTTATTATGAGGATTTTAAACCGGAAGATTTCACTCCTTCTCAAATAGATACAATTGAGAATTTGTTTAAAAAAGATTTTGGTTATAAACTGGCAAAGGGTCTCGGCGATAAAGGCAAACGTGAATTTTTGCGGATCTATTATGGCGCAGTAAAGTTCATCGACGACCAGATAGGACTGCTGTACGAACGCTTGAAAAACAACGGACAACTCGACAATACCATTATTATATTTACGGCCGACCACGGCGATATGCTTACCAACCACAGCATGATTTGGAAATCGACCACAGCATTTTACCGCGAAATAGTCAATGTGCCGCTTATCATTCGTTATCCTGCGGCATTCGGCGCCTCGGTTTGCGATGCGCAGGTATGCCATCTCGACATTCCCGCTACCATATTTGCACTTACAAACCAAAAGATGCCATGGCAAGCAGAAGGTTTGTCGCTCGTTCCGCTCATGCAGGGCAAAATAAAAGCAGCGGACTTTCGTAAATACAATTTCTGCGAGAGAGTTAGTTCCGACAAAACTACTCCGGAAAAGCGAGGAGTAGGACCTGCCTCGAAGGGAGCATTTATGGTGCAGAGTGCGCAGTGGAAATATATGATATACCCTTCGGGGCACGAATATCTCTACGACCGCATACACGATCCTGCAGAAACAAAAGACCTTGCTGCCGACTCTGCTGCGGCAAAAACAAAAGAAGAACTTCGCAGTGTGATACGAGATTGGCTTCAGGCAACAGGATGGAAGGGTGTCCCGTTTAAATAACTTGAACATAGAATAAACAACCCGAATTAATACGTACCGACACATGAAACAGATAATTTTGACATTAATCATTGCGTTAACAATCTTTACGGTTTCCGCAAAAGACAAAGTAATTGTGAATCCTGTATATGAATTTAGTAAAACAGGGATCACTCATATTACGAAAATTGAGTTGGGAAAAAATGAAACACGTCTGCACATACATACAATTTTTATACCCGGATGGTGGGTGAAATTTGAGAAAACAGACTATATCGAAGATTGCGCTACCGGAAAGCGTTGGCAGGCAACCGGAATTATCAACGGCGAATTCGACAAGGAGATCCACATGCCGAAATCGGGCGATTCAACTTTTGTGATGATTTTCCCGCCTTTGGACAAATCGGTTACTAAAATTAATTGCGGCTTGGGCGATGAAGGTGATACTCCTGCAATTTTTGGTATTCCACTGAATCCGAAAGTGAAAGTCCAAACTCGTAGTAAAGAAGTCCCCGCCGAAGTCTCGCAATGGTTAGACAGCGAACTGGCAAAAGCCAAACGGAAAACGTTGATGGATTTTGAGGCAGGCGAATTTTTTGCCACTGATACTGCCCGCTTGACAGGCTATATCAAAGGTTACGATTCTCGCGCCGGATTTTCTACGGGAATGATTTACGCCAGCAATGAAATCACAAGCGAAGACTATCCTGTAGTTATTCAAATCCATGAAGATGGACGCTTTGAGGGAAATATTCCAATGAATTATCCTAAATATATGTATGTTTCCTTTCGTCATTCTATTATCAATTTTTATATTCAACCCGGGCAAACATTGGCTATGTTGTTAGATTGGGAAGATTTTCTGATGGCAGACCGGTTGAGGAATACTTCTTATACATTCAAAAATACTCTATATCAGGGTACAACTGCCGGTATTAACAACGAATTATCCGCTTTTAATGTGCAATTACCCGATTTGCCATTCAGAAAAGTTTATAATGGAATGGAAGGTAAAAGTCCTGATGAATTTAAATCATTTTATAAAGAGTGTATGTCGGATTATACCCGCGCCTACCAACGGTTATTAGAAACGGAAAAACTTTCCGAACCAACAAAAAACATCTTACTAAATAATTATAAAGTTCTGTATGCAACGTATTTGTTTGAATATGGATTGAGATATAAGTCAAATCAAATACCGCTTGAATTTTATGATTTCTTACAAGATATTCCGATGAATAATATGGAATTGTTATCAACGCAAAATTTTTCCACATTTATCAATCGTCTGGAATATTGCCGGCCATTTGAGAATGCACAATCAAAAGTTTACGCTGCAATTCGACCGGAGAAAACTTACACACAATATCTGTTTGAAGAGTTGAATATTCCGAAAACGCCGGAAGACGAAACCTATTCGTTGATGGAGGATTCCATAATTATAAAACTCAATTCGCCGAATACAACGCAAGAAGCAAGAGAAAAATTTTTGAAAGAATACAACGTTGCTTCGGAGAAATTCAAAGAAAGGTATCAACAACATAGCAAGGCCTACAAAACGAAATACGTGGATGTTATCAAAAAACTCACACCTGCAGAAATAGCGCTTCAACAATGGCAAAGCAAAGATTCTGTTTATACCAATGAATTAAAACTCAAGCCGGGGATTGTATATGACGTAGCCAAAATCCGGTCGTTAAATTCTACGTTTCGGAACTCTTTAAAAAACAACAAAGAAGAAGCGTGGAATTATTTGACCGTTCTGACCTCCGACATCCCTGAACCGTTTTTGAAAAAGGAGGCAAACAGGCTTTTTCTGAAGAATTATCCGGTAGAAACGCAGGCGGCTTACGAACTTCCCAATACCAACGAGGCAAATCTCTTCAAGGAACTTATAGCGCCGTTCAAAGGTAAAATCCTGCTGGTAGACTTCTGGGCAACTTCCTGCGCACCATGTGTTTCAAGTATCAGACATTACAAAACCCTTCGTGAAAAATACAAAGACAGTCCGGATGTGGATTTTGTTTTTATCACAGCCGAAGATGAATCGCCTTTAAGCGCATACGAAAAGTTTGTGAATGAACAGGAACTAACCCATACTTATCGGCTCACCGCCGATCAATACCGGTATATGCGCCAATTGTTCCGTTTCAACGGCATTCCCCACTATGTTCTTGTGGACAGAGAAGGAAAAATAATAGACGACAATTTCAGTTCTTATAATTTTGAACGATGGTTACATGAGATGTCATTGGATTAGTCTTGCCGGCCAAAGGCGATACGCTTCTTCTATAAATTTTGAAAGACATTTTTATTCGTTTGTGTGTAATTGATGAATTTCATGTACCTTTTAGAATACAACGATCGTCTTATTTTCGACAACGCAGGTAGTTTTATACCTGATTCTGTCGAAGAAGCTATTCATTACGACCGTCCGCAACCCTATTACCGCAATCCTTTTTTGGTCGCGGCAATGGTCAATCTCAATATGATTGATACTATCGGTAGCGGTATTAAGAAAATGTTTATGATTCAGAGGGATAGATTTTTTCCGATGCCCACCTACGATATTTCCAATGAAAAACATACGGAAGTTATTATACACGGCGAACTAATCAACGAAAACTACTCACGCCAACTGAAAACACACCCCGAATTAAGTTTAGATGATGTAATTGCATTAGATAAAGTGCAGAAAAAACAGCCAATAAACGAGGAGAGAATGCAACGTTTACGAGATTTAAAATTAGTTGCGGGAGTGGCTTCCGAACTGCAAGTAGCCGGGAACTACACAAAAATATCTTACCAAGATTACAAGCAAATGATATTGGATTTGATTCATCAAAACGGCTCTGCAACAAGAGAAGATATTGTTAATTTGATATTGCCCACCTTGTCACCTGATGTATCGATTGAAAAACGGCAAAAAAAAATAGCAAATATCGTTACAAGATTGTCTACACAGGAACAACGGATTAAAAATTCTTCCAATTCGGACAAATATCCTGTTTGGGCGCTTGCAACAACGAAATGAAAAGTAGTTGTAAAAACACAGAATAGTTGTAAAAGTTTGATGAGACAAATTTATATGTGTTATTATCAGCCATTTATCAGTCACTTCAAAGGTAGTTGTAATAATAAAAAGTAGTTGTAAAACCCTTGTTTGTCATTATGGACAGGCGATTGATTTAAGCGGCAAAGGACACGCTGCACATATTTGTAAATCATGCGCATCATTACCCATAGAACGAAAATAGGCATTTTTTATGTTATGCTCCATTGGGGATTATTTATATTTAGTCCTAATGATGCTCAGAAAGGCGCCGTTTCCAAATATTCCAAGCTTTTCCTCACACTTTCAAGCGGCTCATAATTATATTTTTCTACTTCAATTATAGAATATATTGCTCCTGCTGTTTTTATATTTCTATAAATCGCATCGAATCCAACCATACCGCTCTGTCCTAATTCTTTTTGATCTTTAATGTGCAAAAGGATAAATCGTCCCGGATAATTATTAAAATATTCCACCGGACTTTTTTGCCCCATAACCGTCCAATAAACATCCATTTGGAAAAATACTTTTTCAGGATCGGTATTTTTCAGCATAAAATCGTAGATTGTCTCTCCTTCAACTTGTTGGAATTCCCATGCGTGATTATGATAACCGAAAGAAAGACCTGCCTGATTACATTTTTCACCGATTTGGTTATAGTAATCACAATAAGCTTTTAAATCGGCAAGCGTTTTAGGAACCGGCATTCCCGGAGCAACCAAATATTTCATTCCCGCTGCTTTATGTGCGGCAATACAAGTGTCCCACCAACTCCAAATTTCCTTCCAATTTGTTTGGTCTATATTTTCTGCTAATCGATGAGTTGTATGAGAAGAGAGGGCGTTCAAGCCTACGGTTTCCAATTCAGCTTTAAATTCTTCAGGAGTTAATCCATAAAATTTTCCATCGCTATAATCGGCGGCTTCCAAGTCCGTAAATCCCATTTCAGCCAATGCCGCAATTGTTCCTTTAAAATCTTTTTTAATGGTATCTCGAACAGAATACAATTGCAATGCGATTTTTTTCTCTGTTTTCGGACAATCCGACCCATTTGTTTTGCATTGGCAACTAAGCGAAGAAAAAAACAAAATTGCTGTTACAATGAATTTGAATGTTTTCATATTAATATACAATTTTTACCCCTAAATCCCCTAAAGGGGACTTTAGCGCGCAAAAAACCATGATTATTTTCGGTTTTTTCAGGCACTGAAGTCCCCTTTAGGGGATTTAGGGGTAAGGTAAACAAGATTAATCTAATATTTTTATTTTAATATTTTTGAACCAAACATCGTCGCCATGGTCTTGTAAGCCAATATAGCCCTCATGATTCGGACCGCCTACATTGTTTAACAATTCAAACGCCAAGGGCCATTTTTTCTGGCTGAATTTGCTGTTTTGAAGCAATTCCGTCCATTGAGGAGTCCATAAATGATATTCTACGACAGGTACGCCATTCTGATAGTGGACAACAGTTCCTTTATAAACCATGATCTTTGTAGTATTCCATTCTCCAAAAGGATTAGCGTTTTGAGGTTGAGCAGGAATCATGTCGTAAAGCGAAGTAGACATACGGTTTCCATCTACGCCCAATTTGGCGTCCGGATGATTTTCATTATCCAATACCTGACTTTCAGGAGCAGAGATATAGATGGGCTGATCTTTAATTTCCCGAGCTAAGTAAAAAATACCTGAATTAGCACCTTTGGAAGCTTTCCAATCGACAGTTAATTCGAAGTTTTTAAATTTGTGGGCAAAAATAATATCGCCTCCATCTTTTGATTGTCCTTCTCCGGCTCCGGCTCCAGTGAATTTAAGAAGGCCTTCCGTTTCGTCGAGAGTCCAACGTCCGGGAATCGTGTCTTTATTATAACCACGCCAACCGCACAAAGTTTTTCCGCAGAACAGGATGATAGCTCCATCGGCATCCTTAGGGAAAACATTCAAATCAACCTGGTTTCTTTCGACAGCAGTGTATTCCGGGAAAGTGTCGCCATCGGTAGGTGTAACAGTAACACTTTCTATTACTTCACTTACAAAAGGAATAGACTCATCAGGACAGGCAAGTTCTGTAGAACTATTGCTACTATTATCGCTGCCACGTGCTATTAATGTACTCATTAAAGCAATACTCAAAAAATAACTCATCTTTTTCATAAACGATATTTTTAATTTTTTTATACTATTACGGCATCGCCGGTAAACTCCAACCATCTCTGTAATTATGCTTGATCAATTCTTCCGCAAATGCTATTGCATTGACAGGATCAGTCCATGTCTTATCGAAAGTCGGATGTCCGTCTGTGATTTTAAATCCGTCTTTGATAACTGTTTTAATAGTCGCATCTTCAGGAATGTTTGTGAAACGCATGTTCGGGCCATCCCATTCCAATTCCTGATTTAATCCTTGTAAACGAACAGCCAACACACCCATAACGACCATTTCGTTGAAAGGTCCTGCCTCGCCGAAATAGGAAGCTGTTTGAACACGGGAAGAAGCGTCTTCTTTACAAGCACGCACCCAGTCCATTTGGTGTGAAGCGGTTATTTCACGCAATACTTTCGGAGCCGATGGAACTCTTCCCGACAACAGCCATGGGTTTGCTCCATAACATCCGCAAATCAACGTATCTTTCGTTCCGTGGAAAATAACGCCGCCACCGGAATCATTCATGTCTTTTCCTGCAGGAAATCCTTTCGGACGCATGGGTTTAATACCGCCGTCCGTCCAGTATACTTCGACTTCGGGCATTGCTACTTTGGGCATATTATCCCTTGCAGGGAAAACAAGTTTTACCGATTGAGCCACCGGTGCAGAATCGGTAAGCAGCAAAGTCGAACTGCCTTGCACTTTGGTCGGATAACCTAATTTTAATCCTTTGAAAACAGGATGAAGAATATGACAAGCCATATCTCCCAATGCGCCTGTTCCGAAATCCCACCATCCGCGGAAATTCCATGGAGTATAGACGGAGTTGTATGGACGGAATTTTGCCGGGCCTATAAAAGCATCCCAATTCATTGTGCTTGGCGTTTTTTCGATATTTTCAGGACGCATTAATCCTTGCGGCCAAATAGGACGATCGGTAAAAGTTTCTACCTTGCGTACTTCTCCGATTTCGCCGTTCCATATCCATTCGCAGATTTGACGTACTCCGGCTGCCGAAGCTCCTTGATTTCCCATTTGAGTTGCCACCTTATACTTATTGGCTAATTTTGTCAACAAACGAGATTCATAAACAGTGTGGGTAAGCGGTTTTTCTACATAAACGTGTTTTCCCGCGGTCATAGCATCAGCAGCAACGATAGCATGCGTATGGTCGGCTGTTGCAACCATTACTGCATCGGCTGATTTCAGCATTTTCTCGTACATACGCCGGTAATCATTGAATTTCTCAGCGTTCGGATATTCTTTAAATACCCTGTCGGCATATTTCCAGTCAACATCGCAGAGACCGATAATATTTTCGCTTTGCATCTCCCTGAGTACGCCGGCTCCTCGTCCACCTATACCGACTCCTAAAATGTTGAGCTTATCGCTTGGAGCTGTGTGTCCAAAACTTTTCCCCAAAATCGTATTGGGAACAATTGTCAGCCCTAAGGCTGCAATACCTCCTTTCTTTAAGAAAGACCTTCTTGAGATTTCGTTTGACATGATAAATTTTAGTATCTAAAAATTAATATATAAAATAGAATTTTTCATTTGAGTAATTAATTGAAGTCATTCCCTTCTTGATGTACGCAGGTACTGGACAAAAGTACAATAAATTTGGAAACTTACAACAAACATAGGCGTATTGACAACCAGAAATATAAACTAATTCATAAATATATACGATTTAGTAAAATAATTGTGGACAGTTTTGATTGATTATTTTTTTACGCTGAATAACAACCATTTTCAAGGTCGCACTTTAATTATGGTAACCCAAAATAAAACTACATCTTTGTTTTTCAAAATTTATTTTATTCATCAAATGAATCTATAAATTGTATGGGTTGCCGAACAGACGGAGTGGTGAAAAATCTTAGTTTTGATATAGGAAATGCGATAACAATGTCTGTTTTTGTGAAATAAGAAAGTAATTCACTATTAACCGACTAAAATTCCAGACAGTCGGTTAATAGTGATTTTGAATATGTAAAAGATTTGTTTAATTTAAAAAAGAACACAATGAAAAAAGTATCAATTGTATCAGTGGCTATTTTAACCACAGGATTGGGATTGTTTGCGTTAAGCCCTGAAAGTAAAGCGCAGGCAGACATATCAAAAAAATATATCAAAGATAATTCAAGAGGTATAGTAATACTACGCCCAAGAGGGTTGCTTGGATATGGTCAGTATTACAGAAATGACACACTTTTTCTT
>Ga0123357_10009480_pt1 | contig 12297 bp, 13 predicted proteins | sample TergutEmb28metaG_FD_89873 | JGI IMG/M metagenome (GOLD analysis project Ga0123357, IMG submission 89873) | Embiratermes neotenicus P4 segment gut microbial communities from Petit-Saut dam, French Guiana - Emb289 P4 | ecosystem: Host-associated > Arthropoda: Insects > Digestive system > Gut ... | reverse complement strand
GTTCTTCCGCAAAATCGTGCGCTCCTTTGAGCATTACCGCATCGACGACCTTTTCCACGCCGGAATTATGCTTCATTTCTTCTACGAGTTTTTCAAAATCCGCCGGGTTGCCTATGGGAACGCTGAGGTAATCCACAGAGTAATTCTGCGGCAGTTTTTCAGGCTCGTGTTCCCTCTCCGCGGGGCTGCGGAAATCTATCACCCTTTTTATCCGCAGAGTTTTAAAATATTCGAGATCCGGGTCGGTAAGTCTTGAGAGATTGCCGGAACGGAAAAATTTACCCCATTTTATCTGTCTTCCGTGTTTGTTGACTATTCCTCCGAGATCGCGGAAATTCGGCGTTCCCTGCATGGGAATATGTCTCTCGGAAACGTAAAAAAAATCGGGATTGTCGTTCTTGCTTATTTTAAACAGCAGGCGTTCATTCGGAAAATGAGAACGCACCGAGACGCTTTTGCCGTTGCTGCGCAAAAAAACCTCTTTCTCCATATGCGCTTCACCCGTTCCGCTGAAGACCTTGAAGTTGCCGTTTTCTTTAAAATTAATAAGGTAGTTGCCGCTTTTCGCGCGTTCGGCAACCGCAGGGACAATGCGCTTAGAGTCCATAATAAACCTACCTGTAATTGGTAAACTGGAGCGGCAACGGAAAACTTGCCTGCTTAAGAAAAGCTATTACCTGCTGCAAATCGTCCTTTTTCGGAGAGATGACTTTTACTTTCGGACCGTCTATCTGAGTCTGGACTTTTAACTTGGAATCTTTAATCAATTTCACAAGCTCTTTGGCCTTGTCTGAAGGAAGTCCGGAAATGATTTCCGCAACCTGTCTGATATAGCCTTCGAAAGCTTTTTCCTCGACTTTGTAATTGAGCGACTTTAAGGAAACGCTTCTTTTTGCAAAACGCCCTTCTAAAATGTCCTTAAGAGCTTTCATTTTAAAGTCATCATCGGCCACAAGAGTTATTTTTTTATCGGTTTTATTTAATTCTATCGAAGATTTGCTGCCTTTAAAATCGAATCTGTTGGCCAGCTCCTTCTGCGCCTGGTTTACGGCGTTTTCAACTTCCATCATATCAACTTCCGAAACAATGTCAAAAGAAAATTTGTCCGCCATGATGCCTCCTGTTTATAAAAACAATTACGAATTACAAATTACGAATCAACGACAAATAGCCTTTTACCTTTTATTAGTCATTTGTAATTAGTAATTGCCGTTTAAAGCCAGAATCTGTAACCTACGTTTAAGTTTGTCGTGGTATAGTTGCAGTTCAGCGTTCCGCTCGATTCGTTTATGCCATTGACTTTAAATTTGTTCACGGCAAACAGAATTTCAAATACAAAATTGTCCACTTGAAAGCCTATTCCGCCCGCGTAGTAAAGGCCGCTGTCCGTAGTTGCCGAAAAGCTATCGCCGGCCGGATTGGAAATCTCTAACGCTTTGTTTATAACGCCGTAACCGAACTGGCCTATCAAATATACGGCCTCTGTGCAATTCAGGCCGGCAGGCGGATTAAGATACAATTTAGGCTTAACGGCTACATAGAAATTTGAAATTGCCAGATCGCCGAAATATTTCACGTGTCTGTCAAACTGCTGCTTAAATCCCGCGCCTACCGCGAGGAATTTCAGAGGATAGTAATAGTATTCGGCGGCAAGATAAAGTCCGGTATTCTCGGCTTCACGCTCTTTGCCGAAAGATACCGTGCCGGCGGCGGACGTTATGGAATTATGCGCGTCTATCTGCCCGCTCGGAGCGACTTCGACTTTCAAAACAATTTCGGATTTTTTTTCTTTTTTCGGAGCTTGGACACTTTGTGTCCCGGCGTCTTCCTGAGCAAATGCCGGAACGGCTAAAAATATTGCCGCAGGTAATAGAATTGCCAACGGTAAACGGGAAAATCTGCTCATTTCGGAACCTCTTTATTTTAGTTTTGATTCGGCACCGGACAACATACGGCTATAATTTTAAATTATGCGGGCAACAAAGTCAAACCTATTTTATGCGCTTTAGAGCTTTACCCGCCTATCTTATCATTCTGTTTATGGCGCTTATTAGCGCTTTGACTGACGATTTGCTTATACTTTCGCTTATTCCCGCTCCGAAACACGTCTTTCCGTTGCCGTCAATCTGCATGTATGTTATGGCTTTCGATTTTGCGCCGTCTTCCAAAGCGTGTTCGCTGTAGCTCTTTATGTCAAAACTTATTCCAAGCTCTTTTGAAATCGCCCTGCTGAAAGCGTCAAGAAATCCGTTTCCTTTTCCGAAAATCGTTTTAACTTTCCCGTTGACCGAAATATCCGAAGTTATCACGCTTTCGCCGTTCGCCTTTTCTTCAAAGCGCGAAACTGAAACCGGAACGTCGATGTTTACATACTCTTTTAAAAACAGATCATAAATCTCTTCGGGCACAAGCTCCTTATGTCCGCTGTCCGAGACAATTGTCGCAATATTTCCAAACTCCTGCTGCATGGCTTTTATAGGCACTTTTATGCCGTACTTCTGCTCCAACACGTAAAATACTCCGCCTTTTCCGGACTGGGAGTTGATTCTTATTATCGCCTCGTAATTTCTTCCTATATCTTTGGGGTCTATTATCAGGTAGGGCATTTTCCACGTTTGGTAATCGCAGCCGATTTTATCCATGCCTTTTTTTATCGCATCCTGATGAGATCCCGAAAAAGCCGTAAAAACAAATTCTCCCGCATAAGGATGGCGCGGATGCACGGTCATCTCCGTAAACTTCTCATACTCTTTTACGATTTCATCCATATTCGAAAAATCCAGACCGCAGTCTATGCCCTGCATGTAAAAGTTCATTGCCAAAACCATTATATCCGCGTTTCCGGTGCGCTCTCCGTTGCCGAACATAGTTCCCTCAACTCTCTCTGCCCCTGCAAGAATAGCCAGCTCGGTCGCGGCAATACCGGTGCCTCTATCGTTGTGCGTGTGCACGCTAACAACGACATTCTCGCGGCAGTGCAGATTGTTGCACGCATATTCGATTTGGTCGGCGTACACATTGGGTGTCGTATACTGTACTGTCTCAGGAAGATTTATAATCGCTTTTCTGCCGGGCTCCGGTTTCCAGATATCCAAAACAGAGTTACAGATATCAACCGCATAGTCCGGTTCCGTGGCGTTAAAAGTTTCCGGCGAATACTCAAAGCGGTATTTTTCAATCCCGTACTTTTCGCCGTACTCCCGAAACATCTTTGCCCCGGAAACAGCCAGCTCCTTTATCTCTTCTTTGCTTTTGTTAAAAACCCAATCCCTGTGCATGGGACAGGTGGAATTATAAAGATGGATTATCGCTTTTTTTACGTCTTTTACAGCCTCAAAAGTTCTGGCAACCAGATGTTCCCTTGCCTGTGTAAAAACCTGAATTGTCACATCATCCGGTATCATATTTTCTTCAACCAGCCTTCTCACCAGCCTGTACTCCGTCTCCGACGCCGACGGAAACGAAACCTCTATCTCTTTAAATCCTATTTTTACTAAAAACTTAAAAAATTCGAGCTTCTGCTCCAAATCCATGGGTACCTGAAGGGCTTGGTTGCCGTCTCTCAGATCCGTGCTGCACCAGACAGGCGCTTTAACAAGCTCTTTGTCCGGCCACGTTCTTTCTTTAAAATCAAACTTCGGAAACTTAACATACTTTTTGTGATTCATCATAATCACCCTCCTCCTTTTCGGGTTTTCCCGGTATTCGACGCAGTTCTTAGTCGTCATTGCGAGGCGGTTTTATCGCCGAAGCAATCTAAGAATAATGATGTCGTTTCCTTTAGCTTTCTGGATTGCCACGTAGGAAATTAAGGATAGGGCGCTCACATCTCGCGCCCGCGGCAGACATGTCCTCGTTATTCCTCGGACTGCCGCCCTCGCAATGACGACAAAACAAAAAATCCGCGCCTCTTTTTTAGAGACGCAGATTTGAATTTTATCCAATCTTGCGCGGTACCACTCTAATTCATCTCGGGATTTTATCCTTTGACGCTCTTTCGAGCACCGTCATGCTCTGCCTTTGGAACTAAGTTCCATTACGGTTGGCTTCCGGCAAGACTTACTCAGAGAGAAGCTCTCTTTTCAGTCTGCAACTCAAAGGCGAGTTCGGTTTGTCTCAGACACTGCCTCGCACCGCCCGGCAGCTCTCTCAAATCTTCGGCAAAACCTACTATTCCTTCTCATAGTTTTCAAGGCCAGTCGGCCTTTATTAAGTTGTACGGCTATTCTAACAAATTAAAAATTTTTGTCAACCGCATTTTAGCATGTCACGTTCCTTTGACATACGGGCATTCAATTATAATTAACGGAACTATCATCTCCGCGCGCGTTAAGCCCGCATGACTCGCTTTCATCCAAGAATATCCCTGATGTTCAAGCGCCCTGTATTGCAGCATCTTATTTCCAACGGCTAATGCGACAAAATCTCCTACGAAATCATTTATTTTCCGGTGAGGAATACCCGGCCCCAAAAGCTTGATAAACTGTTTCTTGTCGAGCAGCAAATGACTATCTTTAAAACAAGCGTTAAATCTTTTTTCAAAAATATCTTTTTTATCAGATTTCACTTTGAAAGACATCGCGCGGTTATTAAGAGACGGAAGAGCGTTCAAGCATTCGTCTAATTCAGCTATATCATTTAAAAATACATGTTCCTTTATATCTATCATCCCGTGATCTGCCGTCAAAATAATCAGAGTATCCTTCAAATAAGGCAGAGTATCCGATAACTCGTTGTTTATGCGTTTTATTATTCCGGTGATTTCTTCCGAACGTGTGCCAATTGCATGCATAGTGGCATCAGGGTCGTCCCAATATGCATAAATAAACTTCTTTTCATCAGATTGGCAAAGCTCTTTAATGCGGGAAAACATTTCTGATGTTGACTTTACGCCATCCGGTCTAAACGGCGGGGGCACTTCATAAGCTGCTACTTTCTTTTGTGTCGATCTGCTAATTTGGGAATTGATAAACTCGTAGCCTATAATGCTGTTAACAAAATTCGATGTCGGCGCTTGTTTATGCGAATAAAAATCCTTGTTCATAAATAATTCTAACTCTTGATTAGACTCTTTGAAGTAACAATTCCAGCCGATCCACCCGTGTTCCAAAGGCGATAATCCGGAATTTATACTAGTCATAGCGACGGGCGTGGTGCTCGGATAAACAGATGTAATATCTTTTATTTTATGTTTTCTAAAAAGGCTGTTTTCCGGCAAATGATAATCAAGTATATCGGAGCCCATGCCGTCAAGAATGAGTAATACTACGTTTTTATAATTTTTATGAAGAATGCTGTCTATTTCCGTAATGCTCGAGTGTTGCGTTTCTGCTCCATAATATTTCAAAATGGAAACTGTAATATTCATAATGCTGTTTTTATAATCCGGCATAATAATATTTTTATTAAGCATATCGGGTTCCGCTCTTTTTATAAACCTAATTTACACAACGCTACATCTATAATTTATGTATCCTTTCGGATTAGTTGCTCGTCGATGGTTTTATTCCTGTAATTCAAATCATCGCGCTTTACAAAACCACGATGTTCCCAAAATGTATTACCGAGTTCATTTTTGGCGAAAACAACCAACGCCACTTTTGTGATACCTTCTGATTGCAAAGCATTAATGGCAGAATCCACAAGCGCGGAACCGACACCGCGTTTACGCTCAGCCATCTTTACGGCTGTATGATGTATGTAACCACGCCGCCCGTCGTGACCGCTGAGTATTACTCCGATTAATCTGCCATTTTCATTTTCAGCGACAAAACAAGTGGTTGGGTTACGGGACAAGTATTTTGTGATTCTTTCCCGTGAATCATCAAGATTATTCAGCCCCATACCCGGAGTATCAAGCCAAAGCTGATATACATTGTCATAATCTGTAATTTTCATTTTACGGATATTCATAATAAAAACTTCCTTAGAGCGAAACTGTGGGACGAATGACAGGTAAAAGCCATTCAAACGCAATATTTATTGCTTTGTCTGCCATATTATCAAGCTCGTGGGTTCCGCCTTCCATAGGGATGTAGGCGGCTTTCGCCTGCGGGTTGCAGCGTGTCATTAAGTCATAGGCCATTTTTGCGTCGGCGCAACGGAAAGTATTGTCGGCTGTGCCTTGAAGGAACAGGATCGGACACCCTATTTTATCCATGAAGTGGATCGGCGCTTTGCTTACGGCGTCAAGATAGAAGTTCATCCCGAAGTTTACGCCAAAAATCTCAGCCGTTTCACCTGATAATAACCGGTCTAAATTATCAGCCAATATCTTTGCCGGACCGCCTCTGTCCATTCCGATATGCGCGCTGATGCAAGTCCCGACAGAGACGATAAAAGCAATTCTTTGATCTTCCGACGCCAAACGCAACGCTGCTGTCGTGCCGGAACTGAACGCATAACAGCCGATTTTGCCTTTGTTTGAGAACGGTTGGGCTATAACCCAAGAAAGTATCTCCGATAAATTATTCTTCCAGCGGGTATAAGTCATCCGGCTATAATCGCCGCTGGTTTCCCCGCATCCGTAAAAGTCAAACGTAACAAGCGCAACTCCCTCTCTCATTGCCCTGTCACACAGCGCCTGCGTTGGCGTCCAAAGCTGCCGGATACCGCCCCAGCCGTGACAGCAAATGATAACCGGAATATTTGCAGCGCCCTTTTGAGGCAAATATGCCGTGCCGGCATTTTGATCGCCGGTTGACAGCCGAAAATCGTATTTAATCATGTCATACTCCGACGCTGATAAACCGATAAAAATGGATTATATTCATATCTTCGGCCATATCAAGGCCATGACTGCCGTAATTTCCATCTATCTCGTGACACCCGTGGTCGGGACATAAGCCTATCATTGTGCGATGGCTTCTCCAATATTTTTCAATACTTGATACCAGCAAACCGAACGTTTCAATGTTTTCTTTAATTGCATTCAGAGATTTGTCCGATTCCGGGCCGTTGCGGTGCATGACAGCATCATAATTCCCGTTATAAAGGACTATCAAGTCATGCTTGTCTTTTTCGATTAACTCCAGCGCCTTTTGATTGCATTCTCCAACAGTGTCATATATAAAATAATCCATATTTCTTTCAAGAAATATACGTGATATGCTGTCATTAGCGGTTGATACGATAGCGGGTTTCATTCCGGCTCGTAAAAGAGCGTCAAAAACAGTATCTGTTTTCAATACCGGTTTTTCATAGGCTTGAATGCCGTGTATATTAGGCATTGCGCCGGTATACATGGAAGCAAAACATACCGGAGTAACAGAAGGCATAACCGACAGGAGCGGTATTTGAATGTCCGAGTGTAAAAATGTATCCTCGAACAAAGCCGTATATTTTTGAAATAGCCATAGAGCTATAGCATCAGGATTATAAATGAATACCCTATCGGCATTTCTGTCCCCGAAAGCCGCTTTAGCAGAATCGCAAATTATATCTATGGACTTCCCTGCTTGTCGAGGCGCGCCAATCCCCATGACGTCTGTAATGGTCTTTGCGACGCATGTGATCGGTAATGAATTATATAAACCGCCCATAATTAAATGCTCCTTTACATAACATTTAAGATTGAATATCAGTTATATGTCAGCGGGACAGAGGATTCTTTGTCTCTTCCGCCCACGAGCGGCGTATGTACAACGGCTCTATTTTGTCAAAGCTTACGCCTTTCATTTCCTGAGCCAGACAAGCCAGTACGGAAGCTCTTGGGTAGTGAAAACTCTCGGGAAGCGACACGGCATAAGAGCCAAGAGCTTTAGCAATTTTTGCTTTATAAGCAATAGCCGCGTTTCCCGCAACCAAAACTTTGTTTTTATGCTTAGACAGCGATTTGCAAAATGCTTCTATGCTTTTAATGACAACTTTTCCGCTGCCTTTGACGTAAACTTCATCCCTTAAAGCGTCAATTGCGCCGGCAACTTTCAAACCTTTTATCTCAGCCGCTTTTTCCAAAAGAGTCAAAGCGTCAACCGCAACAACAGGCTTGTTCAAAATTTGCGCGAACGTTTTGACAGCCGTCATTGCAACTCTGATTCCCGTAAAGCTTCCGGGACCTGCGCAAACGGCAAATTTGTCTATGCCTTCATAAGAGCTGCCGGTATCTTTTAATACCTTCTCAACCAAAGGAACAGCCATTTCGGAATGTATATGGCCGCAGTCATAAAAAAATTCTACAACGGTTTTACCGTTGTCGTTTAAAGCCACGCTTAAAGTTTTTCCCGAACTCTCGACAGCCAAAGTTTTCATTTCTTTTTCTCTATTTTTATTTTTCTCTGATTATCTCCGGCATACTCTATTGCGACAGTCCAATGGTTTTCGTTTCCCGCGCCTTTAAGCCTGTCGGGCCATTCGACAAGCGAGATATTTTCGCCGTAAAGATACTCTTCTACGCCTATATCATAAACGTTTGCCGGGCTGAGCCTGTACAAATCCAGATGATAAAGTTTGCAGCCTGCGGCTGCGGCTGCGTATTCGCTGACAAGAGTAAAACTTGAGCTTCTTGCAAAGCCTTTATTGCCGAAAGCTCCGGCCACGCCCTGCGTAAAAGTAGTTTTTCCGCTTCCTAAATCGCCCTGAAGAAAAACGATGTCGCCTCTTTTAAGCAATGACGAAAAAGCGCGCCCGAGTTCTCTGGTTTCTTCCGGAGTCTGCGTTACAAATTCCCAGCTTTCAGAAATGTTTATATCCGCCATAGACGGTTTTTTGCTCTTTGCCATTATAAAAGTATCTGACCTTTTTAGAATTATTGATTTGTCCTATATACGAAACCTGCGGAAGCAGCTTTTTTACTATTCCGGCTTTTGACTGCTGAACTGTAAAAACAAGCTCAAAATCTTCGGCCCCGCACAAAGCGAAATCCATGCGTTTTCTTTTGTCCGGCACCGCTCTTTTAAGCTGTTGCGAAACAGGAATGCGTTCTTGAAAAATATCCGCGCCTTTCTTTGATTCTTTTGCAAGAAGCCCTACCGATATAAAAATCCCGTCGGACGCGTCTGTCATCGATGTCGCGTATTTCGATATTTTCCTGGCTTCTTTAAGCCTCGCTTCCGGATTATTATGCTTGAAAATCAACTGCCTTTCATCTTTTGAGAATTTATGCTTCATACCGTATTTGTATAAAAAACTTACCCCTGCTCCGGAGTCTCCGAACGTGTTTGTAACCCCTATAAAATCCCCGTTTTCAGCGCCGCTTCTTTTCACGATTCTGCCGGTTCCGGTTCCGACAACTGTTATAGAAATCACTATTTTATCAGACTTTACCGTGTCGCCTCCGGCAATAATCACGCCGTATTTATCGCAGGCTTTTTTAAAACCCTTATAAAGCTCCTTTACATAATCCAGCCTGATATCTGCCGGCAGCCCCAAACCTATAAAAATATATTTTGGCTCCACGCCGCCCATTGAAGCTATGTCGCTTATATTTATCTCAACGGCTTTTCTGCCTAGATTTACAGGAGAAATCCACGCCTTTTTAAAGTGGACGTCTTCAATCAACATGTCTTTGGTTATGCAGACGGTTTCTTTGCCCGCTTTAAAACAGAAGCAGTCGTCGCCTATGCCGACTGCAATATTCCGCCTTTTTTTCGAACCGGCAAAGTTCTTTCTGACAATATCCAAAAACGCAAATTCTCCGACAGAAGAGATGCTTTTTTCTTTCATATCTGCCCGTTTAAAATTTTCTCAATGGTATAAGAGATGTATTGCGCGGCTTTGGAAAGAGGGGCTTCGTCTATATTAAAGTTGCTATGGTGCCAAGGGTAAGACGTGGCTTTGTTTTTAGAGGTTCCTATATACATAAAATTGCCCGGCACTTTATGCAGGTACTCGGCAAAATCTTCTCCGCCCATGGACGGTTTCTGCAATATTTCGATGTTTTGCTTGCCGTAAAACTCTTTCGCGGTTTTATGGCAGATCTTTGTAATCTCTTTTGTGTTGACAAGAGGGCTTCCGACCGAATTATATACCAGTCTGCTTTTTACTCCGTTTGACATCTCAAGGGCTTTCAGCTTTTTTATTATGCTCTCTTTTACGAGTTTTCTGGTTTTGTTATTGAGCGTTCTGGCAGTACCGTCAATCGTTATGTTTTCGCATATGATATTGTATCCGTCGCCGCCTTTGATTTTACCGAAGGTTATTACGGAAGGATCCACCGGGTTGACTTCCCTTGAAACTATGCTCTGCGCCGAGTTTATAAAAGCGGCGGCGGCCACAAGCGCGTCTTTCCCTAGGTGCGGATACGCCCCGTGCGCGATTTCGCCTTCAAACTCTATTGTAAATTTATCCACGGCCGCCATCATCTCGTCGTACTTAATTCCTATTTTTCCCGACTTAATCCACGGGCATACGTGCAGCCCCAAAATCACATCCACATCCGGATTTTTTAAAACTCCGTATCTTATCATGCTTTCGGCGCCGTCTGAAGTCTCTTCGGCCGGCTGGAACAAAAATTTTACGTTTCCTTTAAGCTCGCCTTTCTTTTTTGACAAAAGTTTTGCTACGCCGAGAACTATAGCCATATGCGCGTCGTGCCCGCAGGCGTGCATTACTTCGGGATTTTTCGATTTATACCCGATTTTATTGTCTTCCTGAACCGGCAAAGCGTCCATGTCCGCGCGCAGCGCAACCGTCATTCCACCGCCGGCAGCTTTGCTGCCACCTTTTAAAATCCCGACAACTCCGGTTTTCGCTATGCGTTTAAACGGAATTTTAAGCTCTTTCAGCTTGCTTTCGATGTACTTAGCCGTATTGAACTCCTCTCCGCTAAGCTCAGGATGCCTGTGTATATGTCTTCTTATTTGTATTAATTCATTTTCCATTTGTCCCTCCTGCCGCTGCTTAAAGCTTTTATCGCATAACATATATTTTCTGCTATGTCACTTGCAATCACGCCGGAAGATCCTTTATCTTTTTCTGAGATTTCCCCGGCAAGCCCGTGCGCGAAAACGGCGGACTTGACCGCTTCAAACAGATCCGGCAAAATCCCGGCAAGAGCGGCAATTGCTCCGCTTAAAACATCGCCGCTTCCGGCCGTAGCCATCGCCGGCGTACCGCTGTAATTTTTATAAGTCTCAACGCCGTTTGAAACAAGCGTATTATGTCCTTTTAATACGAAAATCACGTTATTATCGCGCGCAAATGCTTTTGCCTCGCTCCCATGGCCGCCTTGACCAATCAATTTTGTAAACTCTCCTACATGCGGGGTAAGAATAAGCTTTGCTTTAGCTTTTTTCAAACCAGCGTAATTATTATTGAACGCCGAAATTCCCGAAGCGTCTAAAATTACCGGTATATTTACCGAAGTTATGATTTTCAGTATAAAAGACCACAGTTTCGAGTCTATGACAAGCCCAGGACCGATTACTACTGACGAAACTTTCCTGTTCTTTATAAATTTTAATATGTCGTCCGCCGCCTTATAAACGAAAAACATCGTTTCGGGCTTTGACATGGCGCAGGCAGAAGCAAAAAAACTCTCTTGCACCGCGTAAGTTACCAGTCCTGCTCCGGAACGCATCGCAGAATTACAGCACAACACGCCGGCTCCCGGCATATTTTTTGAACCGGCTATTACAAGGACATGCCCGTAATCATACTTATGGCTTTCGGGCTTTCGCTTTAACTGCGCGGTAAAATTTTTTATATCTTGTTTATTCATAAAATCTTAGTCTCTTTTTTCCCTTCCCCCTTGCGGGGAAGGGTCGGGTTAGGGGGTTGCCGTTATGTTGTCTTACAACTTCCAAAACAACTGCACCCCCTCTCCGCCAGCTCCGCTGACACCTCTCCCGCAAGGGGCGAGGAAACAGCTACAATAACAAACTAAAACAATAATGTCCTTCTTAGTGCTTGCCTTCAAAAAGCTATTGCCACAGCCGCCACATATTTATCGGCATGGGAAAGCGAAACGTCGATTTTTCTGTATCTTCTGTTTTTGATATACACTTCCGGCTTGCCGGACTGCGTGTTTTTTATGGATATGTCGGTGATGACAAGCTTTTTATTTTTTGTGCTCAAAGCTTTCCATACCGCTTCTTTGGCCGCAAAGCGAGCCGCAAGATGCCGGGCCGGATTTTTTTTCGGCATGCAGTAAGATATCTCGTCTTCGGCAAAGACGCGCTCGAGATAATCCTTGTCCTTTACGTATTTTTCAAATCTTTTGACTTCTTCGATATCTATGCCTATATTCATTTTTCCGCCTATTCTACGGTAACGGATTTGGCAAGATTTCTCGGCTGGTCGACGTCGCAACCCAGAACAACGGCAACATAATAAGCAAGAAGCTGCAAAGGTATTACG
>Ga0123357_10009478_pt1 | contig 12298 bp, 4 predicted proteins | sample TergutEmb28metaG_FD_89873 | JGI IMG/M metagenome (GOLD analysis project Ga0123357, IMG submission 89873) | Embiratermes neotenicus P4 segment gut microbial communities from Petit-Saut dam, French Guiana - Emb289 P4 | ecosystem: Host-associated > Arthropoda: Insects > Digestive system > Gut ... | reverse complement strand
GCATTCTGCTGTTTTGGAAATCAAATTAGATCAGTTGGTGTCAGCTTCTAACACAAATGCAGTTGCTGTACAATAGATATCTATATTTAAGGTAAGCAACTCAGGTTAAGCAGTCACATACGAGTATTTCGACCGGCTTGCAGTCATCTTCGGGCTGTTTATTGTACAGTACAAGGATGCAACTGTTAACTAACATCTTATCATCATCATCAGCAGCAGCAGCAGCAGCAACAGCAGATAGCTAAAACGCAGTTGGGCCACTTGTTGACCCGTTCCGTTCTCACGCCTCTAGAAGTCTCTTTATCGGTCTCTCCTAATTTCTGGTCTCTAGATTGTTAGTATTCTCGGAGATCTATTACGGGGCATTTTGTTTATATGTTGTAACCAATTTCTTTTGTATTCCTGTATTTTTTTCCAAAAACGAGGTTATATTTACTTCTTTTGTAATCTCTGTATTTGTTTTATAATCTGTAAAAGCATATCCTGTTGTTTTTCTCATATACTTAATTTCTGTTGCGTCTCTTGCTCTAATGGTCCAATTCTCACTAACGTATAACAGAGTTGGAAGGTCTAGTGTATTGTAAAGTTTTAGTCTTCTTTTCTTTAAAGTTTTTGTGGTCTAAACATATTGTTAATAATGTCCGTTATTTTCAAATAGTTATTCAATTTGTTATCCATGTCCAACTAACATCTTATGAACATTCAAAACCAAGACTCCAGATGGCTGTGGATAAAGGTTCGGAATTCAGAACATACATACAACTTCGCTTGAGAGGATACACATATGTGTGACTGCAGATATGAGATTTAGAACAAACTGTAAGCTACATATTGTCGCCCTTCAATCCAATCTGAATAAAAATTGCGACTACTGAAATATTCATGTCACATATTTGTTCTACGAATCCAGAAACCAGATGGGGTAGCATCTGAAACACAGAGCCTCTTCTTGCTATTCCACAAGCGGAACTTAGCTTTCCTGTAAAGCAGGGATGACAAACAACTGGCACTGGTGCCATATTTGACAGTGACTAATACATAACCTAGCCGGTCCCAGTGGCCGCGCGGTCTAAGGCGTGGGTCTACGGCCGCTCGCCTGATGAGATTTTGGGTTTGAATCCCACCGGGGGCATGGATGTTTGTCCGTTGTGAGTGTTGTGTGTGTTGTCAGGTAGAGGTCTCTGCGACGAGCTGATCACTCGCCCAGAGGAGTCCTACCGCCTGTGATGCGTCGTTGTGTATGATCTAGAAACCTCAAGAATGAGGAGGTCATGGCCCGCGTTGGGCTGCAGCGCCACAGGAAAGGAAATACAACACCTAGTAGCGGTCCTCACAGCTTTGACACAGACTAAGAAATCAGCTGGTACCAGCAATTATAGAATTCACAGAAAATTAGATACGATTCGCACTGACAGTTGCAGCTTTCGTCTAAAAAGGACGACACTTGAAATTCAGTACTTACTTTACTTTCACTAACTTTTGAAAGAAACATGCGTTTTTCCTGTCTCTTTACGTAAAGGTAAAAGGTAAATCAGTCCCATTACAGGCTCGGAGGGACCCAGAGGATTCCAGGAAGTTAAGGTTCCCAGATTTCGTGACAACGGCACAGGATGGTGATAAGGTTGTCAGCCTTACGCATCGGGCGCTTTTACCCTAGGAAATAATCCAGGTACTCATTTCTGTTAGAGGCTGAGTCGACTCCAGGGCCATAGTGCGACGGAAGGATTATGGCAATGAAAAATTCAAATGACACCGTTTGGAATCGAACCAGCTACCTTCCGATTTGTAGCACAGCACCTTAACTACTGTGCTACCGCGATCCCCTGTCGCTTTACGTAGTCATCCCATATTCCGAGCAGTATAGTCACCCAGTGAAATAAAATAATAAGAAACCACAGTTTCGTGTTCTACTCAACATAAGAAGGTGTTCAAAAATAAAATCAGCGTGATTCAAACAGCTATCAAGCTACATGAATCTAAACACTAAAGGAAGGTCAGAGGACGTGCACCAATACATACATCATTAACATTCAACTGTAAGCCCTATCGTACCTAAGCTCATTTTAACAATTTCAGGTACATTTGTCAAAGTAATCACAAGTTTGACGTTACGAAATTTAGCAAATTTGTAGTTGAGGAAATATGCTTACTTCAGATTACTGATTGATATTGAAATCGTTCGCTACATGAGGCCGTCTTAATTGAGAATTTCCTACTGAAGATAACGGGAGGAAAACCCCTCCGAAACACAGCAACAAATAATGGATCACAAATGTGTCATATCGCACAACACTATATGAACCATAATTAATGTATATTTACAAACCAATCAATGTACATATTACGTCAACAGATAGAGTGTCATGTCATCATCTCTACATCGTGCTTTGTTAATATGCTTTATTGTTCTAGTCAGCTAAAACATTGTCGATGAAACCAACAAGCGAACTACAATCATTGCTTTCGGAGTTACGTATTGCGAACCACAACTTCTGCCCACTCTTTACAATAACCGGGGTGCTGATAAGTCCTTAGCCCGACCGGGAAGTAAATAAGCTCGGAAGCAATCAGGGACGCCCGCGATTTCAAAAACAGACGCGAGCTGTCATCAAGGTTTTTTTCTTCCTGCAAGGCAAGGCGTCGAAGGAAATTCACGCCATTCTGATAGAAACATTAGCTTTTTCCTTCTTGGTAGGGCTAAGGACTTATCAGCACCGCTCTATAACATGTACAACCACCGTCTTAAACTTACAAGACTACAGCTGATATAACTTCATTAGATATGATATGAATAAATACTTATAAGATGAGGTATATTGTTTAAAGACGGAAGTATATTATTGAAAGACGCCAGAAATGTTGTTTATGAAAGACCAAATGAGTAAGGAACACGAAGGAATTATGCTGACTGGAAAAATATCAAATACTCGGAGAAAAACATTCCCCTCTTCCACTTTGTCTATCAAAAATCGCACACGGACTAGCCTGACTCTGAACCCGGGCCTCTGCGGTGACAGACCGGTAACTAAACACCTGAACCAGGACACGGTCAGCATATGAACTAGAACCAACCATAGGTGAGCATGATGATGTAACTCTGTGTGTAGAAAGCTCGCGACACGCACAACAATGCTTACGAGAATGCGGCTTTGAAAGTGCGGAGTTGCTAAACTATAAAGCCGTACAGCCGCACTGCCAAATATGTTATGTAAGAGAATCCTGGATGATTAAAGAATGAGGTCTAAATAGAATACACTCAATAGATGTAAGGTAAGGGTAAAGTGATCCCGTTACAGGCCCGGTGTGGCCCAGAGGGAGGGTAGAGGTATAGCTCTACTCTTCCATGACCGCGGCACTAGATGGGGGTAAGTAGTCAGCAGCACGGACCGGCCGCACTTTACCCCCGGGAAAGACCCGGTACCCATTGTACAGGAGGCTGGGTGGGCCCCAGGGCCGGTCTGGACGGGCGGAAAATCTCGTCCCCACCGGGATTCGATCCCGGATCGTCCAGCCCGTAGTCAGTCACTCAATAGATGTGGGATAGTTAAAGTTCTACAAGACTGCCTGAGCCGCATTAAGTTATATGAATGTTAGTAAAGAACTGAAAACACGGTGAGCAAAATATGAGGTAAGGCAGTGTTTCCCAAACGTTTTCATTCGCGGACCCCTTTTGACTTCGAAAAACAACCACGTATCCTCATATTTTTGCTCACGTAATGCACAGTATCCGCAAAATTGGTGTCCGAAATCAAAAAATTCATATGTCAGAACTGGTTTGAGATAGCTATGAATAAGTAGCAGTAGCATACGTCACAGTGTATTGCATATTTGAAGTGATTATCGCTTGGTTCGTGGGTACAGAAAGTTCCTTAATTAGATATTCTAACGGCTACACGAACTAAACATATGGCCAACTAAGTTCAGCGATTATTTTAGCGAAACACCATTCCTTTAATTTGAAAATAAGGGAATTTCAAAGTAAGTCCTATAGAAATGTATCCATGGATCCCCTGGAAACTGCTCTGGGATCCGCGGAGCAAACTTTGCAAACCACAAAGATAGATGACAACAGACAAAACTGGATAAATTGTTTGGGTAGATTGACTGACGAACGAACAATGAAACGGATTCTGCGATATAAAGTGACAGGCCACCCAGATTGAAGAATACGCCGGAACTGATAGCACAGAATATGTGAGGTCGGATGAGCAAGATTTCCTACGGCACGCAATAGAGAAGTAAAAATAAGGTTTTCGGCGTAAACACCTAATGTCATAAAAATCACTCACTAACTTCAAAATGGTGATGCAGGGCATTTACTGGCAATCTGAAGCCTTAACTTTAGGTAGGTCAATTTCAGGCCACACAGTGACTAAAATTGCTTGAAGCTCTTACAATGCAGACGAAATAAAAATATTACGCAAATATGGGGAGCCTATAACAAGCACATGCAGGAAGTTTATATTTACTGTGTTATGAGCGTATGCGCCGATCTCAGTGGGCGTGCGGTCTAAGGCGTGGGTCTGCAGCCGCTCGCTTGCTAGGATTGTGGGTTCGAATCCCGCCGGGGGCAAGGATGTTTGTGTTGAGAGTTGTGTGTTGTCAGATAGAGGTCTCTGCGACGGGTCGATCACTCGTCCAGAGGAGTCCTACCGACTGTGATGCGTCGTTGTGTGTGATCTAGAAACCTCAAGAATGAGGAGGTCATGGCCGGCGTTGGGCTGGAGCGCCACAGGACAGAGAGAAAAAAGGTCATACGTAAAATGCTTTACTTCACTGTTCCATAAGCATATGTACTTTACTGCATCAGTGTACTCATATTTTAGGGGGTTAAAACCGAAAAATAACAGCAGATCCGGGCAGAAATCAAATAACCTGTTTCGTCACTGCACAGATTTATAATCCTGCAGATCTAATGGTACATACTATTTCATTCTTGTGTACGACAAGTTATTGAAGTACGGGTCCCACTTATGTTAAAATTCATTCATTCATTCATTCATTCATGCATTCACCCATCCACCCAACCATCCATCCATGACATAGTCTGTCGTGCGACAGTTCCACTGCCTCTTCCAAAGCCAGTGCGATCTAGTGCTTCATCTCCCCAGTTCCATAAGCTTTTCTTTTCCTTAAGGTCAGCCAGTAGCGGCTTACGTCTTCTTCCTCATCTTCCCATCCCTTCCATATTTCCTTCAATTTTTACTTCAATCAGTTGTTTCAGACGGCAGTTGCTACGCAAGATGTGACCAATCCCGTTAACCTCCTTTCGTTTTATTGTATGTAGGACGTTCCGTTCCTCCTAGACTCTGTGTAATACTTCCCGATTTATCCCATGATGCGTCCAACTGATCTTCTCAAACCTTCGCCAGCAACACGTTTGATCTATTTTCAGAATTGCCCAAGTTTCAGCACCATACACAGTCATGCGGGATATAAATTAAAATACCTTATCGTCAAAAAAATTATAATTTCTAACTTAAAAACATCAGTTAATTATATAACAACATTCTTTATAATACATTTTCGTACCAAATATCATACGCCTAGCTTCAAGAGCCCACAAGTCACCGCCATCAAACCGAACGTTAGTGAACATTTTCTCGCTGTTGTATCACATTACTAGGTAGGTAGGTTTTCACCCTTTTTATAGGCCACGAAGGCCCTTAGGGTGAGTAGAGGTATAGCTCTACCCTTTTCTAGGACCTCGGTACTAGATGGGGGTGAGGGGATCAGTCCCACGCCCCGGCCGCACTTTACCCCAGGGAAAGACCCGGTACCCTTTGTACAGGAGGCTGGGTGGGCCTCAGGGCCGGTCTGGACTGGCGGAAAATCTCGTCCCCACCGAGATTCGATCCCGGACCGTCCAGCCCGTAGCTCAGTCGCTATACCGACTGAGCTACCCGGCCCACAGCTGTCACACTACTAACATCACACAAAATACCGCCTTAAACAAAGTTACATGTTTTTCCAAGGCGTGTTAAAATACACAAATTCAGGACCAGCATTCGGTGATACAACTTACGCTTCGGCCTAAGAATTTCGTGTTGCTGCCATGCTGTTAATGGCTGTAGGAAATCAAAACGCATGGTGCTGGGGCTAGCTTCCAACGGCATAATATTTATACAAATTTCTTTACAAATGCTCAATTGATTCAAAGAGTGAAATGGGATGCATGCAGACAACATAAATCGCCTAACAGGGCGATGTCGAAAGTCTATTTCCTTCACTGTCATGATGAACAGCACGCTTCAAACTAAGCAGTTTAATCGTAATTAACATAATCGTTGTCATGTCTATACAGGTTTCACTCTTAACCCACCCTAAACTGCTTCGTGTCCAATTTGTGGTCTTGAATTCTCTTTCCTCTTGTAATCTTATAACACCATTATGCTCCCCAAAACAGTCACACACAGGCAGTTACCAAGTTTAAGCGGTCTTAGTAAAGGCGAGGGGTTGTCTGGGTTATGGGATAAAGCTACTTGGGAAAGACCCCCCCCTCCTTCTGCCCCATCACAACCCCCGCGACGTTTGAATTGACGTCCCAAAGGCTATAGCAGGAGATGACCTCAGTACTGGGTCATTTCGAAGAGACGAGAGCGCGTGACAGCGGACAAAATGACTTTAGCTACAGGGTGAACAATATGTTTAAAAGCAACACACAAAGTTCTATAACGTTTATTTTCTAACTGCCTACAATCAAATTGTCAGGGATTGTTAAGAAACAATGGGAAACTTCGCAAATGTATTTAATTGCAAACTGTCGATCTTATTTATTTATGGTTTGAGAGATTTCCGTTTCGAAACTCGACCTGGCCACCGGAAATTCAGATGACAGTGTTAATAGCTAAAACCATATGGCTTGGAAGGAGATCCTGGTGGCCATGAGGTCTAAGGCATGGGTCTAAAGCCGCTTGATTGCTAAGATCGCGAGTTCGAATCCCGCTGACGGCATGGATGTTCGTCTCTTGTGTTTGTTGCGCGTTGAGTAGGTAGCACTTCTGAGATGAGCTGATCGGTCGTGCAGAGGAGTCCTACCGACTGAGTGTGTGTGTATGTGAGTGAGCTGGAAACCTCAACAGTTGGGCGGCCTAGGCCCGAGTTGGGCCGTTGCGCCACAGAAAAAAAATATTAGGGCCTTAAATGGTAGGATGATTAATGAATGATAAATTGGAAAGTACATGACAAACTCCACGAAGAGTCGGTGACCACACGGATATTCATATCAGCCACTCTCACAGAGAAAGGTTAACGTTACCGCTGAGCCAGATTGTTCAGTACGTGTTACGTTCTGTTAACCAGCATGCAATGTTTCCCCTTACCCATATTTACCACTTGACGATTTCAATGTGCATATCCACAACTGATTGTGATAAACATGGCTACTGATTACGGTTAGCCAAGTTACGTATTGAACTCCAAGTTGTATGTTCTAGAAAGTTCACAGTACAACAAACATTATAACCAAAATCTTGTCCTAGAACTCACCAGGACTTCGATAGGAAGTTACAGGAAAGGGTCTTTTTTTCCTTGCTAAATCCTATTAGTGACGTGTGCATGTATACAAGTAAGTGCCTACATACACATCAGTGTATGTGTATTAATTTAGGTACGAATATATGCCTGCATGTATGTGTGAAGTTGTGTTCTTATGCATATGACCCTGTATGTAAATAAGTACAAATCATAGACTGCATTTTAACACGGTATAATTTGTTTGCGAAATCACGATCTGCTGAACTACCGAATAAATCATAAGGTTCGTCATCCCCGTTGTGTTTATAATAAACTAGATTGGAGTGTGTGTATTTGTCTAACACAACTTTATGGTGGTAGGGATATGTAATAAATTCCATACATAACTCTACCAACATATAGTTGTGTTAGACAAATACATACACTCCAATCTACCGAATAAATTTTTCAACATAGATATTTTTTAGAATTATAAGATACCGAAATGATAACAAGATCCCCTGTTTTTAGTAGTTCCTTTCAAAACTTTCAAAGATTAACGTAAAAATTTCAAGTCCTGCCTCCATCAGAGGCCGCGGAAAGTACCTTAAATATATAAGCTTCCATTCGCTTACAACTGTGGCAGCGCTGTAAATTTGCATACGGATTACTTTAACGGAACTAATACACACAATGTAACCAACATTTCAATTCTATGATAAAAAAAATAGGAACACTGCATCGAAATAAATAACAAAATCGTGAACACTTAAGACGATTCCAGGCTTTCTGTAGTGTAGACTCTGTAGATTAGCAGTTGTATCTTACAGAGTTTCTGAACAGTTTGTCAACGTCAGCTTTCCCACCGCATAGACCAAATTTTAAATTTAACCCTACTGCCATATTCTCATTTTACAACTATTGAAAACTTTACAGCATGTAAAAATTAACATCAAAATCGTTTCTGCAGTGAGAAAAAGAATCAAGGACAGACGCTTAAACGTGATGGAATATCGTCTGGACAACCCTGTGTGGCAGTTCTCGGATCGTCGTTTGACAAAAGTCACTGCTGAAATCATTGAAGGCCATCGGCAGTGTATCGAAATTGACAGACAGATCACGCCGAACACTGTGCATCAAGAAGCGCTTTAAGTTTAAAAAAAAATACATAAATATTTGTTGATTGAACGTTTTACTTTTTCCTACGTGCGAATTATTCGCATGTACAAACTAGGACATATATGTACATTTAAAGGTGAGAGCACCAACAAATGCACAAGTATTAAAAATACACCTTCACATACATTTCACCAAGATTTCGACATGTTCCTATATTCTTTACATCATCCTCATGGAGTTTTACATCAAACAAGAATTCATGAACACCTATGAATTAAAATAAAGAAAAAAATTTTTAGTCCTTAAAAACTGTTTGTAGCGTGATTTTCGTGTTAGATGTACCTACAGAATTGGTCCGTATAATGTAGATATCACAGCATTATAGAATTTAAAATGTTCGTATCAGGAGAAGGTAATTTTATGTTTTGGTAACTCTTACGTTTCCATATATGCCCGAGGCATACATGGAACGCGGCAGAATTAGTATTACAGACACACGTTCGTAATAGTCACTGCGGGCATCCAATCATTGTTGTCTTCAGATTTCAGTACCTCCTGTACAAGAAATTCCTTGCCAGCAATAACTCCAACAGAGCGGCAACGTAAAATTGAAAGGGGTGACTGAACCTACCGAAATGTGACACGAAGAACAGACATTTTGGCTCTACTAAAGAAACAGGCGACTTTAATTAATCTCGTCTTTCATAAATCATAAAATAACGTCAATGAGGCTAGGCAATATGCTTTATTGATCGATTATTATAAATCTGCTCGTAAGTCAGCTTTGCGGCTATCAGCCCTTTGGACAGTAAAATTAATCCTGAGGTCTTCAGTCTTCTGGTTTTTTGCGAAACGTATGTTGGTAGTTGTTTACTGACGTTTCGGGTCACCCAATCAGGAGCAACCTCAGGGTTCAAACAGTCCCTTGAAAATGGGACCGACAGGTTGTCCCGAAAAGTCGGTAACAACTACCAATATACACTGCGTAATAACCGACAAGTGCGAAACTTCACGCACATTGCGGCGTAAGCCTGAAATCAATAGTTATTTGGTGTGAGTCATTCGAAATAGAAGTACTGGAAATCAAAACACTATTTATTGCCTAGTTACTCTCTCAGCTATGCCTAGCACCACACAGCCAAAACCAGTTCTCTGTCCAGTCATTGAGCTATCCCAGCACCACACAGTAAAAACCAGTTTTCAGTCCAGTCATACAACTACCCCAGCACCACACAGTAAACCCAGTTCTCTGTCCAGTCATTCAGCTATCCCAGCACCACACAGTAAAAACCAGTTTTCAGTCCAGTCATTCAGCTACCCCAGCTCAACACAATCCATCCAACGCATATAGTAATCGCTATATAAATAAGACTTAAAAAGTGAAAACTATTGTAAAAGAAACACACGTCCGATTTAAATCAGGCTATATAAAGTCTGCTGAAGGTTACAAAATTAGACCAACAAATTACAAACTTTAATGTTATAATTACTAATTTAACAAAACTACATATTTCGGGCCTCACCGACCCATCACCAGGGAGTGCAGTTGTACAATCAATCGCCAAAGCCTGCTATTATCTCCAACATACGGCATTGTGATGAGATCATCACAGTCACGATACTGCCTAACACACACCGCAACGTAAATGCTGCTCTAATTATTATGCACACACTTGCCTCTGTATATAGCGACAGTAATGAGCTCACCACATTGCAGTACATTGGATGTGACAGCATAGTTTAGCGATTGTTTTGTACAACCGCATTCGCTGATGATGGACCGTGAGGCCCTAAACAAGTAGGAGTTTTGTAAAAGCACTAATTTTAACATTACAGAGGGTGAATTTTGTTGTTCTAATCTGTAACAATTGCATCGCAGTGCACAGAGTGAAAAATGTAAAATTCCGTTAAAAGGACCCATGAATTGTAACATTCACTGTGAATAGCTCCCTCTGTACTGGAACAAGTCAAGTTTAGGTTTACGTTGGCATCAGTCTACGGTAAGTGAATAAAGGTGGGTGACAATGCAAAATTAAATTACACTCGTACGTTCGTGCCTCCTACGAGAATTCTGGCCCCAACACACAGACATTTTTCTGCCCCACGGATGGACGAACATGCATTCTTACTCTGTCTGCTTCAGAATGGCGAACATTAAGTTTACAGAAAGAAACTAAAATTTTTACTCACACAGTCGTATCCTTTAAGGGGGTTCTTTGCAGAGCCGTCTATTTCCCCAGGGTGCAGTCTGTGTCTCTCACTGTATGGATATGGTCCATAAGAAGGAAATTACAAGCTGTATAAGAACTCGGTGCTCCTCTCGTCGAATTTTGTTGTGGCGTTCTTTTAAGGATATAAAAACATTAACCTCACAAGGTAGAACATTTCTAATTTCGATGTAGCATAAAGGCAACGGTTTAAAAATTATGAAACGCTTGACGTAAAATTCAATTAACTTTAGTTTGCACTTTACATATTATCGTTAATGATGGCCACGTCTGACTGAAACATGGAGGAATAAGAATTGTTGTTTTCCGTAATCTAATATATATTACATTTACCTTTATTTAATCAAAATTGGAGCCGAGGTAGCTCGGTCAGCAGAGTGACTAGGATACAGGCAGGGCGAAAGAGGGTACTGGGGTTCGATTCCTGGTACAAGCATACATTTTCCTCTTCTGTGTAGTGTCAGTCGAGCTTTGGGACCAATTCCCACCAATGGGTAACGGAGGCTTTTTTACCATCAAGCACAATAACATAAAACGCATTTTCGCTCGACACCCGAAGGATGCTAAAGCAAATATTACAATAGCGAAGGAAAGTTATCCGATATCTGTAATCAATGTAATCTGAACGGGCGCAAATTTCGAAAGCAGAGACAGCGGGAACGACGAACGTAAATATAGGGCCCTAATGTAGAGGGAAAGGATTGCCTTTGATCAAACACCAACAGCAGGGAATAAAAGAAGTAATCACGGTACTGACGAGAATGTTAGTGTGGCGGCTTGTTGTAATACCAGTATAATATTACATGCGCCCTACATTCCTCCATTCACGATATTCAAAAATACTGATTCCGAAACACACAGAAGAGATATTTTACAGCTTCATCTGTAGCACGTCAAATTAGGGCTGCTTCATCGAGGATTTCTGTCTAAATGGCTTACATTTCATGCGAAGTGTTCGTTTAGTCTACATGGTTATGTATCTCACTCTTCAATCACATACTCGATTTTTTTTTTCACTGAACGAAATGCAAGTAACTTATAACACTCTGTATTTTTACACCGTGCAGTATAGCGGGTTTGTTGTAATGTTAAGGGGGAACGTGCTACCTCTGCCTTCGTGACTAAATACGGCTAAGTTGGATGCTCAATTATCCGTCAGAATACCACCCTTGGATCAACTAATGAAAACCCTGAAACAATTTTAACACTAAATGGTTTTGCGTGTTGCATAACTTACAACCTCTGGACCAATTCTGTTGAATACGTAGTTACCACATTTTACAACCCGGATGTATCTATTGCAAAATAATATTTCTAACAGCTGTTTACACCTACATGGAGCAATGCTGCAAGGTTCAGTACTGATACACCAGGAATTAAATGCAAAATTATTTTTCCTACAGCTCTGATGTTGAAGAATAAAAGACCAACTTGATGTCTCTTGTTATTTTATTTCACTTCTTACGTGCTCAACATGTTTCGGACATTAATATATC
>Ga0123357_10009477_pt1 | contig 12298 bp, 6 predicted proteins | sample TergutEmb28metaG_FD_89873 | JGI IMG/M metagenome (GOLD analysis project Ga0123357, IMG submission 89873) | Embiratermes neotenicus P4 segment gut microbial communities from Petit-Saut dam, French Guiana - Emb289 P4 | ecosystem: Host-associated > Arthropoda: Insects > Digestive system > Gut ... | reverse complement strand
TCGGACGACGAAATAGACGAACTTATAAGTTTGCCTTCTTTTTGTATATCGCCCATAAACGTATCGAGTTTGTCGGCGGGGATTTTCAGTGTCGCGCCTATTCTGGGCGAACCGCCGGAATCCGTATTCATATCCCTGCCTGCTTCATAGCCGTTATACTGCGCAAGTGCGGCGAGAATATTATCATAGGATTTTTCGATGTCTTCGACTTCCATAGTGATATTTGCGTCGCGTATGATTTTGCGCTCCACCATCTGGGATGACGGTGTTGAACCGTCTGCCGAAAGCATAGAATATTCTGCATCTGAGCTGTATGATTGTTGCTGACGATTGTAATCTGCCGTTGAATTTGACTCGCCTGGTCCCGCGTTGCTACCATTTCCCATATAACCGAAAATAGTATCGTTTTTCGAGCCTGAACACCCTGTAAATGAAAACGAAAATGTACAGATTAACGTGAGTGCGAGAAAGACAAACAGATTTCTGTATTTTATTATTTTCTTCATAAACAAATCCTCACTTGATTTATTGTTTTCGTAGGGGCGACCTCACGAACGCGTTCGTGCTGTGTGTGGTCGTCCGTGAACTTAACTTCTGTGTGTGTACACAAGGGCAACCGCAAGGATTGCCCCTACGGGTTCACATACATTTATTTAATTATACCATAAAAATTCTATTTTGTTCGCATAATTTATAAAAATTTTTTATTTGAATAAACAAATCCAAAATGGGTAATAATTCCAACAAATACATAAATACAAATTAGAGGAATTGTTATCATGAAAAAATTTTTAAATTCAATAAAATCGGTTAATTCTAATAAAATAATAAACATAATCGCGGCAGTATGCGCGTGCGTGCTGATTATATCATGTTTCTGCGCCTTTATGCCGATTAACGGGGAACAGAAAATTTATAGCGATATAATAAGGCTGCACATTCTGGCAAATTCGGACAGTGAGGAAGACCAGAATCTGAAACTCGAAGTGAGAGACTACATACTCGGCGATATAGCCAACCTCACAAAAGACAGCACGAATGTCAGCGACGCCGCAGAAAAAATACAGGCTGGAATAAAAGATATAGAAAATAAAATCGAAGATTTTATAATTCAAAAAGGTTATAATTACAACGTTACCGCAACGCTGTCAAAAGAGATATATCCTGAGAAGACGTATACCGACGAAAACGGCGAAGATTTTCTTTTCCCGTCTGGCGAATATAATTCCCTCAGAATATTCATAGGAGCGGGCAAGGGTAAAAACTGGTGGTGCGTATTGTTTCCACCGTTATGTTTAGCCGGTTCAAAAGTGGAAGACGAACTCGGCGTCGCGGGATATACGAACGACCAGATACAAATCCTCAAAAAAGACAAAAGCAGCAAGTATGTAATAAGATTTAAGATACTCGAGGTTATTGAGGGATTGTTTAAATAGAGGTTTTACAAAATGTATATATTTAGGGGCGGGCAATGCCCGCCCCTACCGTTTCCCGAATATATAATATTTTGCAAAATCATGTTGAAATATGCCGTTTGTTGTGGTATACTAAATCTATACATAATTCTTAAATCGGAGAAAAATAATATGGTCTACAGGATTTTCGGACGAAGCGGCTACGGAAAAAGCGAATATTTGTATAACATGATGAAAGAAAGAATTTCGGAACGTCCCGACAAAGAGTTCGACATCTTTTTGATTGTCCCTGAACAGGAGACAGCTATGACGGAACGCAAAGTCGCCGAAAAATTCGGCAACGCTTCAAATCTTCGGATAGAAGCGCTGAGTTTTGATATTATGTCGCAGAGGGTGTCGCGCAAAGTTGGGAAAATTGCGTATGACTATGCGGATTCCACCGTAAAAAAACTCGTTATGCACAAAACGCTCAAACTTCTTGACCCTGTCCTGGATTTTTACGGCAAAGTCGCGGGCAACATGGAATTTGTCGAGAAAATGGTCGAAACTGTCGATTCAATGAAACTTGAACTTGTTTCGCCGTTGATGCTCGAAACCGCATCTGCGGAAATCAATAAATCAGATTCAGCTAATTCAACTGAACATAACATAAACGAAGAAATATCAAAGAAAATAAACGAGATAAGTCTTATCTATTCCGTTTACGAAAAAAACTTCGGAGTAAATTCGGACTTGTACGATATTTCCGACGAGATGACGTATTTATGTTCTCTCCTCGATACAGAGTATACGGACTTTTCTGACGGTAAAGACGGCAAAAAGAAAAAATTCTTTTCAGGCACTAACGTATTTTTTGATTCGTTCGATTCTTTTTCAAACGGGCAAAAAGCCGTTTTGTCGCGAATTTTCAGCCAGGCGGACAATGTGTACATAACGCATAAGTATACGCCGTCAAGATTCAGCAATTTCGAGGAAGAAAATATATTCGCAAAAATTATAGAAACGTCGGACTTTATCTCTGATTTGTGCAGGGACAAAAACATACAGTCAACCGATATTCTTCTCAATGCCCCGCAAAGATTTAAAAACGATATTCTGACGTATCTTGAAAAAAATTTATGGACAAACAGAAGAAACGCGAATATACCGGAGTATAATTTTGCAGATAAGCTCGAAATCTACGAGTGCAGTAAAATATTTGACGAGGCAGAAACAGCCGCGAAAAAAATTCTGTACCTGACAAGAGAAAAAGGCTGGCGTTATTCAGATATACAGATTATCGTTTCGGATATACTGTCGTATAAGGGCATTCTGGACGCTGTGTTCGAAAAGTACACCATACCGCTGTTTATGTCAATGCGCACGCAATTGAGCACAAAACCGCTTATGTCGATGTTATTGTCGTTATTTGATATGATTATCTACGACTTCAGACTGCAGAATATACACGGCTATATAAAAAACGGCTTGTGCGGCTTGACATATAAAGAAATAGACGATATAGAACTGTATATAACGTCGTGGCAGATAAACGGACTGCGGCGGTATAATGGTACAGACTGGAATATGCACCCGGACGGATATGTCGAATACGACGAGACGGACGAAAATATAAAAGAAATCCTCGCTGGTTTGAACGCGGCAAGAAAAAAATTTATACTTCCCGTTGTGCATTTTATGAGAAAAGTAAGCGGTTTGACCGATATAAACGCGAATACGGTCAAAAATATAACAAGCGCAGTTGTGGATTTTTTGGAAGAGCTCGGCACATACGGGCGTCTCGCGGAACTGACAAAAGAGCAAAAAGAAAACGGCGAGATCACAGAAGCGGCAGAGACCGTTCAAATCTGGAATATCCTCATGGAACTTTTGCAGAAAATGGTTCTTGTATGCGGAAACGAACTGATGGATTTAAAACAGTATGCGGAACTTTTCAGGTTTATTATAAGCGACGCGGATATCGGCAAAATCCCTACGGCAATAGACGAGGTTATCGTATTGAAAGCTGGTTTAATGCGCAGCGGCGGAAATAAAAAATGCTCTTTTATTTTAGGTTTGAATACAGACGTTTTCCCGGCTAAAATCGAAGATGACGATTTGTTTTCGGACAGGGAAAAAGCCCTGCTGAAATCTCACAAACTTGACTTTTCTTCAGATTGCCTGCAAAAATCATACGACCAGCTGTATTATTTTTACACCGCGGCGACATCGGCGTCCGAGTGCGTTATACTGACGTACAGAAAAGCCGATATAAACGGGGAAGCTATGTTGCCGTCTGTGGCAGTCGATAAAATCATAAGCATGTATCCGAACGTTCCAGTATATACTCAGGATGAAAATTTCGGGAATATATTTTTTACTCTCGAAAGCGGAGAAAACGGCTTTATAGAAATGTGCGTAAACGCAGGCAAAGATAAAATTCTGAACGCGGCTCTGAAAAATTATTTCTCGGGAAATATTGATTATAAAGACAAAGTGGATTCAAAAAATATAGCGTTTAAAGAAACTGATTTAACGGTTAATCGGGATATTGCGGACAAGTTATTTTATAATTTAAACATGTCCTCGACAAGACTTGACACATATGTAAATTGTCAGTTTTCGTATTTCTGCCGTTACGTTCTGGGATTAAAAACCGAGAGCAGCGCAAAAATGCAGATGAACGACATAGGCAGGTTTATACACAAGATTTTAGAGATTTTTATGCTGAAAGTACGCGACGAAAATATAGAATTTAAAAGCATCACAGACGAATTTATTAAAACCGAAAGCGAAAAAATTATAGACGAATATCTCGGCGGTATCATAAAAGACTATGAATTTAAAACGGAGCGTTTCAGATATCTGCTAAGAAGACTGAATAAGATAATTTTTGAGATAATAAAAAATCTGCGCGACGAATTTCAGCACTGCGATTTCATTCCCGCAGATTTTGAACTCACGGTAACCGACAAAATACGGGATAACAGCATAAATCCCGTTGAGATAAACATACCGAACAGAGGAAAACTTAAAATTACCGGTGTTATCGACAGAGTTGACATATATAAAGAAGACGATGACGTTTACGTAAGAATAGTGGATTATAAGACCGGTTCGAAGAAATTTAATTTGTCCGACGTTTTAGCCGGATTAAACCTGCAGATGTTTATATATTTATTCTCAGTGTGGCACAACGGTCAGGGACGTTATTCTGAAAAATCAGGAAACGAATCAGGCGGGAATATCCCCGCCGGAGTTTTATATATGCCGTCGAGAAGCCCGCAATATGAGAAAAAAGCAAAGATGTCCGACAGCGAAATATCCGAAGAAAAAAGTAAAAGTTTCACGCGCTCCGGGTTATTTCTGCGCGACGAAAAAATCCTGAACGCTATGGAACACAATCTCGAAGGAAGATATATTCCGATTAAATTAAAGTCAGACAAAAATATAAGTTTCAAGAAAAGCACCGCTTCGGGAGTTCTGGCATCTCTTGAGCAAATCGGCAAACTCGAGCGTTATGTGACAAGTTCTCTTTCCGAGATAGCGTGCGAATTATCAAACGGCAAAGCGAACGTAAAGCCGTTCAAAGGCAAATTAGACAGCTGCGCTTTCTGCGATATGAGGAAAATCTGCCGCTTTGAGGAAAACGATTTGAATAAAAAGAGTATGTTATCTTTTGCCCCTGACAAAGTTTGGGAAATCATGGACAGTATAAATAGCATAAACGATATAAATAATATGAATAATCGGTAAGTTTTACGCATAGGATTTATAAAACATGAAAGGAAATCCCCCCCAAATTTATGCCGAACAATATATTCTTAAAAATCAAAATCAGGAAAAAATATAAACGCGCCCTGTTAAAAAACGCATCGCTGTTATTTTTACATCAGGTAAAATATAAATTTATAAATTTTACGGCGCATTTCCTGTTTTCCAAAAAAAAGAAAAAAACAGGAAAAATCCTGCTTTTTACAAATAAAATTTTAAATAATAATATATGTTCGTGCCATAAGATTTTTGAGAAGTGCGAATATTATAAGAGAAAATTGGAGGATTTGCAGTAAATACAACGGGATATTAGATTTTTAAATATTAATTTGCTGGTTTTATACTTAAATTATCGAACATACAGCCGACATTGCCGCCGATTGATACCCGACCGGATTCGCCGTCGTGAATTTCAGCGACTTTGCCAATGTTGATTCCATTTATTGTCATCTGCAAATCTAATCCTACTGGAATAAGCTCAATATGATTCCATTTATCTGCAATAAAACCATCAATGGGTTTTGTTTTCTGCGTGCCGGTGCTGTCAAATTTATCAGATTTTTCTCCGATATAATGCCAGTCGTGACCGAAAACAGTTTGATATATAAGAACACCTTCATAGTCAAGCTGTAAACTCCAAGGGTTGCGACCGGGGGGATAATCTGTGTAATTATCTGCGTTTGTATCGGCAAAAGGTGCGAAATATATATAAGAATCTTTTGCTATTTTGCAGTCGAATGAAAAAGTATAATTCGTCCATGTTTTATCACCTATCATAAGGTCAAATATATCCATACCCATAGGCACTTCTGCTGGATTAATTGCAACACATTTTAATACTTTATTGCCTTTATCTTTGACAATTTTCCATTTAAGCCCGGGATTAAAATCCTGAACATTATTGAATGAGCCGTTATTAAAATCTTCTGTATATGGTAAGGATAGTGGCGACGCGGGATTAACATCGTCAAAATTACCGGGGAAGATAAGATATTTGGCTTCATTATTAACGCACGATGAGACGTATAATAGAATTGTAGAAATAATTAGAATATTTAAAATAAATTTTTTGTATATTGTCATTGTGATTTCGCCTCTTTTCTATTCTATCAATAAATCACAAAAATATATCAAATCCATTTGCCTTGATTTCTTTGACTGGCGCGCCGTCCAAAAGACTGACAAAACCGTTGTTTGCTCCAATCAAGTCGTTCACGTCATAACATGTGTCCGATAAATTTACGTAAACATATATTTCCTCACCGTGTTTTACTCTTTTATAACAGAACAGCCCGCCGCATTCTTTCACAAGTCTGTATTCGCCGTCAACAAAAACTTTGCTGCTTTTTCTGATTTTGCATATCTTTTTATAGAAGTCATGTATTTCTCCGTCTATATTGTCCCACGGAAAGAACCTGCGGTTGAACGGGTCGCCGTAACCCTCGACGCCAGCCTCGTCGCCATAATATATACACGGAATACCGGGCAAAGTCATCTGCATTAACACAGCCGCTTTCAGCCGTTCCGTCCCGATTTCCCGCTCAGTCCTTGAAAGTTTTGACTCCGCCATAATATCTTTGTCAACTTCAAATTTTTCCGAACCGAGAGCCGTCAGAATACGCATAGTGTCGTGCGTGCCGATTATATTCATCAGACAATCTATGCTCTCTTTGGGATAATTGCGGGTTATCATATCCATAACTTCCGACATGAACGACGAATTTCCCAATTTCAGATAGTTTATAATCGCCTCTTTCAGCGGGTAATTCATAACCGAATCAAGCTGGTTACCCAATAAATACTGACGTCTCTGACCGTATGAAATTTTATTTGACGCATCTTCCCAAACTTCGCCTATGATTATGCTGTCGGGCGAAGTTTCTTTTGCGGCTTTGTTTATATCTTTCAACATTCTGTTGGAAAGCTCGTCCGCAACATCTATTCTGTAGCCGCCGATTCCGCGTTTCAGCCATTTTTCTATAATCCCGCCGATTCCGCATATATATGCTCTGAATACCGGCTGATCTTTTTTTATTGACGGCAGGCTTTTCACTCCCCACCAGCATTCGTAATCGTCTTTACCCGCGTCCCAGTCACGAAATGTGTACCAGTCGAAATACTTGGATTCTTTTGACTGATATGCTCCTATGCTGTCATATTTGCCGTATTTGTTAAAATAAACGCTGTCGTCGCCCGTATGGTTGAACACCCCGTCGAGGATTATTTTCATGCCTCTTTTGCCGGCTTCTTCTATCAGTTTATCAAAAATATCGTCGCCGCCGAACATACTGTCGATTTTCTCATAGTCCGCCGTATTATATTTGTGATTGGAATTTGCCTCAAAAACCGGGCTTAAATATATGATATTTACGTTAAGCTCTTTAAGGTAATCGAGTTTTTCAATAATTCCCGCGAGATTGCCCCCGTAGACGTCCTCGTTTTTTACTTTCCCGTTTTCATCGGGTTTATAAAACGGAATTTCATCTGTTGAATTGTGGATAACCAATCCTTTTCTGATTTCCGGCTCCCATGATTTCGACTTGGCGAACCTGTCCACAAATATGTGATATATTATTCCTCCTTTGAAAAAATTCGGCGTTTTAAAATTTTTGTCATATACCGTAATCTGCCATTTTTTTGCGTTGTTGTCGGGATACGGCAGTTTTTCGCTTTTGTAATAATATTCCGTTTTATCCTGACATACAACCTCGAAATAATAAAAGTACAAGCCTTTTTCGACGGCGATATCAACCGAAAAGGCAAACTTGCCGTCGATTTTATTCATATTATACACTTTGGTTTCCGTATCGTTATAAACTAAAACAAGGTTTATATTTTTTATATTCCTTACGCGGTCAATATTTTCAAACGAAATATTTATATTTACGGAAGTACCGTCAGGAACTGCTCCCGACGGTATTCTGTAAATCGCGCAGCTTTCAACTTTATCTATTTTATCTGTGTAATCAGGAATCATATATTATATATCTTTCTTATGTTTTATCTGTGAGGGGATTAATTTCGTATGGACGAATTGCATTCGTCCATACGGATTATAGGTGATTAATACTTCTCACTCCAGCGGTTTAACATGCCATATATTTTCGGCATATTCCTTAATACATCTGTCGGAAGCAAAAATACCGGCTGAGGCTATATTATTAAGCGACATTCTATTCCATTTGAATATGTCGTTATACGCATAATCCAATTGCGTGTGAACCCTGTAATAATCCGCAAAATCCGCAAGACACATAAACGGGTCGGCGATATAATCCCCAGACAACAGATATTTTGTGATGTGGCTGAATGATACCCCGTTAAACCCGTTGTTGAGCGAAACGATAACTTTAATCAGTTTTTCGTTGCGCACGTAATAATCGTCGGGATCGTAGCCGGCAGCCCACAGAGCGTCAACTTCTTTCGCCGTCATTCCGAATATAAATATATTTTCTTTGCCGACGGCTTCAAGTATTTCTATATTCGCGCCGTCCATTGTTCCTATTGTCACGGCTCCGTTTATCATCAACTTCATATTCCCCGTCCCGCTCGCTTCTTTTCCGGCTAACGAAATCTGCTGGCTAACTTCGCTTGCCGGCATTATTTTTTCCGCGAGCGAAACCGAATAATTTTCAAGAAATACGACGTTCAGTTTTGCGTTTACAGCCGGATGTTTTTTTATGTCCTCGCCAAGGCAGTATATAAGTTTAATTATCTGCTTTGCCATCTGGTAACTCGGAGCGGCTTTTGCCGCGAATATATACGTCTGGGGCGTTATTTTAAGGTTCGGATTTTCCAATAAATCGTTGTACAGAGATATAATCCGCAGAACGTTCAGAAGCTGGCGTTTATACTCGTGCAGTCTTTTTACCTGAACGTTGAACACAGATTCAGGGTCTAAACTGATACCGAAAGATTTTTTGACGTAATTGCTTAAATATATTTTATTTTCGAGTTTTATTCTGCTCAATTCTTTTAGAACGCCTTCGTCTTTTTCAAACTTTTTGAAATCGCAGAGAAGAAAAGCGTCCTTTCTGTAACCGGGACCTATGCAGTCGTCCAATAAACCGGTCAGAAGCGGGTTGGACTGCACAATCCACCGCCGGTACGCTATGCCGTTTGTAACGTTTGTGAATTTCTCAGGCGCGTATTCGTAAAAATCCTTGAAAATTTCGTTTTTCAATATATCCGAATGAAGTTTTGCCACGCCGTTTATCGAATGTCCTCCGACTATGCACAAATTTGCCATACGGATCTGATTGAATGCGATAATCGACATCCGCTGAATCTTATCCCAGTTCCCCGTATACTTTTCCCATAAATCGGCGCACAGGCGGCGGTTTATCTCGCATATAATAGCGTATACTCTCGGCATATTCGACTTTACGAGGGATTCGGGCCAAGTCTCAAGGGCTTCCGGAAGTATGGTGTGATTAGTATAAGCCATCGTTTTAGTAACAATGCTCCATGCGTCTTCCCAGCTGTATTTATAATCGTCGATCAGAATACGCATAAGCTCCGGTATAGCAAAAGTCGGGTGGGTATCGTTTATATGAATCGCGCACTTTTCGTGCAGATTATCTAAATTCGGGTATATCTGAAAATGCTTTGCGATTATATTTTGCAGTGAAGCCGAGACGAGAAAATACTGCTGTCTCAGTCTCAGAGTCTTTCCCTCCGCATGGTTGTCCGCAGGATACAGAACCTTTGAGATAACCTCGATTCTTGCCGCTTCCTCCATCGCCCTGACATAATCTCCCTGAGAAAACATCGCCGCATCCATACTTACGGGGCTTTTTGCTTTCCACAGACGCAGAACCGCCGCGTCGTCCGAATCATATCCCGAAATCGTCAGATCGTACGGGATAGCCTCGACAACCTGAAAATTGTTATATTCCGCAGTCATATGTCCATCGTCGTCCCATTTTTCTTCATATTCGCCGCCGAAATTTACTTTGACCGTATAATCCGTGCGCGGAAGCAAATAAAATCTTCCTCCCGTGTCGAGCCACTCGTCCGGAAACTCAACCTGCCATCCGTCCATTAATTTCTGTTTGAACAACCCCAATTCATACAGTATGGAATATCCCATCGCAGGATATTTCAAAGTCGCCAAAGAGTCCATAAAGCAGGCGGCAAGTCTGCCCAAACCGCCGTTCCCGAGACCCGGATCGACGTCTTTTTCATACAAATCCTCAAGAGTGAGACTGTAATCCGTCATTATTTCTTCTATTTCCTTTTCTATGCCGAGATTGTATATATTATTTTTCAGCTGTTTCCCGACAAGAAACTCCATGCAGAGATAATATACATTCTTCGCTTTTTTAGCCTTTGTTTCAAGCCTGAAATCGCGGCGTTTCTCAGACAAAATATCTCTGGTCAGCACCGAGACGGCTTTATAAAAATGCTCGGCAGACGCGTTTTCACAGGTTAACCCGAAATATCCGGATAATTTTTCTTCTATTATTTTTAACAATTTGTGTTTTTTATACCCATGATTGTCTTGATTATTTTTATTTTCTGTTGTTTCCATTCAATTAATTTTTCTCCTGTGATTTATTAAACTTACTTTTTAGATCTTCAATTGTGGCTTGGCATTCTTCGTCAACATAATATCTTATATCTTTAATATACAATAAAAATTGTTCGGCGAAATCATCCGTGAAAACAGCCATGCCACTGTATGGATAACGGGATTCATTATTATATTTTCTACAATATTTTAGCCTCCGATAAATCTTTTGAAGATGGATATTTATTCTTTACGGTACGCATCAGATCACCCCCGCTTATTTATTCCCCAAAAGTCCGCCGTACATTTTTATATATTCTTTTGCCGACTGTCCCCAGCTGAAATCCCATTCCATAACCCGTTCCACAAGTTCGCGCCATTTTTTTGCGTCGCGGTAAACTGCGCAGGCGCGGTTGATTACGTCTATTATGCTGTCGCTGACATATTCCGAGAATACAAATCCTATGCCTTTGTCCCCGTCGGCTTCATACGGGACTATAGAATCCTTAAGCCCGCCAGTTTCCCTGACAAGCGGCACTGTGCCGTATCTTGTCGCTATCATCTGGCTTATTCCGCACGGCTCGAATTTGGACGGCATCAAAAGCATATCTGCTCCGGCGTATATTCTTCTCGCAAGCTCGTTGTTGAACCCGAGTTTTACGCTGATTTTCTCCGGGAAACGCTCGTGGAAAGATTCAAACAGCAATTCGTACTCCCTGTCGCCGCTCCCCAGAATAACAAGCTGTATCGGCAGTTTCACAATCTCGTTCATCGCCCCGACTATCAGATCTATGCCCTTGTGCCTTACAAGTCTTGTGATTACGCCTATAACGGGGATCTGCTCGTCTTTCTGCATATTCATAACGGTCTGAAGCTGCAGCTTATTCCCAAGTTTATTGTTTATGGTGTTGCTGTCATAGTTCGCGAAAATTTTCGAGTCTGTTTTAGGGTTATACGATTCATAGTCTATGCCGTTGAGTATGCCGCGTATTTTTGCCGTCTGCATATTTATAATCGGGTCAAGTCCGTGGGCGTATCTGAAATCGTGTATCTCTTTTGCGTATGTCTGCGACACTGTCGAGATAATATCAGAACATACCATAGCCCCTTTCATAAGATTAATCGCCCCGTCAAATTCCAGAATATTCTTATAATTGAACGGGATATCAAATACTTCCTGAAGAATCGACATATTGTATTTGCCCTGATATTCTATATTATGAATTGTGAAAACAGTTTTGACATTTTTCAGTTCTTCTTTATGAGCGTACGTCGTTTTAAGATATACGGCGACAATGGCGGACTGCCAGTCGTGCATATGGATTATATCAGGGATAAAGTCTATCATTTCGAGTATGTCCAAAACAGCCTTGCCGAAAAACGCGAATCGTTCGCCGTCGTCAAAAAATCCGTAACAGTCGGCGCGTTTAAAGTAATACTCATTGTCTATAAAATAATATGCAATATCCCCGACTACGGTTTTAAATACCCCGCAGTACTGGTGACGCCAGCCCAAATCGACGTATATTTTTCCGACGAATTCAAGCTGTTCTTTATATTTTGAGACTATTTCCTCATATAGAGGTATAACAACCCTGACGTCGATATTTTTATCTTC
>Ga0123357_10009476_pt1 | contig 12299 bp, 8 predicted proteins | sample TergutEmb28metaG_FD_89873 | JGI IMG/M metagenome (GOLD analysis project Ga0123357, IMG submission 89873) | Embiratermes neotenicus P4 segment gut microbial communities from Petit-Saut dam, French Guiana - Emb289 P4 | ecosystem: Host-associated > Arthropoda: Insects > Digestive system > Gut ... | reverse complement strand
GGGGGGGGGGGAGAGAGAGAGAGAGAGAGAGAGAGAGAGAGATTTACACACACACGCCTGCATATGCACGCACTACATTCTAGACATATTCCATCCCTCTATCAACACAGTCCTTTGTTGTATAATGAAACAGATACTAACAACACTAAGATTTTTGTAGAAAAAGAGTTTTCTCCTTTTCCTCCTACTGTAAGTTCACACAGGTGGTTTACCGAATTTTACATTTTTCATTCCATGCATTATGATTCAATTGCCACAACATAAACCAATAAATGCACACAATTCATTAGAATTACAATAATGTTTATACAATATGTCAACTCCCACATGTTGCGGGCCTCACTGTCCCATCATCAACAATTGTTTTAAGCAACTGTGCACTCCCTGATGACAGGCCAATGACGCCCATAACATGCAGATGTATAATATTATTGTAATTCTAACGAATCATGTGTATTTATTGGTTTATACTGTGGCAGGTGGTTTACCATCAACTTCAGCACCAAAGTTATGCACTAAATAATCAATACATATCAATGATGCTAATTAAAAATACAGGCAACAAAATATGCTCTCAAATCCTCCCACCACATATATGCAAATCTAATGAGTTAAATGAAATTCCTAACTAAAAAGTTAGCCGTATGAAAGAAATTAAAGTGCAACACAAATGAATTTAAATTCCTATATGAAAAAAACAGAAGACAGTTAAAAAGTAGTCTCAATGAGATCCAGCTTCAAACTTTAATGCAACGCTATGGTTCATGCAGGCCCAGGACTGCATATTTTAAATACAAATATCATTAACACACCCCTACATTAAAATCTAGATGCCAGCACAACAGCAGTGAAGGATTTAAATTTCTTAACTCTAAAGATTAAAAGTGCTGGTGCTGAAAATTTTCTTTTTTGAACCCAAGAGAGTCAAGTGACCAAAAAAAAAAAAAAAACGAATTTACTCTTCCACATTAGTGGCACAAATTTCAAAGTGTGGGAACTGAAATATGAGGGGATGCTGATAAGTCCTTGGCCCAACCTACTTCCCGAAGTCGTAGGACGGAATCGACAGTGTCGGAAAGAGGGGTATGTTTGTGTGCCAATTGCAAGTCTTTTCTTATTACAGAGGCTGAAAGGAAGCATGTCAGGCAATGTGGGCGATTTCAACAACATGGAGACATAAGCTGTCATCACGTTTTTCTTCCTGTAAGGCAAGGCACCAAAGGAAATTCACGCCATTCTGAGACAAACATTAGGGGAACAGTGTTACAGAGACTGAAAGGAAGCAAGTCAGGCAACGCGCGCGATTTCAACAACACGGAGACATAAGCTGTCATCAAGTTTTTTTTTCTGCAAGGCTAGGCGCCAAAGGAAATTCACACCATTCTGAGACAAACATTAGGGGAGCATGCACCATCGCATGCCACCGTCAAAAACTGGGTGGCCCAGTTGAAACATGATGATTTTTCCACCTGTGATGCGCCTCGTCCTGGATGACACAAAACAGTGACAACCCCAGAGATTACTGAACAAATTCACGAGCTAATCTTGGAAGACCAATGGATTTTGGCTAAATCAATAGCTGAGAAACTGGGCATCTCACGTGAGTCGATTGGGTCCATTATTCATGATGATTTGGACATGCAGAAGCTCTTCATGAAGTAGGTCCCAAAATGCCTGAACGCAGATCAAAAACATCAATGGTGCCAGTCGTCTGAACAACTTTTGGAATTTCTTCAGCGCAATCCAAATGATTTCCTGTTGCGATTGGTGATCATGGACAAAACCTGGTTATATCACTATGACCTGGAGACAAAGCAAAAATCAATGGAGTGGCAGCAAAGTGGCTCACCCCGTCCCAAAAAATTCAGAGTGCAAAAATCCACTGGAAAAGTTCTTGCCTCAATTTTTTGGGATCAAAACAGCATCCTCCTCATTGATTATCTTCCAAAGGGTCAAACTATCAATGTGGAGTATTATTCATCTCTGCTGGTGCAATTAAAGGACATTTTGAAGGAAAAATGCCACAGGAAGGTCACCAAGTGGGTCTTGTTCTTGCATGACAATGCCCCGGCTCACTAGGCACTTGCAACCCAGAAGAAACTGGCCTACCTAGGCTTCCAATGTCTTGATCACCCACCCTATTCTCCAGGTCTGGCCCCATTGGACTACCAACTGTTCACTGGACTGAAAAAACAATAGAAAGGTCACCATTTTTCATCCGACGCAGAGGTCACTGCCACCGTGGATACCTGGTTGGACGGAAAAACTTCTGAATTTTTTTTTTGAGTGGCTTGCAAAGTGAGCAACAGGCTAAGAAGTGTATTGAGCTTCGTGGGGAGTATGTTGAATAAATACGAGTTTGGTCACTGTAGCTTGTTTCCTTCCTGATCGGGCTAAGGACTTATCAGCACCCTTCTGTACAATGCCACTGCCCATCATAATTTGTAAGTGCACAAGAAAAGCTGGTCAAGAGAGTGTAGCCACACAAGCCCTGGGTTCAAATCCCAGGTTGAAGGAGAAGATGATTGTAATAACCGCATTTTGTGTAGCTTTCCTAAGGACATGATCTGACTATTGGGGTCATAATGGATAAGCCTCTACCTGATGATTTTCTGTTGTTCAGTTTGCAGCAGGTAACTGCCATATGCAAACATGTTAATGGTATTTCAGGGTACAGTGTCCTGTCATAAACCAATTACTGTAGTGAATTTACTGTTAAGTAGCAATTTAGAAAGTATTTTGAGAGGCATGTTAGAAGCGCCTAGTGCTGCAGCGACTTATATGGAGGGTTCAGAACACACAATCCCTGAAGCTCAGAAGGTCACAATATCAGAGAAATCTTATCTTACGCCTGCCATGGAATTCAGTCCTTCACTTTTGTTCGCAATTGCACAATGTATAGCAAAACACCAAATTTAAGCCATCATCAACATTTGTCATGAAATGGTGCACTGATCTTGTGGTGGGAAAAAACATATCACTGAAAATCCATGCCATTCTATGTGCTATCCATATGTAATGCCTGTCACAACTAAATAACACGCCAATTTCCATGACAAACTCATGCTTTAGGTGACGACTACTAGCACCTAGCAGTTCTTTCATGATCTCCACTTCTATTCATCTAACCATATGTTGGTGCCCAACCCTTAAAATCTTGGAACAACTAGGTGGTGGTGCAACGGCAGATTTTCAGCAACGATAATCAGTACAACAGACACACTTTAAAATCAATGGATGGTTAAAGTTACAAAAGAGGTAATTAACACCAGGAACATTATGACATTTTTTCAAGACATTACTTACTAGACAAGTAAGCATAAATCCAGTGTTGAATAATTTAATTTCAATACGCATTTTTAAAGCTAAACTAAACTTTCACAAATAATAAATTATGCAATTCAAACACTTCAATATTTATCAACATTGGTGTGAAAAACATTGAATTACTGTTTGCTTGACTCACTGTGTTACACAATCAGCTTCAATCAGAATTTTGAATCACTTCTCCTTCAAATACAAGTTTATTCTGCAATAGCAAAGTTCTGTTATATATCCTCTGCAAAGGTGTAACCACAAAGTAAATTGCTCAGAGCAGTCACACACTTCCTGTGAAGGTCAGTCGTCTTCTGTACCTATGAAACGTGTAGTATGGTGTCATAATTACCGTCCCATTCGCTGTAGACATTAAAAGATGAACAAAAAAACTGAAAACCCCACTACCTGTGTAATGTCCTGATATTATTTTTAAATGCTAAATGTGTTTGTCCAAAATAAATTCACAAGCAGATTTTTGAAGTGTACAGTAACAGTGCAATAAACGAACAGCATGTGTTGAAATGGTGGAGGTCACTCAAAGGCGGCAGGACAATGTGTGACTGCATGCCGCCATCTGTACATGCACACTATTTGAACAGTTCAAGTGGGAAATTTTTTAGTACCATCCATACAGTCCTGACTTTGCACCAAGTAATTAACTCTTCTTTCTCTGCCTCAAGAAATTTTTGGCCAGGAACTCTGAGGACAACAGACGTGTAGGACTGGCCGAAATGCATGGTGTCAATATTTTTTATTGGTCCCACAATATCACATGTGCCTTAATTTACATGGCCACTATGTGGAAAAGTAATTTAATGAAGGTACCAACATGGGGTAATAAAGATATTTTTTAACCGTTTTTTCAATGCTTTTTGCGTGAAATCTGTTCTTAATTTTTGAACACACTATATAGCTACACACTTCCCAAAATTGTAAGCCACAACTGTATGTCTCCATTTCTTTTCATTTATTTAATTAATTACCTACTTATTTAATTATTTATTTATTCATTCATTCATGCATGCATACAATCAGTTTTGAACTTTTCAAAGAAGGTTATATTTCCTACTGTTGAAATAAACCATGCAAGGACTGTAACAAATGCTGTAACTGTCAGTTTCTGAAGCCACAGTGATAGTGTGTTGTCTATTATTATTGAAATTTGCACATTTCCAAATAATGTTTGAATTTATTATTCCCCATTTTCCTTATTAGCATCCCCTAATTTGTGTGAAGCTTCCTTGTTTTGATTCTAAGACACTTCGTCCAATGCAAATTGTATTGCATTTTTAATTTCTCTGCTATACTGCCACTTGGAACAGGATATCGTCCTTCTTCATGAAATCACAACACTTTGCAGCTCCCATTAAACATCCTTGCAATCAAGTTTATGACAAACATTATTCCCTTTTCACACAAAACAGTTAAAAATGTCAAAGCAGGATGAATGAAGTTACATCATATGTCTATGACTTATAACCATTTCCAGCACACATCTCCACACTTAACTCACCTCATACAAACCAACACTGTCACAACTCCACATTAAGACATTTTTCCTTTAAAAAACCTTACCAACGTATTTTTTTGTTCTAAACTGCAACAAAAATGCATATCTGGCTTGACCTCCTTTTCAAGGACACTCACAAAATATCACTCTAGTTACTTATTCAGTATTATATAGGAATGTCAGAAAAATTCTCCCATACATTCCATAAAAAGGTACTTCACACTGTATATGAATGGTGCAGCCACCTACGCTTACATCACAAAACTGACATTTCACGGACTTGTACCTCGCACTACTGTAACTATGGTCACAGCACATGCATGTTTTAATACTGAATAATGCAGCCAATAAGTATGATGGTTTTCTTAGGGGACTCAGCCCACATACTCCTCCCCATACCAGTGCTGGAATATAAAATGAGTGCTAAACCACATTATGAGATACAGACAGCAGGTGGACAATAAACGTGAAAAAAGTATTCTGCTGAATGAAGAATACCTTTGTGAGGACGAGCCATGGAAAATAGTTGCCAGATATTTCATAACAATTATCTCATGTCAACAATGGCACAGAGAATAGCAAACATTTTCGGGCAACAGGTTAAGTGTGGGACAAAAATAATATGGAAACTAGCCTCAAAAAATCTTTGCACAGGCTGGCTCTTCCAAATGAGCCGCCAAAATCCTAAGCTCACAGAAAAGCAGAACTTCTAAAACCATTTCCACACAAAAACAGAAAAATATAACTATTTTTCTCTAGACATGGAAGTGAGGTATCAGCATAAAACAGACTCTCAATTTCTGATAAATGCAAACTTCCTATGCAACAATGATCCTGTGACAACCACCTTGCTATGGAACACAAATAGAGGGTACACTCTATATTATCTAAGTGAACATGGTATCTGGTCAAAAGTGGCTGATAGAGAACAAAGAAGACAATACTTACATTTGCTTTCGTATGTATTCTTTCAGTGTTGGTTCATCCAAATGCATATAACTATTATCATGATAAAAGAATGGCCTCATATATGGCATCATAAATGTTGACTGGTCAGATGGACCCCCAAATTTGTTCACCTGCAACAATGAAAACACTCCCCATTTAACAAAGCATGCAAAACTCATATGTATATCATCATTATTCAAGCTGTTTTGCTCAGGTACTGTGCTTTCTTCATGAAGTCCCAATCAGACGGGAAAAGAAGACAAAATTAATAATATTATCATCATTGCAAAGACAAACCAGTATTTCGAGAAGGAATGTTAGCAGACACACTTTCAGGATACAGAACACCATACTGTTACCCTCCTCTACGAGCCGTAAAATCATCTGCATAAGTTACAAAAACCAAGAACTATGGGAGCCAGGACAGCATAGACTGTACAGTGATTAGGCTGTAGGCTGGATGATACACAAATCAAATTCAAATTCCTAGCATGAAACAAAAGATTTTTTTTTTTCTTTTCCAAAGTATCCAGAGCACCTGGGGTGTCAAGCTACCAAAACACATCCATCTGGTGCTCTCTAACATACCTTCATTCCTACACCTACAACCACAAAAAAAAAGCTTTAACCCTTTGAATGGTTGCTTTAAATGGCCCATTCTGCACTGCACAGCAAGTTACTTTACTCGCCAGGCGACAAGGCTGCTCAAGAAAAACAAAAGATTAGTCTCCAATCAGGCAGATGGGTATAGACGTGATACCTAAACATTAAACAACTCTCCCACAGATCGCTGTCTATGTTCCTTCCACCCTACCTTAGTGTGATCAATGTATGGAAGGTAATTTCACACAAGAATGCAGGATGTATAAGCCGTGCACAAACGTCTCCACGGGGTTTCTCTTTCTTTTGGCTTTTCCATCATTATGGGTGTAGAATTTCACATTACAATTTCTACACAATATTTCTGCTGTTCTGTTTCCAGCAGTCTAACATGGTCATTCTGTGCATTAAACAGCACAGCAGAACTGTTATCAAAATGATGAAAAATCATCTGGTATGAAAAAGTTTTTGGGCAGAAGGCAGTTTTCTCAACTCTTCAAAACATATATCTGTAACCAGAATTCCAAAACTATAGGTCACAACTAGATCTACATTATCAGTTTGCATGTACGTAAGCATGCTGTTTCTCCACAGCAAAACAAGAAAGTGGACGACAGGGACTGTACCTGAGTGTATTCTGTTGGATAATCTGGATAATCGAAATCGCCGTGGGATAGTCCCCCTCTTCGGTAACTTCCCCGCCCCATACCTCGTCCTCCACCACGTCCACCCTTTCCTCTGTGTCTAGGCCCACCACGACCACCACGACTATGTTGGCCTCCTCTGTCCAAACCATCTGAGTTCCTCCACCTGTCACCATCTTCACGACTGTAGTGATCAGATCCTGCAAAACATTCTTATTAGCTGCTGAATGAATATAGTTACTGCACTTGTATTATCCAAGGTCGCCATCAAAACCTTCTCTAGCAAACAGCACCAGTCCAACAAGCTCATGAGTAATGTTCTAAATACAATCACCCCTCTCTTTTCATGGCACAAATATTCCAAGACCACTTGCAAAAAGCAAAAATCTGTGAATAACTGACCACCCCAAAAAATAATGTTCCAGTATTTCATTGGTGTTTTTCTTTCCTTTGCACAAACAGTGCAACACCTTGAAATAGGGAGGTACAATTCAACAGACAATTCTGATGCTCCTATCCACTGAAGGGTCCAAGTGATGGCACTTTATCCTTTGGATGATGCCATGAATTTGCAAAAACATGAAATATAAACCCATGAAAAACAAGGAATGACTGACCAGAATTCTGCCAGATGAAAATTCAGCTCTGCAGTGTTCTGCTGTGCTGACTGGTAAAGAGTTACTGACTTTAAGAGAAGCATGCTGCCTCCATCTTCAAGGTATAGCATATTCAACTGCTAACCCTGCTAATGAAGGCCACATGCTTATCTGAAGTACCAGGAAATATTCACCAGTCTGCACATTATCACATCCACGAAAACTTCATCAACTTCACACTGTGAGATTCCTAGGTCTTGTAATTCTGCTGAGCATTTTTTAACTTGCAGAACTACTTTCAAGAAGACCACAACTAATGAAAAAGGTAAGTGAATATTTTGTTACCAATTCTGTCCAGGAACTTTTAGACATACCCTTGTGTGTCTTACTTATATTTATTTAAAGGCAATATAATTTAACACACGTAACTGCAGACATAAGAGAGTGCTTTGTTGGTAAGGGAACTGAGAAGACATACACTTTTGCCCAGTGTAGGCATAAAAGAATGATGACAAAAAGATTTAACACTGCACATGTTACTGTGACAAGTACCAGCAACATATAAAACAGGGAAATCAACCTGACATTAACACAAAAGATATTACTAAAATTTAAACCATCAAATGCATACAATTTTATCAGACTTCCAATCATATTATAAAAACCACTTACTCTGCATGGTTCAGGCCTTAGTGGCCCATCAATACATGAGTACAACTGTATATATCTGCTTAACATGTTGGTGTCTTGCCTGTAAAAGATGTGCCGGAAATTCTACATGCAAGAGACCAATAAACTAAGCAATCATTTTATACCAAGATTGTACTCCCTGATGACAGGCCAGTGAGACCTGAAACAAGTAGGGATTAGTGGTTTTTATAATATTATTGTCAATCTAATAAATTTTATGCATTTTTTTTTTTGTTTAAATTATAGTAACTGAGATGTAATGCAAGGAAAAGAAAAAGTTACACAAAAGATATACACACAGCACCTACCATGGTACCCATTCCTTTCTCTGTAATGTCCACCAGAGAATTTTGGTGATCGTTCTCTTTTTCCACAGGATTTGGCCAAGTCAATGTCCAAAGGAACCCACTTCTGCTTTGGATCTGTTGACAGACACAAAATTATATTTAATTAAAGTCAACCATAGTAATCTGCAATTAATTTAACACACTTTCTTCTGGCAAGGTAAATATGACAGCATTTTGTAATACAGAATCTAATGTTACTGCAAGAAACAAAGGACAAATTATGAAATTCAATGTTTATAATTCAATTAGCAGAGAAAAGGTACAAATTGTATTCCATCCTACAACCACGTCAAAATTCTCATTACAACATCTGCAGTTTCACTCACTCTTTTTCCTCCTCTCTGCAGCCTCTGGTCCTGCAGGCTGGCTGAAGCCCTTATGCTGGTCCTCCACAAAGGCAGAACTGTCATTCGGCATGGAAGGAAATGGACCATGTGCTCCTTCAGTGCTTGTACATGTACTACTGCTGCTACTACTCCCTGCATTTCCCTTCACATGACCATTTTGTTTTGCCACTGGTAGTGCATTACTATGGCCTTTCTTCTATGCATTAAAATAAAACCAATGCATTAGCATCATAAAGACTCCATGCAATTTTCAGTTACTAATCTAATTCAATTCAATCCAATTCCAGCAGGCAGACATCTCTGCGACAGGCTGTTCACTCGTCCAGAAAAGCCCTATCAAACGTGGTGTCTGAGTGTGATCCAAAACCTCTACAATATAAGGAAGCCTTGGCCCACTAGAGGCAGTCAAACCGTGGGGGAAAAAACTAATGCTCCAGGTACCTGAAGTTCCACTGCTTAAGAACAGTGAACAGTCATAATCTCATGCCTTATAAACAAATGTAACCACTGCACAAACTGTACATATTTTTATGTTACGTATAAGGAAAGACCAAAACCAAGACAAAATAACATGCATACATAGCACCTTCCCCATATAAGTCACCTGTTCATTTAGAACTGACAGGTAAGGAGACAGAAAGTCACACGTGTGTACATACCTCATTGTAACCCAGAGTTGGCCAATCATCCACATCTGAGAAGTCACTTGCCTGGATAGAAAAGAGACAATAAAATTACCAGCTTCATTTGCCACAAAATGAGTGTGCGCGCATGCGCATGCACATTTTACATGAAAAGGACTGTATGTTTTGTTTTTGCCAGCAACATAAATCTGCCATAAAAGCATTGCTGTGAAACAATCAATACTGTTATACAGTTGACAGTAATGTGTATCTCAACATACAGAATGTGTTTCCACTGCAACAATGGTTATGTGAATGCATCACAATGTTACATTATATGAACTTTGCCTATCTTCTTTCAGCACTATTACAAAGTGTGCACACTGTGCTCTTGGCGACAAGAATGTCAGAGACATTAACAATGCATTCAGCTTCTGAAGCTGATTTATTACGTCTAATTTCTCTTCAAACCTGATTGGGTTTAGCTGTTCTTTTATTGTGGTGGCAATAAAGAATGCAGATTGACATTTCTAACTCATTTAATTAGAGAAAAATGCCTTTAAATAAAGGCAAATTAACCACAGAATATCAATTTAAACACTGTGACTGACGCAGTTTAGAGTAACTGCAATGCCTCCCACCCTTGTTGTATGCTAAGAGTTTCGCACACTATCAGCAGTGTCCCAGTGTGACAGGCGGCCAATGGGTATTAAACCAAAAATGACTGGACGTAAATTAAGTGATGTAAATTCCCAATGGGCATTAAACCAAAGACATAAAACAAGGACTACCCGCACATGAAAATAGTAATCATAATTCTGTTCAGTTTGTCGTTAACTCTTATACCTTACTCTTGGACAATTCTTATCAACCAGCCATAATCACAGAAGCAAATTAAAACAGTTGTCAATTCCATAATGCAATTTTGGTGCACACAACACAAAGCGATTAAAAAAAAAAACCAAGTACATGGGAGGCGAGAATAAGGAAACCATTTCAGGACAATAACAGACAAAAACCATTGAATGACAGCATTTTCTCTCTATTACTACCTATTATCATGATGGTAAGAATAAAGATACAACTATATCAGGCAGTCCAGCTTCTCTCATAAAACTTTTAGTTGTGATCCACATGGTTTTTCTTCTGTTAGTGTTCATTACCATGACGGTATGAAGAGAGTTAACATTAATTCAGAACAGCTAAAACTGGCCATGAGAAATCAAAATCACAAGCCTATCCCCATGCAATATGCCCAATAAGGGTGATTCTATGCATATTATAATAGGGACAGAGAAAGCAGACTTTTGAAGTGTATCCAAATTCATATTCAAAATCAATGGACGCCTGTGCTGCCACTGGCAGAGGAATGTGGAAAACTTTATGTCATCAAAGAATTAATCTTGGCTTTCAAACACCTCTCAACAATGAATAGCAGAAGATTTCACTGCTCATCAGCCAATTGCAAAGATTATCTTGAAAAACACATGAGAACTTCGAACATGAAAATGTTTCACATGCATCTTTAACCCTCAGAGAACGTAAGATGATGAACCCCAAGTCAACAACAGCACTAACAATGAAGCATTCCTGTTCAAAAACCAGCAGGCAAACACCTTCCTGTAGTGCGTAAATAACAAAGTAAAAATCACATACACTTATGTTGATCTGCAATATTTCCAGGTCCCCACCATTCCTCCTTCTATGCCCTGGGAACAAAGTCTGAATTGACCTACAGCACAACTGAGAATGAAGTATAAATTATTCCTGATTACTTCACATGGTTGTCTGTTACTAATACGCCATCTATTCAATGTTTATTTATGGTGTTAGCATAAATATGCTGAGTTTTGATAGTTTTATGGTTTTAAAATCATAACATATATGAAATATGTGGTAATTAGAATGTTACTGTTTTGTGATCAAGACCACTGCACTAATTAAATGGGCAATGTTCAACTTAAACAAAATATAACACCATTTAAGAACTGAATAACCAGCATCAGGCACACAACCAAAGGGGAGGGCTGCCAGGCTGAACCCTCATCCACCAAATTGAAATTAAAAAAAAAAATTTCAACATAACATCAAACGTTTTACACAACCGACATCAGCCACTGAAATCGGCTGATGACCATACACAATGGAGTTTTGAACAATAAAACAAAAGCTCCAGAAGTTTTAGATGAACTTAAGAAACAAAGATTATACCTAAGAATTAAAATCAGGTTAGTCATGGAACCTGTATTTATAATTTACATGTATATAAATGCAATTGCAAACAATGTTATGTTACAGTTACATTTGTGACACGATTTTTATAACATAGTTTTTCAAATCAAACACAAACCCTATCCAGCTTAAGGGTTTGGCCATACAGGAACCAGAGCTGACAGAACACAGGAAACCACCATTTGTCTGGGCATACAACACCAGACATGTGTGACTACTTTTAATCTGACATGTCTGTCCAGACTTCTAGCTACAAAAAGGACTTCTTTTCCTCAGTTTGTGATGTGAAAGTTACATGATGTATGCATCAGATTCTGATGTGCGTCATCCCCGTTGTGTTTCTTATAATAGAAAGGAGTTACGTGTAGAGTACGCACAGTCAAACACAACAATTATCACCTCTATTATTAATATAATTGGTATCAACAACTACATGTTTTGGCC
>Ga0123357_10009475_pt1 | contig 12300 bp, 11 predicted proteins | sample TergutEmb28metaG_FD_89873 | JGI IMG/M metagenome (GOLD analysis project Ga0123357, IMG submission 89873) | Embiratermes neotenicus P4 segment gut microbial communities from Petit-Saut dam, French Guiana - Emb289 P4 | ecosystem: Host-associated > Arthropoda: Insects > Digestive system > Gut ... | reverse complement strand
CTGATACTCCATAGAATTTCATTTTCTCTAATAGCACAGCATGTTTAATACAGTCAAATGCTTTATGGAGGTCACAAAATATTCCTCCCACCATCTATTTGTTGTTCAATGCTGTCAGTATTTCATTTAGTAATATATAAGAAGCATTTTCTGTTGACACTTCGCTTCGAAAACCATAATGATGCTCGTTCAATATAACATTACTGTTCAGATGATCAAATAATCTTTTGTATATGACTTTTTCGAAAATTTTGGAAAATGCAGGCAATAGGGAGATTGGTTTACAATTAGATGGGGAAGCTTTGTCTCCACTTTTATAAATTGGCTTAATTAATGAGAATTTCAATCTTTCAGGGTAGATACCTTGGGCAAGCATTTTGTTACATACATTTATTAAGGGAGAAATAATAAAAGGTTTACTTATTTTTATGATTTTTGTTGAGATCTCATCATACCCACTGGAATTCTTATCCTTCAGTGAGTCTATTATTTTGTTTATTTCTTTTGCAGAGGTGTAAGGCCAACTTATGTCTTTGAATGGCTGATTAAAATGTTTAAATAAATTTTGTAGTGGACTTGCCTCTTCTTCTTTTTCATTAATTCTTTGGTTACTAATACTCCCTGCTATGTCTAAAAAGTAATTGTTAAGTTCATTTGCAATGGCTATTTAGTTATATACTACATGATCATTAATTCTTAATGACTTAATGTTATTCTCACTAGTTAATTTACTTGTTTCTTTGTGTACGATATTCCACGTGGTTTTCATTTTATTTTTTGACTTAGTAATAACTTCTTAATAATATAATTTTTTCGCTTCCATTATAACTTTAGATAATATTTACCAGTAGTTTTTGTAATATAACTTATGTTCCATTTCATTATTATCCCTCACCTTCAGATGTAACTCTCTCTTTCGATTACAAGAGGTTTTTATCCCTTTGGTTATCCAAGGTTTAGAAATTGTATTGAAGTTTGTACGTTTCTTAATAGAGCAAGAGTGAAAAATCCTTAAATATATAGTTAAAAATTTATTGAAAGAAGTGTTGGCATCATCCTCCACAAAAATTTCTTCTCAATTTTTATGACTTAGTAGTAATTGGAATTCCAGTATACTTTGGTCATTGATGTATCTCTTTGTGGTGATATCATTTATTTGTTTTGTAAGAACAATATTTTCTATCATTATTATCTGCACTTTGTGATCAGAAAGCCCATTGATATGGGGATTTATAATATAATTTTTGGTCCTTGTTATGAATATGTTGTCAATAGCGGTAGTAGATGCTTTTGATTTACGCATAGGAAATGAAACTGTTCCTATTTACAACAGCTAATTAGAATATCAGTTTGTTCTCATCACCTGTGTCTGCAATAATAGCATTACCCACTTTTATGGTAACTTATTTTAAAAAATTCATATTTCATCTCCCCAGAATTGGTGTCGTGATCTGGGCAGGTAGCAGACAATGTCTTCTAGAGAAGGTATAAAATATTTCACTAAACTAAAGTAAACTCATGAATCCACGGAAGGATTCTGAATTTTCCTGACAAACTCATCCAGTCATCATGTTGAGTGATATCGAAGCATTTAAGCCATTTCGATGCCTAGGGGTCTTATTGTCTATGTTATAAATGCCTTCAATGCAGATATATTTTCAACATTATGACCTGAAAATACAAAGTAAGATCTCTGAGGACACGCTATGGGTATCCAGAGCATGCGGTATGTGCGGATACATCAGTAACTGCTCATACAAAAACACATCGATACTTGGTCCTGAATACTTTATGTATGATCATGAGGAGGAAGGTAACAGAATATTCACATGCTCTGCTCTAGACTGTACCATGCCTTCTTGGTTTGACTGTGTCTGCAATCATTGGGCAAGTTATCTAAGTGGAATGCATTGTGGTTCTAGTTCACAAATTTGTGTAGTCATCTTATTCAACACAAATACACATACACATCAGGCACATGTAAGTCTGACTTCAGTATGAAATTTCACATGACTGCTCACTGTACAGAACTGTTTTTGGCATGCAATTACAGAAACTTGACTTACGCTAAAGCTGAAAACATATAACTTCATACAGAACTCAAAAAATTCATCTGGAACCATTTCACAGGAGATAATCGGTAACAAACTGTCCTGTATCCCAAGATACCCATATGACTAACAACTTCCAAGTTGTACTTTAGAAACAAAAGTGATGACATACACAGGATATTCTTCAACAAAATATTGGTAATTCCAAAATGTACAGGTAAATGTGCACAGTGAGCAATAATGACAGCCAGCAGCTTCACTACTTGTTCTCTGATATTGCACAATCACAAGGATGCCATGTGTAATAAAAATACTTGTTGCATTTGTGCGGCAAGAAAAAAAAGTCCAACTGCAACAGAAAAGATTTGGAAGTGACATTGCAGTCATCCGTCATTCGCCACACACATATCATCATACACCCACTAAAATGTGGTTGTTTTAACTGACACTTAATTTACAGAAACATGTTCCTCATTTTTACATATATAGTAATACTTTCACTATACACACATACACTCAGAGGGCCAGAAAAAGGTTAAATGCTACCTCAGGTGATGATAAATTCAGACTCCCTCACTCCAAGTTAAAAACAGACCAATCACATTTAATAACACAAACTTTCCAGACCACACTGACAAAAATTGTCATTTTTATCATTCCTAAGAAGTTTTACTCATGCTGTTGCATAATATGTTCAAAAATTATCACCCATAAGATGAATACAGGTGTGGCACAAATTAATTTTCAGTTAAAAAATCCAATGCAGACGAAAGGTCTGTGAAATGTGAAGATCCTACATACACATACATGCATACATGAACCAAAAATACTGATAACATAACATCAATTTTTTCATCCTTCACAGTTCCTTGTGACCTGTGTTTGCAAAGACAAGTACTTGCTTGTGAAGATGCTTAATAGACAAAGTCAATAAAATAAAAATACTGTACATTAAAACCACTGACAACTGAAAGGAATTAGTTATATTCAATGAGTATCAGATGTTTCACTTCTGGCTGGCAACATGAACCAAAATAAAGAATTAAATGTATTTTCTGTTCATTATTTGCCTTAATATAGTGTTATAAAAAAAGCATTATGATACTGCTAATGACATATACAGAGACTTACACATTAATACTATCGATATGTTGACTAAACATTGCATAATACTACTCTCTATTGGGAAAAAAAGACAAGCTCTGATGAGCTTATGAATTTGATGTGTTCCACTAAAATGTATAGTTGAGGCACTTCATTCAAATCATAACAGTACCCATCCTCCTGAGTACAGTGTAGGATAGCCCTACAGAATAGAATAATACAACAGTACAACAGTACACTGTAGACTGCAACACAATTACAACTGTGATGGCACTTTTTTAGAACATGGCTGCGTTAAAAACACTCCTGAACTGTCAAAAGTAAGGTGTTACAATCTGCTTCTCAATAAACAAACATTTCAACAACTGAATAACCTATACAATGTCTTAAAATATCCATTTAAAAAACGCTCTTTTGGTGGGATCAGAATACAGAGCACCAAAAACTACATAGTTCAGGCATCAAACTGTTCAAATATAATTAAGCATTAAAAACCAGACTGCATTTTCATTCACCAATAAATCTGAGGTAAACCAATGACCTTTATGTTGTTTTCCTTTATTTCAATTATCTTGTAACTCTCAAAATTCTGTTATGTCCACATATTTTCCGAAGATCTTTTTACTAACTTAGAAGTCACCGATTTCATCACTGCTACTTACCAGGTGAGAATTATTTTCAGAGAACTGAATTTTTAAATAAACCCCAAACACTTTTCCCATTGACTTCAAAACCTTTTTATGACTGAATCCCATAAATCTCTTCATCAATGTACCCCAAACATTTTGACCAAAATGCAGCACTTTCAACTGTCACAGAACTCAGAAACTGTAACAAAATGTAACAACAATGGTTCTGAATGCTAGAAGCATACTAGTGTCTAAAACTAAGTCACCCTTTTTAACTGTTTGACATGTAATATTCAATGGAATATTAACACTGGCAATAATCTAAGTAATATCACTGATTAGGTACTGAAATAAAAGACTATTTTGCAATCCACACGACACAACCACCTACATAGCAGTCACCTCTGTACTTTTCCATCACAGTTGTTTTTGAGGCATATATATGGAATGTACCTGGAACCCACACAAGGTTGATGTTAATTTGGACACCTACTGATTGCCAGTATTCATTTACATTTAATCTTTTTTTATCAGGAAAGAGGGCTTCAGATTAAATGCACACCCCATTATTATACAAGTATATATAGTATCACACAAATACAATTACGTATAAATATTTCCAAAGCGGTAAAAATAAATTAAAATCTCAGAGTTCGTAGTCATCTAATAAAAGAAAGTCTCTCATCACTGTTAATTAAATTACTAAATCTAAGAGTCTAGAATTGATTCACACACTGAAATCATTAATAAAAACAGCCAAGAAAATCACTCTCACTTCATTTGGATCACAGGAGTTTGTTGTCTAATATTCCCACACATTTAGCTCAGATTTTTCTCAGAGGTCTTTAAACTGATAACAGAAGAAAAACAAAACTCCACACACACATTGATCGGCTGCCAAACAAATTTGTGTTTTTATGTCCTACCAACCATCAAACATAACTGTATTATGGTTACTGTATGTTTTACATCCCTGAACGGTTTCTCTGTAGGTTAAAGATACTTTACTGAAACACTGTGCTAAAATTTTAAGGTACATAAAATGGTACAGACATTGGAGATACAAACACATTCATAACTGTTCTTGTGGTGTTGCAGCAACCAACTTCTTTTATTCATGCACTATCTTTGATCTTTGTTGTAGACATGTGTTTTGGTGTTTCTTGTGCTGAAACACATATGCCTACAACAAAGTTAGTGTGTGAATAAAGGCATTTAGACACTGCAACACCACAATAACAGGCCACACAGTATGTACCACTTGAAACAGAACTGTCATATAATAGTCATGCTTTTGGAAGTATCAATATATGTTCACAACGTAATTATATTCATAATAACAAGATGCCAAAGGACAGCACATAGCAAAACAAGAAAAAAATAAGGAAATTTAAGCAGAAAAACTCACTGCACTTGTGGGTGTGGTTACAGGAACATGCAAATATTAGAACAGTTCTTTTCCTGTGTCTGTTCACACGTCATCACTTCTGGAGTATTCTAGGGCTACAAGAAAATAAATTTTACATAAACCCACACTGTGTCAACATTTACTTTGTTCTCAAACAATTTAATAACGGTATACACAAACATACAAAACATTCTTCAATATCTGTACCTGTCCTGCAACCCATCTTGTAATCAGTATGACCTTTCCATCTTTTCAGCAATGAGTTGTTTGCAGGCAAGTGAGTTTCCTTGCCGCAACCCCTTTTGTCAATTTTTAAATGATGATCTGTCCTACCCCAAGTAGCCATTTAAATCTGTAATCATGTCATCTTTCAGAATATTTTAAATCTCAATGCTTGTCTGTATTTACTTGCCAAACACAAGTTACGGGAACCACATGACAGGTGCTTTAGAGTTCAGAGGCAGCATTCTAAAAATATCTTAAAATATAAAACAAAGTTATGTGAAAAGATCATAATGCTGCACCAAAATGAGGTGACTAACCAACAAATGAGATTGAATACTCAAATGCAAGAGGTAAAACTTGGCAGAATGAGGACCCAAAGAGATATACAATAAAAGCTATGATACCCAGCACTGGTTTAACCAGAAAGCTCCAATAATCAGAAACTGTTACAATGGCCCAATAAATTTCATTGTTCCATTAACCAGTAGCACCCAGCACCAATTCTAAGACATCTGCCTTTAATTATTGGTGTTGAGTTTCTGTTATTTAGCTTACATATATAATATGTTATGTATGTAGTCATGCAGCAGGAAGGGAAGGTGCAACAATTTATACAGGACAGGATATCAAAGGACAAATTAAATTGTTAGATCCGTCCATGAGATATGTGCACTACAATACACTAAAGGTACAATGTTCTAATTTCTGGAAAACAACAATACCTGGCAACCTGTTGGTCTGATATCATAGCTTTTACTGTATATGGTAGCCTGTCCGATAATACACATATGGCATAACAAACAGAGAACATCATGGATTATGCACTCTCACTTTACTTTCAATATTAACTCAGAAATTTATCCTGCAAACAACACAACAAAATAAATACCTGACACTGACCAGTGGTTGTTCCTGTCATCTGTGACAGACAGGCCCCTCATTCAGCACATGAATACTGATAATATATCTTGCACCTTGATATGAACTCCTCATTGCTTAATTTAAAAAGTCACTTTTCTTTGCATTAAATAACTTATGCTTAAATTTTCTTAACAATTTTGCATTTAAATCAGGCCATGTATAAAATGCAAGAGGATTCTAATAGCTTTTTTTTTTAAATGGAAGGTAATACCTGCCATATGAATACTATTGTAGTCACAGCTGCTAGCTAAAGGAGACCTTGAAGTTTTCATTATTTTCCTTACTTTGGCTTCAGCTCTTAAAGGACTCACCAGGTGGTATCTTATTTCTACAAACTCAACAGTTTGTTTCAATAACACTACACTTTTTGAACACAGATAAAGAAGAAATTAGAAACTCTGCAAAGCAAAGTCAAGCATATCTGGAATATAAAAAAATAGGTGGATATGAGTTAAAACACTTATGAAATACTGCAGATACAAAGAGTAGAGTGGCTGTCCTGGCATATGGAAATGACAACCACAGAATGGAGTGGAGTGGCCGGACTAAAGAAGGCATACACAGAACATGAATAATCTGAATACAGATACAAGACAAATGGTGTGGTGACACACAAGCAACAGACCACAATAATACATACTTACAAAATGTGGCATATAAGATAAAAACAAAATAATTTACAGCCTGCAAGAAAAGCACAGCTGCACTAAAAGTTCAATTACCATGCAGCTGTGATGCAAGTGCTTGAAAATATATATTAACATGAACATATTCCCATCCCACTGAGGGGATTACCAAAAAAAAACATGTAGCTTTTTGCTCAAAACACAATGTTTCAAACGCAATACATGACACAAAGATGGTATGTGGTCACTGCACCTGTGAGATTATAAACAGAGTATTTTTTTTTTAAGCCCGTGGTTCCGTGCATCATAATTCAATGTGAATAAAAATCCAACAAATGCAACAGTATGCAGATATTTATTCACTGCAAAAGTACTCTACATGTTTCAGGTGTCACAGCACCCATCATCAGGAGTATTAAAAACTGTACCCGCAGCCTCCGGTACAGGTCATACTACTTGTTCTGCTACTCCCCTCCTACGTGGTCTGATCTGGACTCCTGATGATGGGTGCTGTGACACCCAAAACATGTAGAGTAGTTTTGCAGTGAATAAATATCTGCATACTGTTGCATCTGTTGGATTTTTATTCACATTGAAGTAATTTTCTTATAACCTAACATTCTGAAAGTGTAATAAGATAATGTACGCACTTTGGAATTTATTTCTTAGTAGTTGACTGTATTGATAAAGAACCCTACACAGCTACCAGGGTGTTAAGAGCAAAAATATTTGACTCTTCAGAAAATTTCTGTGCTTTGCAAAGTACAAGGTAAAGTTCACGCTAGAACAGGTCACAAGGACCCAGAAGGAGAGCAGAGGTACAGCTCTACTCTGTCTTCAACCTCAGCACTAGATGGGGGTGAGTGGTCAATGCCACACCCCAATTGCTTTACCCCAGAACAGAAACCCAGTTCCCATTGTACTTGAGGCTGGGTGGGCCCCCAGGGCCAGCTATACGAAGTATTTTAATAATAATCATATTCATATAGTAAAAGGAAACTACAGTCATCCTTGTGTGCACCATAAAGTCATGTGGTGGAGTGGAGGTACAGCTCCAACCTTTCTTAATCTCAGCACTAGATGGATGTCAGTGGTCAGCTCCACACCCCAGTCACTTTACCCCTGGGAATGTGTCTACAGTAACCACTTCATGACAGAAGTGTGGGTGAGCAACACAGCTAGTCTGGATGCTTTGGAGAACAGAGATATCTCTTGTTCCTGCTGCAAATTGAACCATGACTTCTCAGTTGTCCAGTCTGTAGTCTAGTTACTACACTGACTACAGTATCCCAACTGATCATGCACTGCCACACTACATTTATATGACTAAGTAAACATTCTGAAAGAAGAGAAAGTTTTGGTAATAAATGTCACAAGGTTCGCCATTATTGGACTGTGTGTACTCCAGTATTCATCAACAAAGCACCAACAAGAAGTCTGAGAAAGTATTCAATATCTGCTTGCAGCTAGTACAGATCTCAAAGGAGAGATGTCATAAAAATGTACCTATATTTCCATATAAGATTCAGAAGAGTTAGCCATTGTTGTAAAATTTAAAAAAAATGAGTCACACAAGGACTGCTCTGTCTTGAAGATGGAGGCAGCAGGTTCCTCCAAAATGTTGGTTATCATTTAACAGACCACAAAGCATCACATCTCTGGAGACTGCAGACTTCATACTCAGAGCTATCAGAACCCCAAATCTCATAACATATGAGTTCCACAGTTCTGCAAACAAGCTGTAGATCTGTTCAGAGAAAGTCCATATGCTCTCAAAATCACTTGGTTTTTGGACACAACCTTTTACATTTGAGTGGATATGCTGATGAATAAAATTTTATACTGAATCCATTGCAAGAGCCAAAAGTATCAGAATATTCAGTCCTATATCCTTGATAGAATTCTGACGTTCATTTCCAATTCGTGAGTAATGAATTTGCACCAATTCTACAGGGATGCAGGTTGCTAGGTCCTAACAAACCGGTATCAGATCTTACTTTAGCAGGGTTGTGTTGTAATTTCTGTGCAATACTTCTGGGCACAGTGTTCTGTCAAACAAAGCTGAACAAATGTTAGAGCCACATATTTTAAATGATACCATCCCACTGAATTTTTTTTCTCAGAATACTAAGTTGACAACAAATTCACATGTAATAAACTGATTGAAAGCTACAAATGAAATAGGAGTTCAACATATTTTGACAAAGACACCGTTCATAATTATGAAAAATATTCTACTTAATTTCTGAACTTCAAGAATGTCAAATCGCCAACGCACCAAGCAAAGAAACACGTGTCCAAATTGTCAATTTATATTAAGAAATGTACAAACTAAATCACTTCAATATGTCACTAAAATTTCACGCACAGAAACCTCCTGAAAAGAGACTGCTATGTAGGACAAGGTGCAAACAGGAGAATATTATGAAAAAATATATTTAAAAAATAGGATATAAAGAAATGAACTCATCTGAAACTCTGCAAAACAGGGACAATGAACACTAGAATGAGTGATAATGATGATGTGGATGCTGATGATGATGATGATGATGATGATGAAGAAGAAGAAGAAGCTTTCATTTCTATAACAACACAGGATTTCTTGTACAGCTGCCTTACTCTTCCTTGGAAATATCTTTTACCAGGGACATTCCAATTAGGTACCTTGCCATTTGCTGCAGTTTACCTTGAAAGTGAAAACATCAAGAATGCCTGCCACACAAGCTCTATTCCACACGTGTTACTACATATCTGCTACTTAATTTTGTAATGGGGTATTTACTTCAACAATCTGGTTCCTGAATGTGATAAAGTATGCAGTTCGCACATGACCTGATTCAAATTTCAGGGGGAAAAAAATCTGTAACAAGTAATTAATCACATTTCTTTCTGAAAAGCATTCACCTTGTACAAAGAAAAGGAAAAACTGTAACATGCGGTGGGTGAGATCAATCCAGCCACACTCCTTTTGTAGAAAATATACATACACACCTGTGAGCATACTCACATGCACACAGAACAACGGAGTGTGAGAAGTATTGCTTACTGGAATGGACTATGTTCCGGCAGAGTCACCAGGGTGGTGTTGAGTCTTCAGAGCACTGTAACAACCCTGACAGACACGAACTGGCTTCATAATGCGCAGACGAGAAATTACACACTCATAGCGACTGCACCTGTAACAGTACGTTTCATCCTGAAGTCCATCAGGGGCTTCAAAGTTTATTTTGTTCTGATATTCATTTATGAATACGTACATTCACAGGTGAAGAATTAATCAACAGCAGGGGTATTACACTGCACCTTTCTTTTTTTACTTGTTACTACATAACATATATCTGCAATGAAATATGTTTCAGACAACAGACATTCATGGTTCTATGTTCAAACCATATGGCCATCAACTGTACAGAACATAATAAAGAGAAAAATAAAATTTGGACAAAACAAATTATTAGACTCAAAATAAAGCTGCATAAATCACCTGTTATCTCTATTTCTGAGAAACAAGACACAGCCACACACAACATCTTCTATCCCAAAGATATGAGGCAGCAGGTTCCTCCAAAACATAAGTATCTTTCTAACCAGCTAAACAGTGCAACCCACAAGATTCATTCCCCAAGTTCATTTACCGGAGTGCTGATAAGTCCTTAGCCCGACCAGGAAGGAAACAAACTTGGAAGCATGTCAGGGATGCGTGCGATTTCAACAATATGGAGACGCGAGCGGCCATCAAATTTTTTTTTTTCCTGCAAGGCAAGGCGCCGAAGGAAATTCATGCCATTCTGACAGAAACATTAGTGTGTTTCCTTCCTGGTCAAGCTAAGGACTTGTCAGCACCCCTGTACAATCCATCAGAACAACAACTGCACATGTAAACTAGTGTTGCAGTCATTATGCTGATAATGACCTTCAAAACAGGTTCATATTTGTCAAAGAGCCTCTGTCAAGTGAAGTCTCAGCAGATGCACACACCAAATGGTACAGTATTGATACCACAACACAAGTCTGTACTAGTGCAACATATGAATTGTGGTTAGCCTGCAGAGGCATGATAAAGAAAACAACATAACAAACAAAAAAAAAATAAGAACAAGAAATGACAAAACAACTACATCTGCTCACAGTCTTACTTTGCACAGAAAACTTGACCACAATTTCGGCAGTGATGTCGTCTCTCATAAAGGGTGAATCGAACCATACAGTTTTCACAGGTGTCTGCACCCTCATCCTTGAGCCAGTGGTCAGCCATGCCTCGCCCTGGCTGGTCAGACACACTCCAGGAAAACACACGCCCTCGTGTATCTCCAACATATACAATACGGTGGTCTCTGCAAAGTAAACCACATCATAAGTAAGCAGTTCCACTACACGGGTGGCAGTACAGCATGCATTGTCACATAACTGTAAGCTGCAAAACAAATACACATTTCAAACTACATGTGATGCATTGTATAGACTGTATGCCCACCTGGCACACTGCAGGCAATTCTTACTACAAAAACAGAAGAAACTGGCTCACTCTTATCAGCCACAAAAACATTCCCTACAATTAAACTACAGAGTTACATATTTAATAAATGGAATAAGCTTAATTAAGTAGAGTTCTCAACACTTAATTTTGGATCATAAATTTTGGAATGGTAACAGATTAAGAAACAAAAGACAATTGACACTACCTTTATTTGGAAGCAACATATTAGTGAACAAACAACTAGACTGAATAAGGCTTGTTATGCCAATAGGTCAATTAAGCCGTTTATGTCACTAGATATATTCAGAAGTACATATTTTGCCTATGTTCATTAAATTATATCTTATGGAATTATATTTTGTGGGAACTCTTTGCATAGTGAAGAAATATTTAACGTGCAGAAAAGAATAATGAGAATAGTTACGAATTTGAGTAAGAATGCCTCTTGTCTGCAACCATTTAAGGAATTCAATATCCTACCAGTTCCATCCCAATATACACTTTCATTGCTCTTATTTATCACTAAAAATAAAGACCAATTTATGACTAACTCACAAATATACAGAATTACTACACGGCAAACTTCTGATTTGTACGTACCCGCAGCAAACTTGACGATATATCAAAAAGGTGTTTATTACCAAGGAAACATTTACCAAAAACTATTAAAGACTTAGCTGGTGGTAAAAATAAATTTAAACTAGCATTAACCCTTTGACGCCTAATGACCACTATGGTGGTCATACCGCACTGCTAACCTCTAAACGTTGCATTTTATATATTTATTCAACAAATACGGGTACTGAATATTTTAAACACGGTATATACTCTCCGTTTTTTTCTCTTCAAAATGCAGTTT
>Ga0123357_10009474_pt1 | contig 12301 bp, 9 predicted proteins | sample TergutEmb28metaG_FD_89873 | JGI IMG/M metagenome (GOLD analysis project Ga0123357, IMG submission 89873) | Embiratermes neotenicus P4 segment gut microbial communities from Petit-Saut dam, French Guiana - Emb289 P4 | ecosystem: Host-associated > Arthropoda: Insects > Digestive system > Gut ... | reverse complement strand
GTTCCATCTTCATAGGCAGGTGCCTATGAAGATGGAACCGATAGTGAGTTCCGAAACGTCGGCAATTAGAACTCAGACGCCGGGGAATTACCCAAAAAGGAATAATTTACAGAATCTTTAATTGTTTAAACATACTACTATATGAGGTTCTGGGTCATGCACCAGCCATAACACTGGACAACAAATTTCAAAACATTTTTTGTATCTGTGATGAATATGATATTAATTTATTTGTTTAGATCTATGAAGTTAGAAAAGGGACATAAAAATACTAGGCTCTAGTTTTAAAATTATGCTACCACTACGATGTTTTACGAAGTAGTTTGAAATAATATACGGAACGGTGGATAAAATAAAAAAAACTAAATTCTATTCAGTGGAAAAGAATGTGTTTAGTAGACTTATTCTGTTTAGGGATAATATTTACAACGTAAGTTGAACACATGCACAGTCTTTTTCATGTAAGTTCATTATTCAGTATAAACAAAATCACTTTTTTTCCCCCCTTTCGTTTTGCCTGTCGCTTGTATTCCACGGTAGGGGCATTCCTTGCCAAAGTCCAGCAGTAGTCGGCGAGCATAGTATAGTTCCCTTTCCCTTGATATCTCTTCTCCATTGAATAAATGTCCTAATGGAAACTTTCTCCATGTTCATCACTCACTGCACCACAATTCTCTGGGAAAAAATCCAAATGCGAGTGAAGGAAGTATATTTTTAATAACACGTTGCAGACTATTTTCTGGTAGTTCTGCAAAAGGTTGTTTACAAGCCCCTCATAGTTTTGAGCCCTTCTGTTTCCCAAAAACCCTTTTACTACAAATTTAAAACTGTCCCAAGCCGTCGCCCTTTCGTCGCCTTGAAGTAGCTCGTCGAAGTGTTTGTCCTTGATATGTTCTCGTATTTGTGGACCAATGAAAACACCTTCTTTCAATTTTGCTTCACTTAGTCTGGGGAACTTTTCTCATAAGTAAGTAAAGGCAGCTTCTTCTTGGTTCATGGCCTTTACAAAATTTTTCATCAGACCAAGCTTAAAATGCATGGAAGGCATTAAAATTTTACTCGGTTACACTAGTGGTTGATTTTCCACATTCATGATTCCTGGTTCCAGAGATTTTTTGGCAGGCCAATCCCTTCTTGAGTAATGAAGAGACCGAGCTCTGCTGTCCCATTCACAAATGAAGCTGCAATATTTTGTGAATCCTTGTTGTAGTCCAAATAGTAAGGCAATCACTTTTAGGTCACCACTGATTTGCCATTTGAATTTATCGTAATTAATAGCTTCCATTAGATTCTTCAAGTTCTCATATGACTCCTCCTTATGCACCGAACAACCAACAGGAATAGAAGGTAGGGTGTTGCCACTGTGAAGGAGAACTGCTTTGAGAGCCAACTGAGATGCGTCTATAAAGAATCGCCAGTCCAGAGCATTGTGATTAATATTGAGTGTTTTCATCAGGCCATCAATATCAGTGCAAGCAACAAGGCCGTTTTCCATTTTAAAGACCTGAACTAGATCTTTGTGCCTTTTATGATACACTGAAATTCTGACATTTTCTTTCATTACTCACCGTCTGGGAGCACGTTCTGACACATGCATCCCTTCCCAAATAACTATTTTTAGCATTAAGCCACACTTCATGTATCATGACAACCAGAAGCAAGAATTGAATTCTAAGCCCATAGTTGGTCTCAGCACTTTAAATTGAACAGGAATCGGCTATGTTGGTTACGGATACATTTTGTATGTTGACCAGTGTAATTCTGTCAGCTGCAACGATTATAATCTGTAGTAATCCATGGCTTTTGGAATGGATTAGAGTAGGTCCCCAACACCACGGATTAATATGTAAACAAGCGTGTTAGTCGAAAGAGGTAATGTAATGCTTCGCAAAGTGTGTGGTAATGCAGTTTTCTTTGGAATACCGTAAAATAATTAATGTATAGTATCTGAGATTAGTCGGTTTCTGTGTAAATTTATGCGTGTGAGGATATTTGAAGTACGTGGAAGAAACAGTACAATGTTTACAGGGGATTTTTTGATGAAAGTGAGGTGTAACGTGGTGAAGTTTATGCTAGGTTTGAGGCTGTCGTTGGGGTGCTGTAATGTGTGTTCCGTCGACCGTCACGTTCGTGGAAGGCATTTGGATTCTGAAATGTTGGCCTTGCGTCTTGTTAGCTCGTATTGCGTTTTTATGTTCATTTAATTTTGTTGACTTAGCTAACATGAATTAAATTTGCTGTTATTTTAAATGCCTGTGATGTAACAGTAAGACGCATTTTGCTGGCTTCAGAGTTATTGCAAGCAAGGCACACTTGACCCTTACTTTCTCACCACTAATCGTCGTCCTACCAATCCTCTTAACATTGTGTGCTGGCACTGATATGCGTGATTCTGTTTCCTGCTGTATGTCCCCGTTCTAATGAACACACACTGATTATATGCAGTTTTAACTGGTGTGTTGTCCATTTTTCAGCGTATCTGTGACGCGTAATAAATCACAATGAAGGATGTTATAGATGTGATGCAACTCCAACGAGACAAGAATAGACAATTCCCAGCCATAGACTACACGGAAACGGAGAATGGTTTCATTGCAATGAGATACATATTTGAATGTGGTAAGGACATTAATTGTTTTTAATTGGATGAGAGGGGTAGAAATTTATCTCATGTGATTGACTTGTGAAATGCATATAAAATTTGGTTGCATGTGCTACAAGAACATGTGTTATTTTCGTAGCAGTACTTAACAGTTGCATTTGTTTACTGGTAATCACTTCCAAGCACAGTTGAATATGAAATTGAAGCAATGTTCAAGATTGCACATGCTGAAAAATGATTATTGGTGTCTGAATTTATGGCACGTTATTCACACATTCAGGAACAGAAACCATCTTTTAAGTTGCAGTGATGGATGAATAAAACTTTAAAATTAACCACTCCATTTATCAGTTCACCCATAACTGACATTTGTAATAAATAACTGTCCAGTGGTGTATTTCCTGCTGGATTGAAATTTTCAGGAATAAAGCTTTTGTTTGAAATGGGAACAGAACCATTATATCTAATTTTAGACCTATTTCTTTGCCAATATCTTTTTCTAAAGTCGTTGAAAAGGTTATATATTGAAGGTTATATCAACCAGTAAGCCAAAATAATATATTAGTAAATGAACAGTATGGCTTTAGAATTAATTCATCAACACTAAAGGCCTCTTATACACTAATTAACAATATTCTGCTAGCAATGAATAATAAATTAACAGTTAGTGGAATATTCTGTGACATGGAGAAAGACTTTGATTGTGTGAATCATGATAGATTATTGTTGAAGATGGAAGTTTACAGAATTGTTGGTAAAGCCTATACTCTGATAAAATCCAATTTCAGCGATAGATATCAGAGATTACTGATGGATAATTGACATTACTATAGTATTTCCTCCAATTGGGTGAAAGTTAAACGCGGCATCCCTCAGGGTTCAGTACTTAGTCCCTTGTTTTTTTTTCCCCCCCCTCTCTATACAAATGACCTACCAAAAATTATAAGGGATTTATCTCCACCATTTCTAATTGCTGATGATGCCAGTGTACCCATCTCAAAACCTAGTCCTACTGATTTCATGAACAACTTTAACTGAGTATTTTTAAGTATAAATGACTGGTTAAACATTAATTTATTATTATTAAACTTTGACAACATATGTAATGTACAATGTAGAACTGAATAGAGTAATGAAATTAACATAAATGTAAGCCATGGGAATAAACTGCTGCTACTCATGGCATCAGATTTCTTGGATTAATCATTATCATGGAAAAATCATACTGACCAATTAATGTCTGAAATAAGTAAGGCATGTTATGTATTCAGGGCTGTCAAATCTTTCAAGTCACAAGAAACATTAAAGATGATTTATTTCTCTTATGTTCATTGTATTATGACTTGTGGTATATTTTTTGGGGTAACTCATCCTGTAGTAGCACTATTTTTAAGATTCAACAAAGAATAGTTAGAGTAATTACAAATTCTCGAAGTAGAGATTCTTGTTGAGGATCATTTAAGAAAGTGAATATTCTTCCACTACAGTCACAATATATATTTTCCCTTTTATTATTTGTCATTCAGAACAGGACTCTATATAAATCCAATTTTGAGATGCAGGGTATTAACATGAGATATAGTACTTATTTACATCCTGTACATCAAGTTTAACCCTTTGACGCCTAACGACCACTATAGTGGTCGTACCACACCGCTACCTCTAAACGTTGCATTTTATATATTTATTCAACAAATACAGGTACTGAATATTTTAAATGTGGTATATACTGTCCGTTTTTTTCTCTTGAAAATGCAGGTTGTTTCATAATTCTAACATATTTGGTTCCTGTTGTATTCACATTTTATATACAGGTTGTGCTAAAATTAAAAAAAATAATTCCGGCGCCAAAAGGTTAACGACTTTCCATAAAAGAGCTCTCTATTTTAGAATAAAGGTTTTTAATCATTTACCATCTAACAGTATAAATCTGTCTCAAGAAGAAAAACAGTTTAGACTTGCTTTAAAAAGCTTTGTTCTTATGAACTCATTTTATAAATTGGGTGAATATTTTAATTGGAAATTGCCTTTAAATGTATTTTAGAATTACATTCTATAAAAAATTATAACTCAAGTTTATTAACTCTAGATAAATATATGTTGTATTGATTATTAATGTAAAATTGTTGTATTATATTGCATATTAATAGTCAGATTTTATCACATATTGTAAATTAGACATAACTTTTTATAAGCATGAATGTATACATAATATACATAATAATAAATGAATAAAAGACATGGTGGCCAACATTCATGGCTGCCAATGTACTCACAGAAACTGGGAGCATAATGCTAGTTTCCTTTTCTAGCTGCTAAGCATATATGTGCATGTAATAACATGAAACATGTTGGTATTTTCTGTGGAGGAATAAAGTGTTAAGTGCACAGCCTTACTGTCTCCACACACATGCAAATCCAAAGAGTAATGTTAGTTTACACATATACAGGTTAACCTTAGTTTACAGACAAATCCAAATGCTTACTGTGGTCTGTATGCACAAACCTAAGGCGTAATTTTTTTAAGCTCATGGTTCCATGCATCGTAATTCAATATGAATAAAAATCCAACAGTATGCAGATATTTATTCACTGCAAAACTACTCTACATGTTTCGGGCATCACAGCACCCATCATCAGGAGTATTAAAAACTATACCTGCAGCCTCCGGTACAAGTAGTATGACCTGTACTGGAGGCTGCAGGTACAGTTTTTAATACTCCTGATGATGGGTGCTGTGATGCCCGAAACATTTAGAGTAGTTTTGCAGTGAATAAATATCTGCATACTGTTGCATCTTTTGGGTTTTTATTCACACTAAAGCGTAATACTGGTTTACACACACACACACATTCAAAGGTTAATCATTATTTCTGTGAACAAATCCAAGGCCTAACATTGTTTTATATAGACAAATCCCAAGAGTGATCATGGTTTATACACATACACATCCAAAGCCTGACCTGAGTTTACACACACACACACACACGCGCGCGCGCGCAAATCCAAATCCTGAGCATGGTTTCTACACATACGGACCCACAGTCTGACCCCCACTTATACACACAAGTCTTAAAGCTTGTCTCTCTTTGTACGCACAAGAATCCAAGGAACCTTAGTCTGAAGCACACAGATCCAAAGCCCAAACTTGGTTTATATGTGACCTTGTTTTTATACATGCACAGATTCAGAGTGTAACCATGGTTTGTACACACATCCAGAGGCTAACCTGATTTTATACACACACATATACAAAGCAGATAGGCCAGGATAGCATAGTCGGTATAGTGCCTTGCTACGTGCTGGATGGTCCAGGGATCGAATCCTGGTAGTGTTGAGATTTTCCACACCCATCTAGAGGCCAAAGCCTAAACAGTTTTACACACAGATCAAAAGATAACCATGGTTTGTACATGCACAAACCCAAAGAATAACCTTAGCTAATGCACACAAATCCAAAAGCTAATCTTTCCTGTACACCCAAACCGAAAGCCTAACTTTGGTTCATCCACAAATTTAAAGGGTATTTGATCTATACCGTCACAAACCTACAGCATAACTATGATCTAGATCCAGAAAACCCAAAGCCTAACATGAATCCCCGAACACACACACACACACCATAGTTGACAACTGTAACTTGAGTTTCTATGTTACCTGTTATCTGTGCTATCATAATTTGGGAACTGTACATGATGCAGCATGAAAGCAGGCCAAACAGGAAGGCATCTGTTGTGATTACATTTGCATGTTTATTGGTGTTCTTCTGGTTGCAGAAAGAACATTTTAAAGTATTACTGAATGATGAATTTTAGACTTTGAAATTTTAGGGCAAAAATTAATGCATGTTTGTATTTGGTATTATAATGTCAAACATTGTTTAAAAAAGTTAAAAAGAAGAGACCTAATGGGGGACCTAGCCATAGGCTGGAGAATGTTAGTAGTATGGATGTGGAAGAAATATGTTGAGGGACTGTCAGAAACTTGGTACTGAATATTTGGGTTCTTTAAACTATAGAAGTTTTCTTGAGTAGCCAAGGAATTGTGAGCTTTTTGACATTTCAGGCAATATTGTTAACCTCCTGCAATGCTGGCAGTTTGTGAAGAGAATGGAATTGCTGGAGACAGAATTTGGCTTATAGAAAGACCATTAAAGGTATAGGGTACAGTATGGGGACAGCAAAGACCATGTAGAAAAGTTTTCCCTGTATACTATATCATGACTGGGGGGTGGGAATTATTCTTGTTTTATTGCTTAGAATATTGCTGGAAACAGCTTATTTTATAAGTCATTATTATAAATGTTTCCTAGCTGTGTGAATTTAATAATTTTTATCTCTTGACAAGTTATATGCTAGACACAAATTGGTAAGTTACTGATTCAGTACCGGCTGTTTCTTTTTTTTTCTTCTGTTGTGTCTTGGTACATTAACTTTTTGCTCTTTTTGCTTGTTGGCTTCTTTAATGTTACAGCCATCCAAGCTTTTCTTTTATATGTGAATTCTTTCAGGACAAACCATGAATATACTCATGTCTGTGTAGTGTGTGGATTGTGCCAACCCTGAATATACTCATGTCTGTGTAGTGTGTGGACTGTGCTAACCCTGAATATATTCATGTCTGTGTAGTGTGTGGACTGTGCCAACCCTGAATATATTCATGTCTGTGTAGTGTGTGGACTGTGCCAACCCTGAATATACTCATGTCTGTGTAGTGTGTGGACTGTGCCAACCCTGAATATACTCATGTCTGTGTAGTGTGTGGACTGTGCCAACCCTGAATATATTCATGTCTGTGTAGTGTGTGGACTGTGCCAACCCTGAATATATTCATATCTAGTGTGTCCACTGGGACAGACCTGAATGTATTTGTGAAACTAATATGTCCACTGGGCCAAACCTAAATACACTTACATCTTTCCTGTGTCAGTTGGGCCAACCTGGAATATGCCCTTGTCTACCTAGTGTGTCCATTGAACCAGTTCAGAATATATATATCAAGCCACCAATTATATGTGGGATACTGTGGGGTTGTTTGTAGAGTAACAACTACAGTACCAACATATATACAGATATTTATTGAAGTCTTGGTAGTTGTACAGTAGTGATAGTGGTTGCGGCAGGAATGCTGTGATTACAAGTGCGTCAGACTATTTGTCAGAGGGCCACTGTGAGGTGAAGCAGCTCTGTGCTAGTCTGCTGGCTGAGCCGGTTAGCATCAGGTCCCGTGACCATGCCGGTTATGGTCGGCAGAGAGGGCGCAGTGTGGAACTGGGCTGTGGAGTGGCGGGTCCACTCTGGGCAGCGCAGCTGAGCCGTCAAACATTACTCCCTTCTGAGGTGTAGTCAAACAATGTTACTCCTTCCTCTGTTGAGCTGTGAATGTTGGCTTTGGGTTTGGAGGCCTCCTTTTATAGTGTGCTCCCAGTGTTCCTCCTGCTCTGCCTTTGGTTAGCTGGCAGAGTTGTGGGCATGGTTAGGTGAACCACTACTGGCTGCTGATGTGGCATGAAAGGGCCATTTATGGAGTGGAGCATGGAGAGAGCAGCTGTGAGAAAAAGCGTTTGATGGTTATATGGGGTAACAGAGGAAGGAGATGTGCTGTGTGGTAAAGCGGTTGCTGCCATGTGGGTATTCTCACATCACCCCTCTGCAGAGGAGAGGGCTTAGGTGATGAACTGGGAAGTGAACGGTGCTACTGGTGTGCTGGAGAGGTGTGGGGTTGGGCTGGTGGGCTGCTGGGGTCATGCTGAGTCCGTGCAGTGGCAGGCCAAATGGTCAGGAACAATGTGGTGTGGCAGCTGGCTACTGGCGGTTGAATGCCTGGGTAGTCGGTCGGTGGAGATGCACAGAGTGGTCCAGTGGACTGCAGGCAGTACATGCTCCCCGTGCAGCCAGTTGGCCGGAGCTGTGCAGAGAGGTCTGGTGGAGCTGCAGGCGAGTGAGTGCGGCCTGTGCAGCCGGTTGTCCAAAGCTGTGCAGAAGAGTCTGGTGGGACTGCAGGTGGTGAATGCGGCCTGGACGAGCCATGAAATCATTTGTTTCCAGTCTGTTCTGTTCTCATTTCACACCAATGTTAAATATATCTTTGAACATTTATATTTCTGTGCATGTGGAAGTGGCAGCAGATTGTTCTTTCAGGCAAAATAAAAAATATTAGATGAAAAATAGTAAAATCTGAAATACCGATCTTAAAGCATAAAAAATATGGTCTGGGAGATGTGTCATTGTGTGATAAATTTGCATGAAGGAGTACTTCTGTAACATAGTTTCACGTGACATCTTCATTATTTAGTCTTTTTATGTACTTAACGAACATTGAAAGCTCTGGTTTCATTAAATTGGTTACAAGTGTATAGCAAGGGATGTTCACACAATGTTTATGGTGGTACCTGAGGAGATTATTATGCTCATAGGTCAAACTGTGTTTGAAAATCTAGTAGTCAGAAAAATATTTTGGTTGCCCACACACTGTGGTTCTGGCCTTCATCTGGGGCACAAGATTAACTTCTTCCTTCTGTACTGTTGCCAGGGAGAAAGATGGATCAACATTTGCTGACATGTTACTATGGTTTAGGCCTTCAACTGGTGTACAAGATTAATTCCTTCCTTCTGTACATTTGCCAGTAAAAAAGATGGATCATCATTCACTGATGTGTTACTGTGGGTCTGACCATCAACTGGGGCACAAGATTAATTTCTTCCCTCTTTGCTCTTTGTCCTTTACCTACAAGACTGCTTATATTGATGCATATAAAATACGCTGTATCACACTTGTATCTACAACTGTCTTCTTGCAGATGAACCCTTGGATTCAAAACATGTAGAAGACATCAAAAATTAAAAATTAAAATATTAATTTAGAATAGGTGCACTTTGTTGGTTTATATTGTATAGTTATATTACATTGCATGCGCAGAAAACATAAGAAGCTCGATTTTAAGTTTTAATATAGGTGTATTTGTGTGGGGTGTATTTAATTATATTAGCTGTTTTAAAATGGAAAGTAGAAGATACTTTGACATTAGTGCAGGAATATGTTATGACACAAAAACAGTATATCAGTTCTATTCATCTTAATTCTTGGTTGTAGTTCCCATCTCTTATGTACTCCAAGAGACCAAGTGAGATTTCCACAGCTGCAAGCACCAGCTGCCTTGTGAGAAGAGAGTTTCAAGTCACAAGTTGTCAGTTGCTTCTATTGACCAGGAAACTGCAGTTTTGTACCCCTGTTTATGCTTAATTTTTCCCTTCTGATGTTTCAGGTATCAAGCTGGATGCACAGCCACTGACAGTAGCAACAGCTGCCATTTTATATCACAGGTTTTTCAAGGAAACAGACAATGCAGGCTATGACAATTATGTAAGCTGCTGTTTTATCAGTTATTTTTCTCATTCTGTAAAGAAGTAAATGTGGTGCATGCTAGCATAATGTCCATATATAACTCTAATGAAGGTCCTGTTAAGGCCTTCAGTGCTGCATTATGATGGCAGTGTGCTGGTGTTATGTTGGTATGATTGCCAGTGTTTCAGAGGAACATACTGCCTTCTTCTTTAATACTAAGTGTTATCACACACAGAATTTGTATTTACGTCTTTGGCTTATTAATTGATTATCATGGATGAAAATTTTGCTTAGATCGAATATTAAATATAATGAATAACTGTACAGGCTGGGCAATGCTATATGTGCCAATGAACATGCTAGAGATACAGGTGTTTTTGGAAGCATTGCTTTAGGAGGAGGAAGACACAGATCTGCATATGTTTGTAGCTTATTGCTGCAACAACTCTCTACCTGGCGGGCAAAGTGAAGGATGACCCACTGAAAATTAGAGATGTCATCAATGTCACCCACAACACGCTCCACAGAGGGTCAGCTCCTCTGGAACTAGGAGACGAGTACTGGAATATGAGAGATGCGATTGTGCAGGCAGAACTGCTGATTATGAGAATGCTAAAGTTTGAAGTCACCATTGTACATCCTCACAAGGTGAGTAACAAAGAGGCAAATTAGTGCTTTTGTATCTTAAAGTTTGCTAATATCGTAGTTCTCGGGTTTTGGTTTCCTTTGTATATTTGAAGCTGAGCAGGTATCATGAAATACCATAACATAAGCAAATTTATGGTGCAAGAAATATGACAAGAACTGGAAAGTGGGTACACTCTTTTGTGGACGTATCAGATCTTTTTTATGAGATTTTTTGCCGAAACACCATATAAAGTAGTGCATTGCTTAGGTAACCACTCCTTCATCTGTGGGAGACATCAGCATTGAATTGTTGGCTTAGTTAGGTCCACTCACTGCAGTTAGACAAACCCATCACTGTGTACTTCCATACTTTGTTGTGTTAGGTTGTTAGTACTGTATCTGCCTAAACATAACGCATACTCTTTTTCCTCCTTGTACCTTCAACAAAATTGATTTTATGTTTTATTCATGCACTTTTATTTCTGTTTGGTATTTTATATTGGCAAATATAATAATAAGCATATCCACCACCATGACATACTGCATTGAGTGTAAGATTAATTCATTTATAGGTTAATTAGCAGCACTTTTTTAATTATAGGAGCTATCTAATGTTCAATATCATGGAAAGATTTGGACAGTGATTTTCTGTGTCCTGACACCATGAGGAAACATTAAAATGTTTGGCAGTTCTGTTGGTTAGGCTGAGTTCTGTGATGTGGAAGACTTGATAATCACTAAAACACAGGTGACGGCATATGCCACTTGCATCAGCCTTAAAGAATCTACATTTTGTTATACACTGTATTCATATGTTTCATGTTATTCTCACTGTAAATAGTAATTATTTCCCTAAACAGGTTTTTAATTGAGACATTGTTTTCTGTGACATGGCAAGTGTATGTTTAAATACAGTATGTGTTTATAACTTTGTGCTAAGTCCATCTCTTGTATACTGTTACTGATAGCTATTGATGACTGAAATATAGAAGCAAGCTTGAAATTAATGTAATGTGATTGGGATGGACCAATAAAAATTTTATTGAATGATTAGTGGTGCTGTCTGCACATTTTTTAGTTAAAGAGAATGCAGTTGAGGTTCCTGTTTTGGGATCTCATGCTCCTTACTTACTTACTTACTTACTTACTTACTCACTCCATGGAGCAGAGTGCTTCTTGAGAAGCTAACTGGTTCTGCAGCTAGTCAAGAAATTCCCCGCACTTTATGGAACCTGAAAGTTCATCACCGTATTCACAAGTGCCTGCCATCTGTCCCTATCCTGAGCCAACTCCATCCAGTCTCTACCCCCTCCTACATCCTTAAGATCCATCTTAATATTATCCTCCCATCTACGTCTGGGTCTCCCCAATGGTTCTTTCCCTCAGGTTTCCCGACTAGGACCCTGTGCACACCTCTCCCCTCCCCCATACGCGCCACATGCCCCACCCATCTCATTCTTCTCAATTTTACCACCCGCACAATATTGGGTAAGGAGTTAAGATCCCTAAGCTCCTCATTATGTAATTTTCTCCATTTCCCTGTTACCTCGGCCCTCTTAGGCCCAAATACTCTCCTCAACACCCTGTTCTCAAACACCCTCAGCCTACGTTCCTCCCTCAGTGTTAGCGATCAAGTTTCACACCCATACAGGACAGCGGGCAGGATTATAGTTCTATATATCTTGATCTTTAAATTTTTGGACAGCAACCTGGATGACAGAAGATTCT
>Ga0123357_10009473_pt1 | contig 12301 bp, 3 predicted proteins | sample TergutEmb28metaG_FD_89873 | JGI IMG/M metagenome (GOLD analysis project Ga0123357, IMG submission 89873) | Embiratermes neotenicus P4 segment gut microbial communities from Petit-Saut dam, French Guiana - Emb289 P4 | ecosystem: Host-associated > Arthropoda: Insects > Digestive system > Gut ... | reverse complement strand
GGGGGGGGGAGGGGGGGGGGGGGGGGGGGGGGGGGGGGGGGGGGGGGGGGGGGGGGGGGGGGGGTGGGGCAAAGGGAGAGAAGGGGGTGAGCGGGGCATGTGGTTCATACTGGGGACAGAAGAGGTGCATATGGGGTTTGGATGGGGAAATCTGAGTGAAAGAGGCCACTTGGAAGACCTCGGCTTAGGTGGGAGGATAATATTAAAACGGATCTTCAAGATACGTCCAATCTTCCATGCATTGATTGATTGCATGAAATGTATTACATCACCAAGAAATGTAGCTGGTTTTGTAAATGCAATTTTATTGTATAGTGGTCACCAACATGTTTCGGCTACTCATGTAGCCCTCTTCAGGGTGGTGAGAACAAGAATAAAAATATGATTAAAATGTGTCTAAATCACTCCACAGTTTTAAAAGTCATATTTTTTTTTTGTTAAAATACACGGTTGAATAAATAAAATAGCAGTGAGTATAAAATATCAGAGGTTAACCTCGAAACGACTAAGCGTAATCTGCTGTATATAAGGAATCAGTCCGTACCGCGCTGTGCACACTTTCCACCATGGCTATAAAAACCAAACAGTTAATGACGTATACTGCAAAGGCCGCTGTTTGTTCTAAGATTCGTACAAAACACTCGACGCAAAGCGAGCAACATGTAGAATTTTTTAATGTTAAGCCTGGTGGTACGTAAAGAAACTGCTAGGCTTTAAAAGGTTAAAATTGTTGTTTCAGTTATAGTTCTGCGGAATGATGTACACAGAAGTTGCATGTGGTGAGCTATGATCCAGTTGGGTAAGTGATGATACAGTCTGCACAGTGAACTGCTTGGACTGCTTCAGGGTCAAGAATCCAATCTTGGATTTTTTACGCTTGAATATGGGACCTGTAGGTTGTCCCGAAACGTCGGTAGGAATCGCTGCATAATAGCCCAGAAGATCGCAATTTTAAGGGGAATTTCCGTACATAAATGAGCTCTTGCCAGATATTTGCAGATCGTTTCAAACATTATTTTTCTCGATTGCTGGACAACTTTGCCGCCCATTCTTTCCTGGGATAATAATACAGAGTTTTATCATATTCAGTTCACAAATAACTATTGCGGAAAGCTTTACCTTCAGTGTTATTGTTGGCAGTCATTTATTTTACTGGTGCTGAAGTTGCCGTTCTCATGAACGGTCTGTTGTCATACAACTAAAGAATATGCTTTTACATTAATGGACGCCAACAAACTTAAGCTTGGTAATCATTCGGTGTTTCAAGATTTCTCTCCTCTCGTATGTAATGTCGTGTGGCCTAGTGCAAATGTACAGACGGGCAATAATTCGGTGTTGCATCGTGCGGGAACAGTGTGAAAATGTAGACTGGTAACTCCTAAAGGAAGAGAGGCCAAATGCACCGTGGAGTTATTATCCAAACTCAGGTGCAAACGAGTCTGTAGAACGATGAAGTAGACATAGGATGATCTTGTTTCCATTATCAAAACCGTGAAACACAGAAACAAGACGTTGATCCTATTCGGATGAAACATTAAGTAAACTTTTTAATAATGAGACCCTGTCCGTGACGTCTATACAGGACGGTTGTCACATCTGAATGGAGGGTGTACTCTTTGAATTCGGCACGTCAGGGAGAAGTTTTCTTTCCCCTCTTGACTTGGATGCTTGAACCTACAGAGAGCGTGAACGCCGCCCGTAGGCACACGGGAAACGGTGTTTTCTGCGTGTGGACCGCTACCAGCTGTTGATCCGTGGCAGTCTGTTATTAGTACGCGTTCAGTATTGCAGTCGGTACGTGGTGTACGGTGTTGTCTGTGCTCACGTTTAGTTTACGACCGGTGTCGTCCAAAGGTCGCTAGTGTTTGATTTGTTAGTGGTTATAGTTTCTGGAGAGACGTTTGTATAATGAAAGACATAAATGTAAATTCTGCCGGTCACATTTTTGCAGCTTAACGTTTATCAGTGTCTTTACAAAGAGTATGAAGCTAGTAGGATATTTGTATGAATGGTGATTTGTGGAAAAGAAGGTTTTGACGAATTGTGAGGTATTCATTCACCTTCGATCGACTTGGAAAGGCCAAGTTTCGTTGGGATCGAACATCGATCATGCGATCATGTTATTCTTCATTGTTTTAGGGGCATTGTGTGATTATTGTTGGTAAATTAACGTTTAAGAATCAGATCGAGATAAAAACTGATTTTTGTGTGTATTGAAAACGTGGCCGTGAATATTTACGCTGGTGTCATGTGCATGCTTCAGAAATATTCTTACAAAATTTTGTAACATACCACACGTCAAGAACCCATAAAAGTACAGAACATGAACGACATCCTATCGCAAAAGAGAGGTTAATTGAATCAAAGGGATATAATAATAATAATCATCATCATCAAATGTGGAGTTGGGTCACATGTTGACCCGTTCTGGTCTCACATCTACGTAGCAGTCTCTGTAATAATATAATGAAAAAAAAAAAAAAGCAGACCAACAAACTTGAAGGAACACATTGCAGAAACCACAGCCAGCAGCTTTTTTAAATCTGCAGTCCACATGGTTTCTGCAGTTTCACTTAACAGTGTTCGATTATTTTTTGGCCTGGCATTATTTTATTCGTTTTAGATGCATTTTCAGTACCCTTACAGTACTGTAATTTGCGAAAATCATTTTGCTGGAACATTTTCACGCATTAGACACAGTTGCAACAGAACGAAAATTATTTGTCAAAAATATGCAAAAGTTATATGTAATGCATTTAATACAGTATGTTTCTTTTTCCAAAAGTGACAGAATTTGCACAGAACACTTGTTGATTACATGATGATTTTCATTTACAGGTAAAGGGGCGTAACTTAATTAATTGCTGTTTCTGGAGGTGATTTTTTGTCAAAATTTATAGGGGTCATTAGCATGAGATTTAATCAGAATTTATTCAGGTGTAACATGTGTCAGAACAGGTGAATGTGGAAAAATTGGCAGATGGTTAAGATGTCTACACAAACTGTTTACAATTGTGATATGTTAATGCCTGGCTTCAGAGATGTTACATGTCTGTAAAAATTGATCAGTGTCTCAAAATGTGGTGATGAATTAATACTATTGTGGGTAGGTTAGATAGTTACAGTGTACATAGCGTTTGTACTATATATAGCATCTGCAGTGGAAATGTATAGCTACCAAAAAAACTGACTAATGAATAATGCCTTCATCTTAAGTTTTTTATTTTTATTTTTTTTATTTTATTTTATTTGAAGTCAGCCTTTCTCAGGATGTGTTATAGCCTGGTTGAAGCATTAGTAATTGAATTATGTATCTAGTTGCATACATCACAAATAGTTTGATGTGTCTGGTGTTACTGATTATTTTCATTAGGTTATTTCATTTGAATTTAGTTTAGTGCAACTTGTTGAGGTTTATATTTTTGTCTGTTATTTACGAGATGGTATTTACTGGCATATCCTCTGTGACTTGTATGTTTTTTTAATCTGCATCTTACTGTGTTTATTTTTGTAAAGAGAGCCGGCTATAAGAAAATTCAAATGAATGGTGCTATCCAAAGCTATACTACCCATGAAAGTAAATGCACTAAAAACAGTGTCTGTAGCTGAGTGGAATAGTTGCTAGTAGCATGGTGCATGCATGCTTCCTTGTTTGATTTTCTTGTCTTACTGTTTATGGAAACAAAGTTAATGATTCCTTGTGCATAATTATTCAAGCTTCGCACCAGAAATGATTTATATATCATATCTTTTGCATTTAACTTATGCCATTATAGCATCATGCATTCCTTAAGTTAATGCTAATAAGAATCATACATGTGTGTTCAAACTGAATAAATGTAGTGCAGCCATATTGTAACTGTTTTTGATTGGGTCTCTGTGTTTATTCAATAGGTACTGGACTATTATCTTAGCACATTCTCACTCTGCTGGTGAGAGTTATTGGCCTTGGGTCTTAAAGGGAAATGCTAAGTTGACCTTTATTTGAAAAGCCACAGACTCTCAGTTTTTCCACTCCTTATTTCTTCACACTACTTCACTGCTGCAATGATGTTTGGACTGTAAAGTTTTAAGATCATGTTATTCATCAGACCACCTTCAGTTCACACTGGAAACATGCTACATGTAGTGGCAGTCAGCAAGGGGAGCTTTTAAGTTGGTGTATATATATGTATATTAGTTAGATATATTGTTTGTCTTATTATCATGGAGTATATGTGTTAGAATTCTGGTTAGAGTAATGTATGATGTGGGTTCATAGAAGCATCAGTTGCTGAGGTTTTTGATTCTCTCTGTCTGCTGTAAAAGTTCCCCTGCTAGGGACAGCTTCCAAAACAGGACAATGGATGTCTGATGTACATGCCTTAGTAGTAACATGCACATTTATCTGGTAATAACCATATTTATGTGAATATAGGACAGGAATTCCTTATTCGTCATCTGGAAAATGAGGGTTCCATTAGCGTGACGCACAGTTAGACATGTTGTGTGTAGGTACTGTCCTGAAAATTGAAGCTTGTGAAGGGGATTCATTTCAGGGTGATCTTCTACTAGAGTAAATATGGTCAGTGTTGAATGGGTTATGTTGAGAATGCAATGGTAAAATTTCAATTTACTGGAAGGATTGAATGTGGCTTTCATTATAAATTAGCAGTGTTGAATAATTCACCAACTTCAAACACAAGAGCCTAGTCACACCATACATACATATGTAATGTGTTAGAATGTGGTATATGAATCAGACGTGCGAGCACTGCACACTGTTCGGAGCCGTAAGAAGTGAGTGAATGGATTTTGAATGCACAAGGACAGACTCTGGAGGAGTGGAGTGTGCAGTTGAGTTTCGTGAGTGCAAATTACTGTACATACATCCCTGTGTATGTCTGTACATGTGTAGACTTGCTCTGTTTGCCTTGTCACAGCATTGCAATGTTTAAAATACTTATTTGAAGGGTTAAGGGGACATAACCAGTTTTTGAAGAATATGGAAATGCTTAAGAATGGAGAATACCTATAACTTAATAATTTATGGGTATTATGTTTCCTTTGTAAATTTGATATGTAGAATTAAGTAATTCAATTCATTGAATGGGCCAGAGTAACTACTGGCTGTGGGATTAGCATTTATTGTACTGTACAGTCACTAATATCTCCTGTATGAAGCAAGAACTGGATATATATATTTTTTTACCAGTTTGTTTACTGCTTAGCTTATTATAGAATTTGGTGTGTACCAGGTATATACTGTTTGGTAGTATATGGAAACATTGTTCTACTTTTGGTGGTGCAAGTAATTATTTTCTTAGTATGGTGCCTGTGTATAATACTAGTTTTGGAATTACCGGCAACCTTTTGACATTTTACAGGCATTCACTGGTCATGCAGATTGGACACATAATTTGAATCATCGTTAGTGATACCCGTTATCCTAGTTAACACATGTTTGGCAATATTATATGTAAATTATTATTTTATCACTTTTTTGGGCATTTTTTTTATTTCTCAGGCCCCTTTGTTAAGTTAATTTTGAAAATTATTATTGTATAGGTAGGTAAAACTTTCACTGCCTAGCTGTAACACTTATTAATGTGTTTAAAATTGTTTTTTGTTGTAGTTATATATCTGGCCTCAGTGACATGTTAAATTTAAGTAGCACATTTAATTATAATGCTCTTACTTAGAGACAGCAACACCCAGAAAAAGCCACAATGTTCGGCTAGTCACATGAGATTTAGTAATTGCTGTGAGCTACGTAGAGTGTTTTGTGTCAGTACAAGCTTAATTATAAATTTGATCTGTCATACAGGTGTTGTGACAACAATATAAAAAGGTTAAGCATAGAAGTGTAACCTGTTTTTAAATTTATTAATAACTTATGAGATGAATACAATACTTATTGTCAAAATTGCGTTTAAGAAAAAGTGTTACAAGTAGAGGCAATAACAGTGCTTAAAAAGGGGTAAACCTGGTAGGGTACATGTAATATTGTGAAGTAGGATAACATATGAAGTCACTGATGATAATGCAAATTGAGCACAGTAAGGCTTATGACTGGTGAATAGTTATGAGGTGTAAAAAGGCTGTTGGTGAGTTCAATAAACTTGTGTTATTCAAACCTGCACAGTTTGCACAGAATAATGCATTTGCTTGTTGCCAGTTTTGTAATTCCCAAAAGCTTCTCTGAAGTGGCTTTCATCTCTTAAAACCTGTGTGGCATTGAAATGTCTTCATGCTGAACAGTTAAGTAGAGGGATGAGAGATGAATTTTAAATTTTTGAAGTTTAAAATAATTTTTTTGGGGGGGGGCTGTTGGAGATTCATGAAGAAATACTATCTCACAGTTGTGAGTTAACATAGATGGTGAACAGAAAAATTTGTGTCAAACTTTTTAAACCATTGTATTCCCTCTTGTAATGAAAATAATTAGAGAATTAATAGTATTACAGCCATTTCTTAACCTTTTGGCACCGGAATTATTTTTTTTTAACTTTAGCACACCCTGTATATAAAATGTGAATAAAACAGGAACCAAATGTATTAGAATTATGAAACAAACTGCAATTTGAAGAGAAAAAAATGGAGATTATATACCATGTTTAAAATATTCAATATCTATATTTGTTGAATAAATATATAAAATGCAACGTTTAGAGGTTAGCGGTGCGGTATGACCACTATAGGGGTCGTTAGGCGTCAAAGGGTTAATTTCAAAGTAGCTAACATTATTTTTACTGAAATAGTGTCTCTGATAGAAACATCGTTTTCTTGGGAATGTCTCATGCTCATTTCAGAAGTTCCATCCACTTACTGCTGTTCGTGAAATAAAATTTAAATGGAAAGTGTAATTGTTTTTGTGGAATTTTGTTATTGAAAGATGAGTTTCTATTTTTGTACCATATTTTCCCTGATGAACAGTTCTGGGGGATAATTTGACAGGTTTATCATCAACATCATATTTTTAAGTCTGTACAACACCAGTATTTTGCACAATAATCTGTTTGTTCAGTGTACTGTTCAGCAGATGACCAGGCATGTAAAGACAGAAAGGGAGATATATGCATTCTTACACTTCAGAATTTTTGTATATTTCACTTAGTATTGAATCTATTTCATTTCCCTCCCCACTCACTATGTTTGCTTCAGATACAGTTCTGATATACTGCACATTCAGTAGTTTGAAACTTGTAATAGAACATTTAATACAAGAATCTTGTCTCATTATTGCATGTTTATAGGTGCATATGTTCTATTTTTGTAATCTGATTAAATTATAAAATATGCAATTAATGTTCAGATGATGTTGCCCCTGTGCATGCCATATGGACGCGAGTGTTAACTTAATGCGCCAGCCCTTTTTTCACTGTGGAAAGTAAACCCCAGTTACGTATTGAATAGGAGGCTAGTGGGGCCCCAGAGCTGATGTTTTGGAGAAGCAAAAATCTCTTGGCCCAGGTAGGAATTGAACTATGATTCTTTGCTTGACGTACGTATAGCCTAGTCAGTATGCTGGCTGTACTGTCCCAGTTTCAAGTTGGATATTAAGAAATTTACTTGTGTGAGCAATACAAAATTAATGTATGCTTATATTCACACTTATAGCCCAATGGTAACTACTTGGACCACCTGTTGTAACGTTAAGACAGTATGCATTTTGCCACATGTATTTTATATTGAATTCTCACAGGTACTGTAGTTATTTCCCGTAACTGCATTAACTGACCTGACTGTATAATGGCCGCAGGTTTTTTTTTTTTTTCCACCCTCTGTGTAGTATGAACTGAAATCTTTATGTGTAATTAAAGTAAATGTGGAGGACCACAGTAGCACAGTGGTTAAGGTGCTGTGCTACAAATAGGAAGGTTGCTGGTTCGATCCCAGCTGGTGTCAGTGGGTTTTTCATTGACAAAATCCTTCCGATCGCACTATGGCCCTGGGGTTGACTCAGCCTGTAACAGAAATGAGTGCCAGTAGTATTTCCTGGGGGTAAGGGCGGCCGGTGCATAAGGCTGACAACCTACCACCATCCTGTGCCATTGTCACGAAATCCGGGAACCTCAACTTCCTGGAACCCTCTGCGCCTGTCCAGGCCTGTAATGGGACTGCTTTACCTTTTAAGTAAAGTAAGTGTAGGGGTCAGGCATCAGAGTAAACAAACAAATTATAATCATGCGAAATGTCTGCAGTGGTGGGTGTGTAAGATGCAGTTGCAATGCTGTGACAGTAGCTAGTTACAGGCAGACTGTCTTGATATGAAAACGCGTATTTTGTAGGTGCTGTGTGTGTTTTCCAAGAAAAATTTGGAAGTGATACTTACTGAAGTTTAAAAGTGCATTTGATTAACTGGTATTGAAGTTTGATAAGTGCATCTAGTTAGCCATGTCATATTCACAGGCTGCAGAAAAAATTGAACTTGAAAGTACTCCTCTTCAAGAAGCACAGCTACGTATAACTCATGACAGTAAGCGCCATTTTGTATTTAGTGGTAATTTTTATTTTGTTTTGTTCTGGTTGTAACATCATGTCAACTAGTAATAATGCTACTGATGTGGAAAAACCAGCTGCCTCTGAAACATTAGTAGAGTCTGTATTTATTGATATAGAACTATAGCCAGAAGATATCACAATAAACAGACATTGATGTGAAAATTGGACATATGCTTTGTTTAATTTTATTTATGCATTTGAGTTATTTAGTTTGCATAGTGGTATTGTGAAGATGAAATTTTTATGCATGTTATGAGTACATACATTTATTTTTTCATATTTTATTATCTTTCTTTTAATGAATTTTATTTTATTACATTCCATTACATTATGCATGATGGTTGTATCAGCATTGTTAGTGAATATATTGAGATTCTAATAAAAGACAAATATATTTAGGAAGTGTACACTCTAATTAAACATACTGCTAAAAGGTCAGTGCATGGAAATAAGTTATGTGAAGTTTTGTCTAATTTTTTGCACTGTAGAAGTGTGTCAACAGTTTGATATGTTTATAATGTTTAAATGTGAATACAGTAATTGGATTACTTTTCTGAATATGGCATATGGTTGGATATTTATTTTGAACCCAGTAAAATACAAATACAGCGTGTACATATGTTACAATTGACATTATGTCTAGACTTTATTGCTTAAGTTCAGGATGCGTCTGATGGTCTAGATCAGCCATTCTTAACGTGCGATTTCAGGGTGTCCATGAACTTGGATGGAGAAAAAATTACGACTTAATGTCACTGACCTCTAACTGAAATTTAGCTTTTCATTCTAGAATGAATGTAGGCAACAAGGTAATTTATGGCCTACAGACTCCAAAAATGTTGTTCGCTTCTCTATTTTATGCATTTAAATACATTTTGCTGAGAAGAGGCCCATAGGTTTCAGCAAACTCTGAAAGAGATCCATGACACAAAACAAAAATTAAGAATCCCTGATCTAGGTCCAGAATCCTGGGTTTTCTAAAGATACAAAAAATGTGTTTGAATTAAGTATTACTTGGATAGAGTGTTCTTAAATAACATCAGATAAGCAAAATTTTGCAAAATATAGCAAAGAGTGTTCCTCGGTTCACCTCGTATTATCTGTGAGTCACAAGGTTCTTTTCCCAAGGTCCTGCATTGGTTGTGTTGTTGTAACTTTCTGCTGTATTATACATGCCAAAAGTTAAAGGTATCACATATTTTATTGCTGTATTCCAACTGTTAGTTCATATGAGTGAGTTAGTTTTAAGGCTTTCACAATAACAAGGTACAGTTGCCCCTGTTCATGCCATAAAGGCAAATTGAGGAATAGAGGTATGTCTCCACTCATTCCTAACCTTGGCAATAGATGGAGGCAAGTGATGAACTTCACACCTCGACCAATTTACCCCCAGTACTGATTGAACAGGAGGGATGGGTCCCACAGTCAATCTGGAGGTTTTGGAGAGGAGAAAAATTGCTTGCCTGTGTTGGAATCCAAACCCCAGATTGTGTGGCCTGTAGCATAGTCAAAGTACCAACGGCACTATCCCTGCCCTGGCTGTCTCAATAGTGTTGTAGAACAAAATTCAAAAGAACAGGGATGCTTTGCTGTCATAACATAATGGTGAGAACTCTCTATGTTGCTCTAATTAAATAAATACTTTTTTCTTCCTCCGGCTAAGAGTTCTTGAAAGTACAGTGAATGGTTTCCTCTTTACAAACAGGTGTGACATGTTAGAACTAATACTACTTCTAAGTGAAGGGCATTAGGTTTGAATATTAGGATGACATTAAGAATAAATTAAGCTTAAAACCTGATACATTGTGCATTTCACGTGTCTACTCGTTGTAGACAACATATGCACCATTAGCGCTGCATATAGGATTTTTGTTTAAGTACTGGTTTTTTTTTAATTTTAACCTTTTTACCAAGCAAGTTGCCTGAAGCAGTAAAAATTCAGGCTTGTATTCAAGAGTGCACTGTTCAAATTTCATCTGGGACACTCGTCATGAGACTGGTGTTTCATGGTTTTCTTGTGCCTCCAACCAATTGTCTGGATATTACCACAATGAAACCGTGACTGCTTTCTTCCAAAGCCTGCCTAGTGTATCATTCACCATTCCCCCCATTATTCAGCAGTATATAGTCGGAAATGTTAGTAGTACTATAAATAAATCGTAAATAAACCCAATAACTAACCTTCTGTTTTTATGATTGTTCCAGCTGAACCAGAGCCAATGGGCTGCATTGAATTTATAGCAACTGCGGCATCCATCATACTGTTTATTGTGACTTTCCCCATCTCACTGTGCCTCAGTTTTAAGGTAAGAATGTAGCACATGCAAGCTTACATGTATTTCTTATTTAGTGATGCTGTGAGTAGCACAGACTGTGTAGCTACAAGCAGGGAAGTTGCTTTAGGAACATAGATTGAAATTCCCAGCCTTTTTTCTGTTCACATGCATTATGCAGTATTTTTTCAGAAGTAGACTGTGTTGACATTTATTTCTGATTGTTTGATTTATTGATTGACTGATTGATGTAGATGCACCAAAAAATGTATATATTGTGCAGGGTATTCATAGTGATGTAAACCGGGCCTCTACGAATTGTCTACACACAAATGCCACTCTCAAAATCTGGGAGTCATGATGTAAACAGTAATAAAATCAAGAAGTTGTAAGCAGAACTTACAAACCCTAATTTCATGTTGCATGCATTTCTAGTCTTACAGGTGTGTTTGTATTATTATTGCTGCTGTTTATATTGTTGGCACTATTATTAGTACCATTTATATTCATTTTATTTCTTCTTTTTTAAGGAATGTATTACATAAGACCAGATTCTCTCTATGCCAAATTTGTATTGATGTAATGCCTAAGCTGCACACTATTGCCACATTTGTAATGATTGACCCACAATCATTATGGTGTACCAATGCCATATTCACATATATTTATACATAATATGGGGCGCACAGTGGTGCAGTTGGTTGAGGTACTGCACTACAAGCCGGAAGGTCGTGGGTTCTTTTCTCGATTGTGTCAGTGGAGTTTTCCATTGGCAATCCTTCCCACCGCACTATGGCCCTGGGGTTGACTCAGTCTTTGACAGAAATAAGTACCAGGAATATTTCCTGGTGGGTAAAGGCAGCCAGTGCGTAGGGCTGACAACCTTACCACCTTCATATGCCCTTTGTCATGAAGTCTGGGAGCCTCATCCTCGTGGAATCCTCAGGTCCAGGCCGGGATAGGGATTGCCATATCTTACCATATGCATAATATAACTCTGTACCAGTTTCATATGCCAAGCTCCCACCAGAGGTGTATTACTTACAGGGCACAGGAAATAGTTCAACAATTATTGCTAAGCAGAAGCCATAATATCACACGCAGACATAATTAGTATCGTTCATTATATAATCTATTCAAGATAAGCAATTTTATTATTTTAGTGTAAAATAAATGAAATTATGTATAGAATGAAAAACTGTCAATAAATAGATTTAATGATAGTTTATCATCTTATATGCATAAATTTTTATTTTTTGTATGAATTATGTTTATGAAGCCTGTAATTCAACAATCCTAAACTCATCTATAAGTTAAGAAAAGGTAAGTTCGGGATTGTTGAATTACAGGCCCAAATCAATTATATACATTGTGTTTGGGTTTGTAATTTGTATGTGTATTTTTTGTTACTAGTACGGGTTTAGATAGGAGATGGCATTCAAGTATACTGGATGTGCGAAGCTTTAGGGGAGCTGACTGTGATACAGATCACTATCTGGTGATTGCAAAGGTTAGAGAAAGATTAGCAGTGGGTAAACAGGCCG
>Ga0123357_10009471_pt1 | contig 12303 bp, 11 predicted proteins | sample TergutEmb28metaG_FD_89873 | JGI IMG/M metagenome (GOLD analysis project Ga0123357, IMG submission 89873) | Embiratermes neotenicus P4 segment gut microbial communities from Petit-Saut dam, French Guiana - Emb289 P4 | ecosystem: Host-associated > Arthropoda: Insects > Digestive system > Gut ... | reverse complement strand
TCCAAGAAAGCCAGTACTCGACTGAACTGACACCCCCGCCGATATAAATGGACTCGTCCGTTTCGCTGGAAGACCGAATCTGGTTTCTGCGCGTGTGCCATCACGTTCCGTTTGCACTTTACAGAGTCTCTTTACTAGAGGTAAAGCGGCCAGAACGTGGCGTTTACCATCTACCCCATCTAAAGCCGATGTTAAAGAAACAGTAGAGATGCACTTCCACGGGCTCTTCTAGGACGGACTTTCATTCATGTGTTAATTTCGACAATACCAAATGCCCCTTAGGAGCTAATTAGAGGCTATGACGACATAATCGGACTGTATCTCAGTCTAAGGTCACGGTGCCTGTATTCAGCAGTGTCGTGTCCAAGACTGAGCCGGGGTGCTTCAGTCCGCACAGTGACCGAGGAACTGTGTTTGAATTCCGGGAAGTTGGCGAGGGATTATCTCGTTTCCAAAGCGACCAGACCGACTATGAGCCCACCCAGCCTCCTGAGCAGTCAGTATAGGGGACTATTTCCAGGAGACAAAGCGGCTGGGGCGTGAAGCTGGCCACTTTCTACATTTAGTGCCAAGATTAACAATACGCGGAAGCATATTTCCAATCGCCCGTTTCCTTTCATGGCGTCGTGTTCGATTTACTTTGACTTCTATCACATAATGGGATTACGCTGAGCTTCCTTTTCTTGAGATCATGTCGCTGGCATCATGGAAAAATCTGTTAACATACAATTTTTTTTAACACAATCGCTATCAATAACCACACATTGATTCTTATAATAAAACCAACTAGGTGCACTAATTTTCTCAATTTTGTTTTTGGAAGGAAACTGTACATGTTTCGGACAGTTCATCTGCCCATCATCAGGAGTTTTTCACTGTACACACAGCAATGGTATATGTCATACAGGTTTTGTTGACAGCTCGCAACCTCTCAGCAAAACAAAAAATAAAATTGAGAAAATTAGTGTATCTAGTTGGTTTTATTATAAGAATTTATGACGATGCACGGTCCCATGAAAGTCAAAATCATGAACTGAACTTTATTTTTAGTAATGCAGTTTTTTAAGTGGGAAGTTTGACAATTTATATAAGCATCTGTCCCGCAGACGAGCGAATGGGCCGGTATAATCATCAGAATATATAAATATACTCTCTACAATTAATATAAATTTCTTCTCCAATTTTCTTCCAGAGTAGTTCATGACGTTTCATTGAGACCAACGATACTTTCCTTCATAATGCTGACTCTATTTAGAATGTAGAAGAAAGAGGTTACGCTGAAACTTTGCTACCTCTATACATTTACCAAACTCCACGGCGTCACATCCCAGAAGACAGTAATCTTGATATTCATAATAGCGAAGACCTCATGCCTCGTGTAGAATTACACTGCTTTTGACAGCTTCGCTCTTATGGGGTATTTCTTGACATAGCTTGGTAGATGGTGAACGACGTTTCGGAATTGCCTGTGGGCGCCACATTCAAGTTTTAAACTGTCTGAAACGTAGTACTATCTTGGAATTTAGGTGATGGACAAAGCCCAAAAAAGGGTACTTCAATAAAACTTCAATTCTTTACAAAAGTGAGTGCCAAATTTGTACAGAAGAGAAATATCAGTTTTTACTGTTTGCCCTGAGCCTTCCAGATGGGAATGGCAGAAGTCAGACTTGGCTCCGAATAACAGTTCTGTCCCGTTCCTCCAGCAACGTGCCACAATTATCTTATTTCCCTATCAACGGAGGCAGTCTCTTCACGTACTGATCCTGTTACATGTTACTGTCATGGGCATTCGTTCGGTTGGGTCATACTTTTGTTGATCTGTTTGGACATAAAGACGCTACTGTCTGGGTCACACTTGCACATTACGTCATCATTGTGCTCAGACCGCAGACAGCAAGTTCACACAACAAGCGAAAATAATTGAACGCGACAGTAATTATTTAGCAGACTGGTTTACTTGTTTATTTATTCACAGTCATAATGGAATGTATTTAAAGCATAATGCAGGGGTGGAGTAGTGACTGTGTCAGGGGAGATTGGAGATTGGAGAGCTCTGAACAAGATACCTTATTTTAACTTAAATTTTATGCTTGAATGGTCTAAGAATCGAACCACAGCCTTGTGTATGGGATATAGACGCTGGAACTGCACGCCTAAATGCGAAGAAAACGAGTTGGGCTTTCGTCACAAACAAATAGTTGAGCGGTAAATCAAAGAATTCTCTGCCTTCTATTGAATAAGAAGGTTCATTACCATTTTCACAAAAATCTGTCACTAGTGAGTATAGTCAGCCAGGAAAATTCAGTCTTCTTGCCCTGTTTTGAAGCTATTCTATTACCATATAATCCACACAAGTCTCCAAACTGATCCCTTTCCTTCGGGCTAGCGGACTAAAGACTGCAGACGAATTTAGAGACAGCGCTACAGAAAGAACACCCGAATCCAAGTTTAAGAGCAGTGCAACTACCAGATACGGCGCCATAGCTCGTATCCTGGTGATGGCAGCATCTCATTACTGTGAGGGTGCGCGCATTCTGTATCAAACCGGTTCAAGAATTTTGACATTTTCGTAGTTTGCAAATATCTGTTGTCAGGCAGTAGGTGCGTCTCGTTCCCACCTGTTACTCTGACTGCCACTGGTGAATTAATTAGGAGAGTGTCGCTGTTGTGATGATGATGCATGATAATGACGGTGGTGATGGTTTAGAGATGATATCAATAACAGTTTCCTTCGCTGAAACTCTAATTCTGATTGTCACAATAATTCAGCCAAACTCAACCAATTCAGTAGATTCTATTAACTTGGAGGCTCAATAGGACAATTGTCATTTATAAAGCCAGCACAAGAACACAAATATGTGCAACACAAAAACCATGCAAAAAACGCAAAAACAAAAAGAAAGAGAAACAGCATTTATGACAATAGAAAACAAATACATAAATTGCCAGGACAAAGGTCACACATCCTGGAAACATCGGTCGGTTAATCATAGAATGTCACAAATTGGTACAGAATCTGTTTTGAGGAAGTGATGGGATTCCTAACAAAGTCGACTTTTTTCACACAGGTTAATAAAAAAAGCAACAACAACAATAATATTAATAGGCATGTAAAAAGTTAATAATTTAAATAAACGCACAGGTGGGAGATGCAGAATGTCTGTAAAAAGATAAATCAGTCCCAGTACAGGCCTGGAGTGGCCCAGAGGGTTCCAGAAAGTTAAGGTTCCCAGATTTCATTACAACGACACAGGATGGTTGTAAGGTTGTCAGCCTTTCGCACCGGCCGCCTTTACCCCCAGGAAATGCTCCTGGTACTCATTTCTGTTAGAGGCTGAGTCGACCCCAGGGCCATAGTGCGATCGGAAGGATTTTATGTCAATGAAAGATTCCAATGACACCAGCTGGGATCGAACCAGCGACCTTCCGATTTGTAGCACAGCACCTTAACCACTGTGCCACCGCGGTCCCCGCAGAATGTCTGCAGCTCTACAAATTCTTGTCTTCTTCACCAGATGAGACTTCAAGTTGCGCCCTGCCTTGTGGAGAGGAGGCTCGGGTGGGCATTGCAGCCGATCTTGACACAGAGGAAAAAACAAAATATCTGCTGCTCTGTCACTCATTACGGAGCTCAATATATACAACCAACCCCAGCTTTACGCAATAGTTGTGTTCCTGAAGATGTGGATCAAATAAGGAAGGCATATATCAAAAATTATATTCCCATCAGAAGTAAGGGTTTAGTGTCATAGAACGCAGTCAACCAAAGACGGTTAAACCGAAAATGAGAAGGCACAAATTAAGAAGTGCTGTAAATTGGCTTGGAGCGTGGAAGCAAAGAGACGTAAAACAAGGGCTGATTGTACCGACTGTGCTACTACTACTACTACTACTACTACTACTGCTACTACTACTACTAATACTACTACTACTTCTTCTACTATTACTACTATAGTAGTAGTACTAAAAGGTAAAGCTTTCCAGTAACAAGTCATGAAGATTCAGAGGTGGCTGAAATGTTGGACTTCTATCCTAACTTTGACATTCGGCACAACTAGGACTACAGAGCTGTTAGCTTCACGCGTCGGCCGCAATTTGTCACCCAAGAAAATTCCTTGGTACTCATTTCTATTAGAGGCTAAATGGACCCCAGGGCTACCGAATACGGACAGAACGAATAGGACACTTGAAAGTTAAAGACGACCCTGCCGGGAGTCGAACCCGGAACCTCTTGTGGCGCAGTGTCTCAACCAATCGCATTGCTCGCCCCAGCAGCAGCAGTAGTAGCAGTAGTAGTAGTATCAGCAGCAGCAGCAGTAGTAGTATTAGTATCAGCAGCAGTAGCAGCAATAGTAGTAATAATAGTAGTAGTAGTAGTAGCAGCAGCAGCAGTAACAGTAGCAGCAGCAGCAGTAGTAGTAGTAGTAGTAGTAATAGCAGTAGAAGTAGCAGTAGAGTAGTAGTAGTATCAGCAGTAGTAGTAGTAGTAGTATCAGCAGCAGTAGTAGTAGAGTAGTAGTAGTAGTAGTAGTAGTAGTAGTAGTAGTAGTAGTAGTAGGAGCAGCAGCAACAGTAGCAGCAGTAATGACAGCAGCAACAAAAGCAATGAAGTTCTCGTCGTGCTCCCCAACGAATCTTTCCTTTCCGTGTTACGTAACTGCGGTAGAACCCCAAGAGACTGCCCTCGACAGTGTAGTTGGTCGGTGTTTACAAGAATTCGCAGTGGGTGGCAACTTGCTCCTCATTAATACGGCCCACGTGCGTGAAGGAGGCCCAGATAACGTTATGTTCCTGATGCGGGTCACGCATGTCTCCGAGATCTCATCGTGCGTCACAACTGTTGAGTGGCGCCTGCATCTTGGCAATCACTGTGCAGGTCACCAGCAGAAGTTCCCTCGACACGCCACGCACAGATCGCTGGCGCCGACCTCTTCAGATAGCTTCCTTCGTCATGCGACACTGACCAAGACGTCGCTCAGGACTCGAACCCAGCCGACTAAATCGCTGTAGGCTGTTGTCTAGCAGTTTACATGGAGGTTAGATCGACGTGCCGATATGTGACAAGGACTAAAATAAGAAAGTGGCACGCCATGAAGTAATATGGGTGAGTGGATGTGTAGCTCTACTCATTCTTAACTGCGGCTTATGCATGAAGGTAAGTGGTCGCATTTACGTCCGCTTAACTCCAGTAACAGCACCCGCATTATCCACTGAAATCAGGGGCGGCATGGAGGCTAGGAAGAAGAGAGAAATTTATTGTTTTTGCTGGGAATCGAACAACGATTTTTCGGTTGTCCAGCCCGTAGCTCGGTCAATGTACCAACTAAGTTTGTCCTGGGTTCATCATGAAATTATTTGGTTGCCTCTCATGTTGTGGGGTAAACATGATGTACTGTGGACGTCCTCTCAAAGGCCCGGGGAAGCTAACTCAATAGCGAAGTACCTAACTACATGGTCCTTCCTGAGAAGCTAATAGTTCCTTAGCTAGTCAAGAATTTCTCTGCATTTTATGGAGCCTGAAAGTCCATTACCGCATTCACAACAGTCCGCCGCCTGTGCCAATACTGAGCCAGATTAATTCAATCCATGTTCCTCCATCGCCACTGCAGTTATGAGGGGCAGCTGCGAATATATTGAATAGTAAGTCGCGGACAGCCGATAAGGGGTGTTCCCCCCAACATGGGGACTGGGGGAGGTGCTAACTTCTTCTCACCATAAAAACTTACGGACGTTGCGAAACATTTCACTTTTCAACGGAAAGAAGCAGGAAGAAAAATGTATTTTTGTATAGAAGCCTACCTGATATCGGATGTTTATAAACCACGTTTGGAGCTGAAATTAAAGTTCTGGAAGGAAAGTTTTCAGTGTTTCACTTTCTTAAGGTTTTGAAGAACAACTTCAGTCTCTTAATTATTTTGTGCCTCACAGCGAACAGGCTGGTCTGTGTGCTGTTAGAAAAATAGTCGCTGCTTACTGCGAAAATTGTACGAACACGCAAATACAATGTGTGTGCAAAACGCAGGGTTTATAATGTTACAGCAGTTGGTATGTACCATTATCGTTGGGCTTTAAAACTTTAAAAACACATAACATTTCTCTATAAGTCTGTATCGTGTAATTATTCGCTGTTTTATTCTTCAATGAAACAATACCTCTACTCTTTCTTTCGGCTCGCAAATACACGTTTCTTATAACCAAGACGTACTTCGTCTATATTCTGCTGTCAAAGGTAATGGCGACGTTGTCCCTTTCTGCGCCATGAAGGCGTGCAGGTGGCAGAGTTACAGCTCCACTGATTCTTCACCTCGATACTAGATGGAGGTGAGATTTCAGCTTCACGTCTCGCCAGCTTTACTCCTGGGGAAACACTCCTCGTTGCCAATTGATTGTGAGATTGGGTGGGCTCCAGTGAAACTGAGAACACTACATTCTGAATGCTGTCTCTTGGGCCGTCTTCTGTTCAAGAATTATTGCAACATTCATTAACATGCGCGATTTTTGGCACGCGCCGCGGTGTAAATCAGATCTGCGCTCTTTTGGGATTTTACTCGGTGCTGAAAGGTAGATTCTTACCGAAGTTTCGGGAAAACTTATGGTTCTGGATTCCTACGTTTTGTACAGTCCCAAAAGAGAACAGATAACATTTACATGCCCCACAAGTCAGAATCGCACGGGTTCAGATCTGGTGAACGAGGAGGCCACAATCATGTGCGCCGCTAAGAGTACTCTGTAAACAAAGCACACAGTTGTTAGCTGTGCTGCCGTTGCACCGCCTTGCTGAGAAAAGGACACAGGTTTTTTGTAAGAGGACATAAGTTCGAAAATGTCAGAATGTGTGTTACATATCGGTGTGAATTTGTGGTCTCAGAAAAAAAAAGGGCTCAATAATTCGCAGCGTATAACCAACAAGATGCAACGTTTCACAATTTATTTATTTCTGTAAGACGCCCTACATGTTTCAGACGGGTTTTCCGTCCATCATCAAGAGCTCAAAATTGCACATACAGCCTCAGGTATTTGTCAGACCAGTACTGCTACCTGCTGCTAGCCCGGCCGGGTTAGCAGCAAGTAGCAGTAACGATCTGACAAATACCTGAGGCTGTATATGCAGTTTTGAGCTCCTGATGATGGACGGAAAACCCGTCTGAAACATGTAGGGCGTCTTACAGAAATAAATCAATTGTAAAACGTTGCATCTTGTTGGTTATACACTGCGATTATATTAACGATGCACGGACGTGTGAATGTTAAAAAGTGGCTCAATAATTATAGTTGCACTCATAGCACACCATACACCGACCGAAACATCGCATAATTGCACACCGTGGATTAAAATGGGATTGCCTGCAGAGTAATGCCGCTTCTTCTGAACGCTCCTGTATCCATTGAAACGACTCAAGTTGCGTGGACAAAAGGCAGGATTGTTTCTTCGTCACGGACCCACATGCAGGTACCGGTTCACAAAATTTTGTCTGATATGTCTTATATAGATGCAAATGCAGCGATGCCGCAGACACTCTGGTCTGTGTCAAGTCAAACCAATGATTATCTTGGAGATGTTTCCATTCTAGCATATCTTCAGGCTTTCCACTGTTATCATGAATTTTCGGCGTGTTATTTTAATGTCCAAATTCCTACCATATGCTGGAAAATTTTCCACTTACTTGTAAATTATTTACTGTAAGGAATAGGGGCACACGATAGCGCAGTTGGTTGAGGCACTGCGCTACAAGCCGGAAGGTCGTGGGTTTTATTCCCGATGGTGAAATAGATTCTTCCGTCCGCACTTTGGTCCTGTGGTCGACTCAACCTCTAACAGAAATGAGTACCGGTGCATAGGGCTGACAACTTTACCACAGTCATGTGCTTAGGGTCATGAAATCTGGGAGCCTCAACCTCCTGGAACCCTCAGGGACTGTCCAGGCTTGTAATGGGATCGCTTTACTTACCTTCCTTCAAGGACCTGGTGCAGCCATAAATTTTGCCTGAAATGACAGGCCGAGTTAGTGTACGTAGACTTTTCGGAAAGTAAGTACCGTCTGCGCATATGTCTCGCGCATCCTCGAGACTGTCACTTTGCACATGTGCGGTGACTTCCTCTATCAATTGAGAAGCCACAGACGCCATTTTGTGAAATTCGTATTATGTTTATGTTTGTTCTTGTGCATTAAACATGTTTAAGACAATTGAAGGGTCCGCCGACTGTGAAATACGGTCTTTAATTCGTCTTTTGAACGCTAGGAATGTGCTACCAAGTGAGATTCATCACCAGATCTGTCAAGTGTATGGTGACAATGCGATGAGTGATGGCGTGGTTAGGAAATGGGTTCGGATGTTCAATGAAGGACGAGAGAACTTACACGAAGAGGTGCGAAGTGGGCGTCCATCTTTGGTGAAAGATGATTTGGTTCGTGAGGTCAACGAAAGAGTGTGTGACGACAGACGTTTCACAATTTCTGATCTGTCCCTGCACTTTCCTCAGATTTCAAAGACTGTACTCTATGACATTGTCAACAGGCATTTGGGTTATCGGCGGCCGCGTTCTATGAGGAGGGTTTACAAAAACTTGTGCCTCGCTACGATAAGTGCCTCAATAATGGCAACGAATATGTGGAAAAATAGTTTGAAGAAAGTAGAATCTGATAACAATAAAATTTTATACGAAACCTTACTCGATTTTTTTTACAGCGAAACGGTACTTATTTTTGAATAAGCTTCGTACAACGTATGGTGTTTAGACTAAAGGGTGGACGATCCAACCTTCGATTCGAAGTAGGTTCATTGGATTTTTTACTTATCCACATAGTCCAGATCGTCTCTGGGGCCAAATGGGTATTGGGGTTCTTTCGCTACCATAAAGCGGTCTATATCTAGTACCGAGATGAAGAATGAATGGAGCCGCACTTCTACTCCCGACATGCCTTCATAGCGTGGACACGGATGTCTTCACCCTTACTTTACGAAATTACGCCCTGTAGCAACTGCCTCTATCTACGTAGCATTCAGAAATTCGCATGATTCAGAGAGACTTCACAACCTATCCGGCAAGCAGAGTGAGTTGGAGCTGGCTTGCTGGTTAACATAAATGATCTGAGGGAAGTAGCGAGGGATTGTGGGAATTTAAAATAATGGTACTCTATGTGACAGTGCTTTAAAGAGAGGAAGTAACTTCTTCGGTGACTGAACAGAAGAAACACATGTGGTACGCGCAAAAGGGTGTACCGTTCTTCGGTGGGCAGTGGAAATCTTTCCCTCGCCCAAGTGATCCCTAAATACGACCTTCAAACCAACTGGGGACAGGATGCCGTGTCACAAATATGACTAGTTGCGTTGTACTGATATGTCAAGGCCTTAAAATAAAATCAAGACATGATAGACAATCTAAGTATAACGTAAGGTTGAGGCGCGCCGTGTTAACATTATTGGCGTACGAAGCAATAAGTACGAAGGAAAGTCATTAAATAACAGGAATTTTGTAATTGTAACCATGGGCCAACTACTTGCACTGTTTTATGTTATTAAAATATTTATTTACGTAGAATACTTTAAAACATAAGACTTAGTTTAAAATTTGCTATGACTCCTATATGTTTCGGTCATAACATGACCATCCTCAGGGGTATAAAAATTCCTATAATGAAGTTGCTACTATATTTTTTCTTCCGGTGGTGTGGCGGCATGCCTGCAATTGATGTCATACATACTCCCTGAGGATGGTCATGTTATGACCGAAACATGTAGGAGTCATAGCAAATTTTAAACTAAGTCTTATGTTTTAAAGTATTCTATGTAAATAAATATTTTAATAACATAAAACAGTGCAAGTAGTTGTCCCATGGTTACAATCATAAACTATTGCACGGAACAAAAATGAAAAAAAAAAAAATAACAGGAATTTTATTCTAAAGTGTATGGAAAAGTATGCACAACGAAAAATCTTATTTCGGGTTACAAAATGGCTCTTTAGCAATATGTCATATAGAGGTCGTGACGATCAAGCAGTTTGAGCCGGCGCAGTAGGCCGTGCAACATGGCCGCTCCACTGTCAACGTGCACCGTAGAAGAGCAAAGAAGCGTTATTCGTTTTTGTGGTCAGAGGGTGTGAAACCTTCTGAAATCTACAAAAGAATGAAGGTTCAGTATGGAGACAGTTGTTTGAGTCAGGGGAGAGTGTATGAATGGGTGGAAAATGTCAGTGATGAACACCGGAGTGGGAGACCAGTTAGCGTGGCAAGTGAGACAGTGAAACAGCAGGTCGAGCTCTTTTCTAGAGGGCATCCGCAAGCTTGTGGACAGGTGGACCAAGTGTGTTGCGAAGCAGGGGGACTATGTCGAAAAATAAGACACAAACAATTTCTGTAAGTACTCTTGTGAAAAAGTTATTATAAAATTCCTGTTATTTAATGACTTACCCTCGTATTACATATTCTCTGTGTGTGTTTGTAACCTTAGTTATCCAGCACCTAAAGCGCATGCGCCGTATTACATTGCCATCTGTGGCCTGTCTAGCTGCACCATCTTTTTCACATTATCTCATATACGACACGATTTTTGAAGAAAGAAACAAATTATTGAACGTAAATTACGTGTTGTCATTTACCCAACAAGTTTGTGTGAAATATTTCTCATTCTAGGAAGACTTCAGCGAGATTTTGTCATGCGTGTACATTGGTCTTCTTGTGAAGTGCCCTTTATTCTCGTCAGATTTTGAATTAACTTGAATTATTTGAACAGATTTTCAAAAAATACTCTTGTATCAAATTTAATGAAAATCCGTCCAGTGGAAGACGATTTGTTCCATGCGGAGGGAGAGACGGACAGACAGACATGACGAGTAGCCATTTTCGAAATTTTGCGAGCGCCTAAAAATGCAGCCTGCTAAAATCGCGGAATCACTTAAGGCTATCTTACGTATGCTTCTGATGGGACAGTGCAGTTCCTTGGGAAAATCCTAATGCATGTCCGTACACGCTACGGCGATCGGATGGTCAGGCAGCTAGACAGACTCTAATATATACTCCAGCGCAAGAAACGGATATATTGGATATTTCTTTTATTTCATTTTTGTATTTACGGGTTTTAAAAGATGAGACCGAGTGCTTCTGTGTTGTTCACTTCCGGGTAGGTAAGTCCATGTCGGCGAAGATATGACCAATCGCAGATTGTTACCTTCGGGCGGCTTCCTAAAGGAACGGAGCATGACGCCCACCCTCTGGCATCTTTTACTTTTATTCCTGCTTTTAGGGAACGAATCGAATCGCCACAGATCTTATATTATTCTGCGCATGATAAAGGACAATTTATCACTGACTCGGATTAATGTGGATTGCTAGCGACGACAATCATCGGTGTTGGGCACGGACGTGCATGACAAGTGTACAGTGTATCATTAGCTGCGCTATACTGACGCCACGGAAATAAGCCCCATCTACATCTCCTTCTAGCTGTTACGTTCCTTCCTCAAGCATACTTCCTTAGATTCTTGTCCGTTCGTAACACGAAGTTTGGTAGTGATAATATTCACTGTGACGAAGTCGCGCAAATTCGTCGCATAGATGGTGAGGAAAACACTTGTTTCAATTTGCATTTTAATATTATCATACCTTCTAGCCTCGGACTTCACATTCTGTTTCCTTCAAGTTTTTCCACCGAAATTCTGTTAAATTTATAATCTTTAATTCCCATTCCTGCCACGTGCTCATCCCATCTTACCAACTTTTATTTAATTATTCAGTTCAAGTGTTTTTACCTGCAGGTTCAACAGCACAAGGACCAATTACAGAAATAATAATAATAATAATAATAATAATAATTGCTGTGCAAATCACGCTGTAATTATGCATTTTCCTTCATCTTCCCCACTCTTCCTTACTGTTACGCCCAAATATATCCCTCAGCATCCTTTTCTTGTAGAGTGCACGCTCTTTCTTCATTGTTTCTAGTCGTCAATGATTAATGATTAGAGAAACTGCCTAATTCCCTGATTCCACTAAAAGCAAGTATTGCTTTATACCCGCAAAGTAAATATCACATCCAATTTACCATTGCCTATACGGAGTTCTAGTTTCGGTTAGAAATTTTCTTACTTTTACAGGGCCTCTTTCCCGCGTTATGCAGCGTTTGTTAGCAGATAGTGTGTTCGTCATAATTGGCCGACAGCAGAGACATCTAGGTACTTGCGCACCTGACGTAACTTTTGCTACTGAGTGTGTGTGTGTGTGTGTGTGGGGGGGGGGGGTAGGGGGGTATATTTCCCTGCCCCGGCCTCCGCTAAGAGTTCCCCTCCCCACCACACACCCTCCC
>Ga0123357_10009470_pt1 | contig 12303 bp, 5 predicted proteins | sample TergutEmb28metaG_FD_89873 | JGI IMG/M metagenome (GOLD analysis project Ga0123357, IMG submission 89873) | Embiratermes neotenicus P4 segment gut microbial communities from Petit-Saut dam, French Guiana - Emb289 P4 | ecosystem: Host-associated > Arthropoda: Insects > Digestive system > Gut ... | reverse complement strand
CTTACTTTAGCACAAATATGTCAACACATATTATGTAAATACCATATATTGTTAACTATTCCTATATCAAGATGGGGCTGCCCCATATGATCTATGGGATGTAAATATAAATAAATAAATAAATTATAGGCTTTCTCAGTGCAGTGCTCTTTTACTTTCATTATGCAGGAAATGTGTTCTAAAAGTACAGGGCATGTATGGTGTAAGAAGTGCAAATTTTGCAGTCTCCAGAGATGAAATACACCATGTACTTGTACTGTCTGTACATATTTTCATCGTCTTTATTAAGTTTTGAAACTAACACACAGTATTTGAGGATTGGATGAGAATGTAAGACTCTGTTTCAGAATTCTCAGAAGAAGAGAGACCACATGACCCTTGAGACACCTGAGGAGTCTGGCTCAAGGAAAAGGCCACGCCTTGACACTACTGCTGCTGGCAGCTCTCCATAATCGTTACTAATGTCCCTATGTGTTTCATATCATCTGCTGGCACTTTCCATCTTCCTGTGCCATTCACCTGTTTATATGCATATTGCCACAAAATTAACAGCAAGGATGGTATTATGTTTGTGAGTTTTTCAAGATGCTTCAGTTTTCCAGATTTAATCAGAGCTTTTTAAATCTTAAGGCATTTAAATCTTCCAAGTTGGCGTACTTGTTTTTATGAGAAATTATTTTGTAAGAAGCATCAGCTGCTCCCCACCATTTTGTTTGTTGTGACAGATTTGTTTCTTGCTATTCTAGCAACTGTTGCTATGTACATTAATTAAATGCTGGTTTGTCAGTTGTCAGTTATGCAACTTTGTACAGGTCTGAATTATTACGTACTGGTATGTGTATGTACACACACACACACACACACACACAAAACATATACACACACACACACACACATATGTATATCTTATGTTAAGTTTAATCTTTTTGTGTAAATCTAAAGTAAAGGTGGAACTGAATCTTTAAAAGGAATATTCCTGGAACTGGAATTGGTGTGCACATTCTTTTGTGAAACTTTTTCTGACATAGAATCAAAGGAAATCAAACAACAGTGATGTGTTTCTTTGTTATGAGTCTTATTAATGGATGGTGCACGTTTTCTGTGAGAATATTGTCTAGTTATTGACCCCCTTCAGCTTTATTTTAAAGCCAATATGTGGACATTACAATCCCACCACTGTGCTTTAAAATAGTTTGTATGTATCCATGGCCAATTGCCAGTCAGTTTCCTGAAGGGTGTAACATTCAAATCTAAGGTGTACTGAAATCAAAAAAATGGAGTTAGATACTCTATAATGTATGATTCTTATGAATATGAATGATATGTGTATGACAAAGCAGTAGTTCTGTTTTATTCCTTTTAATCCTTGAAACATAGGGAATTATTGAAGCTTGACATCTGCCAGTGCTGGGAGATCAGGGATTGTAAACAATGTGTAAAGAAACCTCTTATGATATGTAAGGTTTAGGCTTGTGAGGGTGATTGAATTGGAGCATTATGCAGCACTTAGTATATCATTATCCTTGCATTTCAGCATTGATTCAGTAAGCAAGGGGAACCATAACTTACTTTCCAGGAATTTTCTTATGCATGGAGCTACATATTTCAGATTACAAGTTGTTATGTTGCTTGTTCGTTGAAATTTGTCATTTGGGAATAGTTATTTTAAATGTTCTGTTAGTGTGGAATAGGTAGCCATTTTTCAGTTTGGGAGTGACATTGTATTGCTTAGGAACAGGGAATTTTGAATCTGGGTTTACAAGGCTGGCAGCCATGTTTCAACTTAGGATTAATATTATTGGTGTTGAAGAGTGCAGTTTCTGCAACTCTGCCATGCACATGAGAAGTGTGTAAAGTACTCAGGTACTCTGATCTTGCACAAGACACTGAAGTTACACTGTCAGGCCTTGTGTCATATCAGGTGTCCCAAGTGTTTGAAGTTCTTGTCCTTTGTTATGTTTTCACAATACAACTTATGGAATTGAGTCAGATTTTTGCAAATGGATATCATGTTGATGACCATTTTACAGAAGCCGATATTTTTGAGCACAATTTCTGCAACTGGCCTGTCTATAATGAATTAGACAATGTTGCAACTTTATACAGAGCTATAGGCTGATCTATGTGATTCATGACTAGTTGAGAACCCCTGGACATAATTACACTAAACATGGATTCAACTTGGGTGTGCTGTGACATGTCATATGCTTCGCAATAGACATTTTGTTCCTTAGTCACCATATATATGCTAGTAACAGCACTGTAATTAGATATAACAAACAAAGCATGGTAAACCTTGACATCGTTCAGCCTTTCTCTACCATCTCCAGGGAGGAATTCAACAGAGAAAAATGCATGAATGGCTGGTTACAACATGAATGTGCATGCTACAGTTAAAATATATGTAGGAGGTTTACCACCTGTTTATCATTGTATCTAATTGTAGTGCAGTTGATGGTAATATATGGTGTCTTAACTCACTGCATGGAACATGGATAATTTTAAATGTTGTTTCAAAGTTTTCAGGCAACATTCTCCACAATAAGGGATTTGTGGATTTTTCCAAACCAAGCTTTGTTAATACTGGTACCTACCCATGTGGGTTTAGTTGTGTCATGTCTTTATACTGGAGTCTATGCTTAGGGTCTTCTTAGAAAATTTAATATGCTAATTAATAAAATCATGGGATGGTTTAATATGAAAGTGCTTCAGTTAAATACTGGGCATAAGAGTGGAGTTTTGGACATTATATTTGTAGACAAGGTGTGAAGAAATGCTCGTCTTTTCCTTCTCTGGCACTACAACCTGATTCAGGCTGTCACCACCTCATCTACACCTCTGCTCTGGTTACTGTATGTGGCACTTTGGGAATTGCCTAACAATTTAGTTAATTCTGAATGGGGAGGGATTGCAGCAGCAAAAGGAAGAAAGTTATGTAAAATAAAATTAATCTGTTATGTCCTGGTTCTGAAAATTCGCGGATTTGTAGCTCTTGGGCCAAGTGCCAAGTGTGCGGGTGGAGTTGCTATGTACACAGACATGGAAATTTTAACACCGTTTTCTGTGTGCCGGTGGGAAACCTAGAGGTGACCTACTGTGAAATGAATTAATTTAATAATCACACCTGCAACAACCTGAAAATATCAAAACGGATATTAAAGTAATTTAATAATTTGGAGTTTTATGAAAATTTGGTTACAGTGACAACAGTGACTTTAATTACGTGTCATCCTGTGCTTGTACAGTGGACCCATAGTGGCCGCAGTGCCAAGACACTCTGTCCCCCCCCCCAAAAAAAAGAAGGAACATGCGTTGGTGTGTGAATATCGAACCTCATTAGCTCTGTAAGAACAGTAGAAAAAAATATTTACAGAAGTAGTAGATGCAAGCAAAACAAACACTATTTTTGTGAAGTTTTCATTGCAGTTGAACAACCGGGATTATTAACGTCTGTTCTTGTGCCTGTCCGTCTGTAGCGTGACTAATGCAAATTCTTAAGCTATGGAAAAACAGCACTTTCTGACCCCCAACTTCTTGCCAATGTTCTAATACTGAAGAAAGGAAAAGGCATGGGTGAAAACCATTCGGATAAATGTGAAATTTTGAATAATAGTTTGTTTCATTTTTCTTCCGTTTGTTGTCAGTCTTAATAAGGTACAGTTTTGGCGTTCGATAAACCACCAAGATATATTTTAAGTAATAATGTGTGAAATGTTAGGTGCATGGAAATTTAGGAAGAAGACAATATGATGTTAAGTAAGCAATATTCTTAACACAGTGACGATCAATGTGCGGCCTGTAAGTATCACGCTGCCAACATGTTGCTTTAGTGTGGTCCTGAAAATGAGCATGTAATTAAATTTCTTACATTCTTGTTCACTTGCGGGATAGGGAATTTTAAATTTTAAGTATAATTCTTGTTTTTGAGCGCTTCGTATCGTCAGGTCGCTGGTGTTCATTACAAAACCTAGTTCTGTCAGTAAACTCTCCAGCATGATCTTGTAATACTGACTGTGAGACGTTTCAATACAGTAGGCTAATAGGCACAAAATTTTTTAAAACTCGGGATAGTATTTTTCACATTTGTACCATGCATCCTGCTACTATTAAAGTTTTTTTATTACCAACTGATGCACAAGAGAATTGTTCTCAAAGGAGTATTAAAATTTACATTAAAGTTAAAATAGCTCTAACATGTTTCGGTGTGATCACCATCATCAGGGAGCGTACTATGTGAGCTTGCTTTTAATACTCCTTTGAGAACAATTCTCTTGTGCATCAGTTGGCAATAAAAAACTTTAATAGTAGCTCAGGATAGTAATTTTATGTTCTGTAGTTGAAGTTCTTCCCTGTACAATATATAATTTGTTTCTGCGAAAGAATTTTACTGTGAAATAGTACTTTATGAAATAGCATTAAAATATCATATTGAATATACCGTCTGACACAACACATATACAAGTTTTCCAGGTTTCTAATATAACGTTTTAATGAAACAAAGGGCTGAGTCACCTTAAGAAAATAAAATTAACCCAGAATTTCGTGTACGTGATAATATAATATTTTCTTTGCATGTTTCAATTGAAACTGCAGCACCTATTCTTACAAGTGGCTGCCGGATTAGCGTCATCGAAATAGTGACTCGCTACGGGCTGGACGGCTCGGGGTTCGAACCCCGGTTGGGACGAGGATTTCCCTATCCGTTCAGACGGGCTCGAAAGCCCATTCATCCTCCTGTACGATTGGTGCTGAGTGTCTTTCCCGGGGGTATAGCGGACAGGGAGAGGCTTTTATCACCCAACCCAATCTAATGCCTAGGTTAAAGAAATAGTAGAGGTATACCTCCACTGCTCCTCTGGGCTTTTGTGGTCTGTTATAGGGCGAACATTCCCTTTTTACATCTATACCTTAGAGTTGCCGTAATTACTGGTATTTGACAACGTGCATCGTCGTGTCACATTTGCGTCTAATGAAATGGTTATGTCTAGCAGATAGCATTCCTCCCTTCATTTGCAAGCAAGGTAAGGCTGTACCTCTTTGCTGCAATTCGGTGAATGCGCTTTGTGTAATCGCTCTGTGTGATGCAGCTGTCCGGTTCTGTGACCGTCCACCATTTCCTAATTTAACATTTCTGATGTTTCTTCCTACGTATATATTAAGTTGCATTTTAGGTCTACCTGCTACTGGAGTTCATTGTGAATCCCACGCGCAATGACTACAATTCCGGAGCAATTTCCATGGGGTATGGCGTCATAAAGCTTTCTTTTGTATTAGACCGTTTAATGGCATTATCTCATCGCGGCCAGTTTTAAGGTACTAGTTCGACATTTGCCAGGAGGGACTTTGGACAACAGGAGTACCCTCAGGATATAAGATATCCAGGAAGATCCCTGGGTCTCCCGAGAATGAGGCAGGTGATCTACCCACGAGGTTTGGTGTGATTATGCTCGTAGTAAGTAAATAGTAAGGCAAGGAAAGATAATCGTGTTGGCGCTTTGGCTTACTACGTTGCAAGGCAGGAGTGCACAAATCCCGGACGACTACATTTTGTACGGTGTCGCATGATATTTGTGAGTCCTTAACATGGAACTTGTTCACGCCATCTTTCTGGCGCCTAAAAATCTGAGATGGCTCGTAGATTTTTGGAAGATTTGTGCACCCCTATGAAGGTTTTCTAAATCACTGAAACAAGCGGTGAGTGTCCCATGTAGGACAAAATATCAAGGCTTCTGTCATAACAGAAGTAAGATGTGCGCTTCTGGCAAATTACGCATGCGTATAGTGGTAATTGCTTACCACCGTTTCGGGACAACCTGTCGGTCCTAACTACTTTCTTCTTGCTTTCTTCTTGGATTCTTGACTATTCAAGGTGAAACCATTAGATTGTCCCGAAACGTTGGTAAGGAATTGCCACTGTTCGCTGCATAATTACCCAGGAGAGTGCAGATCTTATCTAGTGCGCGGCGGAAGCCTGAATTCACGCATAACAGATGTAGTCGGGAAGCATTCGTTCCTTAACCGGAGTACAGACGTGGTGTCAGTCATTAAGCCGCTTAAGTCCGCACGGTTAAACGAACAGGCAGACAGTACTGAGTAATTCTTATGAGCAACGGGATGTTGCATTGTGTATGAATCACTTGCGGTGCTCAGCAAATGTTGACTCATTCTAAAGTGGTGCACATCGTCCAAAGCATGGACAAGCAACCCAGCCCCGACGCTCTGTGGATGGGTACTGGATGAGGTCGTCAAACTGCTTGTTAGTCACAGTATTTCACTTCCGCTGTTGTGTCTCGATGCCAACTGATGTCATCCTCTGATATGTCGGTATTTTTAAATGATGGTAGGGAGCGAAGTGAAACCCGCAACACAGTATTTTACAAGGCGTGTATAGTCTGCATTCAAAATATTTAAATAATAATAACCTCAGTTTTGTTAGCAGGCCACAGTTGGTATTGAAGGTAAAAAATGTTGGTAGTATTATCACTTCCAGTCCATGAGCGGCAATACATAACAGGACAAATGCATTTCATAATCCATTAATTCATTCATTAGTTGCACGGCAAAAAATAGATCAGGAATGTTACAGAAATAGGATCGATCCTACCTTCGTTCCTCCTCGCGTTTTCATCTTTCCTGAATCTGCCGGAATAACTTTAATAATCATCTGGATGGTAGTGATGATAATGATTAATAATCATCCGAAACCATTATTAGTAAAAGGCTTTTCATTAAGAATCTCTGTTAACAGCAATAGACTGACAAGCAAGATGTGCCATACAATTACGTATATTGTAATATGCCGATTTCTGGCTAAGGCGTAGGTCTGCGGCCGCTCGCTTTCTGTGATTGAGGGTTCGAATTTCGCTGGGGACATTTAACTCCGTCTCTTACGAATGCTGTTTTTGCCAGGTATAGATCTCTGCGACGGGCCAATACCTCCTCCAGAGGAGTCCTACCGACTGTGTATCGTTGAGTGTGATCAGATGAAACGGCAACTCTCTACACCTACAGTGAAGCAGGTAAATGAGGCCAGACTGAGAAAGAGTGATAAAAATGATAAGATCTAGACCTCAGCCTACTTAACATATATTTTAATGAAACTGTAATATTTTTACGCTTATAATACTGGATGGACTGACGATGACTATGATCAGTTGAAATATGTTATCTAATTTACATGACTAATTAACATAGGTATTAACAAAGTTGTGTTGAAGGTTAACTAGTACCTCTTTTTAGTCTCCAGGTAACAATATGCAATTTCGCTGTTGTCGGCATTGGGAAATATATTTTCCAATACCCTGGCTGGTAGAATGACAGACTGGTTAACAGATAAGAAAATTTAATGTTATGTTGCGTTATATAACGCGTTATATTATTAATGCTATGTTGCATATTGTTACCTCGAGTCCCCCTTTTAGCTTTTGATTTGTATAGCGTGCACACAATGGCCATCTTCAAATCCTTCGGAAATTCTTCGCGCTGTTTAATCGTACTAAGAAATCTTTCCAAAATTTCTCTCCTCTCTGTCTTGACACCAGGTATTAATACCTCAGGTAGACCATCGAATTCAGTGGCTGTGCTTTTCTTTCTTTTTCTAAGGGAATCCTTGAGCGCCTTCTTTATGAAGGTCCTGTTATCTTCTCAACATATGGTGGTTCACCTATTTGAATTTCTAATATTGTACCCACCTCTACATTTATATCGAACACGATCCTAAAATAGTTCCCCCATATCCCAGGTTCCATGTAGATTCTATTTACCTTCCCTTTCACTATATTCCCGATGGCTGTCCAGACCTTTCATATGTCATTTTGCCTCAACAATGCACTGATTATCTCCGCCTGTCGTAGTTCATTGACAAGTAAACAAGTACGGTAGATGTCCAGCTGACGTGTAGAGCCTTCGTTTTATCACGATACGATTCGTACTGAAATGGTAGTGTGGTGACAAAAGTGTGGTGCAGGCCACAAGCGCCTGCGACATTAATCTCTTGCCCTGTTGTCTGAACCGCAGCGGCTTCCTGGTAAGCGGTTTGTTGAGACAGTACGGTCAGCACATAGTATCCTCATATGTAGGAAATTGCGTTCTGTATATAGGGCTTTATTTTGTGAGACCTAGAAATAAAATTAATTGTATTACTGGGCTGTACTAATGCGAAGTAGGTAGTAGGTTGTGTTTCATACGGCCCTTTCTACGTCACTTTCTTTTTCGCATCTTTTTTCCATTCGGAGGCCCTCATGGAAGAGGTGTTATGTCTGACGTGGGGCGAAAAACCACACCAAATCTGGTTACTTTTCATTCCGTACCGCTGTGCTGTCTATCACCAGAGTAAATTGCGATCATCGCAGTACCATGTTTGTATAAATCATCATCTTACTACCAAAATCCCTCGTTTTGACATGGTATCATCAGCATGAGACCGTCTTCCAAACAGACGTAACTAAAAACGTTTACACTTAATCGCATTAACAGCGAAGAAGGAACTGCATTAGACACCCACTGCATTATTCGTACTTTTTATCCCGTTTAGAATATGATCGTACACTCGGATTATATAAAGTGTACTCCTATGTCAAATTTAATGCTGCCAATCAAACCTCAAATGTAGTTAGAGTTCGTAAAAGTAAGGTTTTTCTTTCTCCACACCATGAATGCATATAAGGGGAGTAGAGGTATTGCTCCACTTATTCTTGACTTCGTCACTAGGTGTAGATGAGTGATCAGCTTTACGCTCCGGCCGCTTTACCTAGGGAAAGAAACCCGGTACCCATGGAATAGGAGGCTGAATGGGCCCCAGAGCCGGTCTGGACGTTCTGAAGAAGAGAAAAATCTCTTTCTTTTACTGGGGTATGCATGCGGGACCGTCCAGCCCGTAACCTTGCTGCTTGCTATACCGACTACCCTATCCAGGGTCCGTAAAATTCGTATATAGTCGTAATAAAATGATCACGAGGATATCCGGTATTCCCTCTGTGTTTTCCCTTTATTTCCCCTAGTGCGGTATGGTATGCAGGGAAACACCAGCACATCTAGTTCATTTACTAACTCTGTTGACGAAGGAGGTGAAGGTTTGACGAGTGAGAGGGCACGTGAGCGTCAGTACAGATGTGCGTAACACGTGGGCGTGGCTCGCGTTACGTCGATGGCCTTGTAGTTCTTGCATGGAGAATGTTTTTCTTCTTCCGGAGGTGATGTTAAATAGTGGTTTTCAAAACATATGGCGAACAAATTATGCTATTACTTTTACTGCCAGCGACAGCAGCAGCTATAACTGTTCGTGGTTTGGGGTTCCGGCAGCGGTGTTGAGTCTTCAGGGGTATTATGCCATATCGAGTGATCATGTTACCATTCGACACGGCATTATACCCCAGAAGACTTGCTTCTTCAATAAATTACCATTTATTTGCTTTGTTGTTAGTGTTATTTCACCAATAAATGTTGTATGTGAACAATTTTCACAATATTGTATTTTGATATTAATAATTACCCAACAAGATGCAGCACAAAACGGTCTCTTTATTATTCTGCAACTTCATTCTACATGTTTCGGGTGTCAACCATACCCATCATCAGGAGTACACAAAACTGTAACTACAGCCTCCGGTACTGTGCAGCTACCTCCCTCCAACGTGCCCAAGCTTGGCCACGTTGGAGAGAGGTAGCTGCACAAAAAATATGACCAGTACCGGAGGTTTTAGTTACAGATGGGTGTGGTTGACACCCGAAACATGTAGAGTGAAGGTGCAGAATAATAAATAGACTGCTTTGTGTTGCATCTCTTTGGACAATTATTAATATGGATGAACGATGCACGGAACCATAAACGTAAAATTGTGTATTGAATTTCTAAAACAATTTAATAAGCTCTGTCGATTATATATATATATATATATAAATGGTATATATATATACCATTTATAAATGGTATATATATACCATTTATATATATATTTATATATATATTTATATATATAAATGGTATATATATATACCATTTATACATATGTATATATAATCGACAGAGCTTATTAAATTGTTTTAGAAATTCAATACACAATTTTATGTTTATGGTTCCGTGCATCGTTCATCCATATTAATAATTGTCCAAAGAGATGCAACACAAAGCAGTCTATTTATTATTCTGCACCTTCACTCTACATGTTTCGGGTGTCAATCACACCCATCTGTAACTACAACCTCCGGTACTGGTCATATTTTTTGTGCAGCTACCTCTCTCCAACGTGGCCAAGCTTGGCCACGTTGGAGGGAAGTAGCTGCACAGTGTTATAACACCAGCAGGTGAATGAAGCGCCACCATAGACACGTATCAGATATCAAGCAGCCGTTCGTTTGGCTTATTGACATTGCAGTTACCGTACTTTTCCTTTTCTGGTACAATATTGAAGTGGATGGCTAGGAGTGAGTCACATTTACGTTATCCAGCGCACTGTTTCGTCTTCTGGTTCCGGGAATTATATGATTTACAGGGAGATCTGGACCCGGCGCATTCTTTGCTTTCCCCAATACGTGCTATGTCCACAAAACGTTACGCAATTCAATATTTGATGATGATAATGATGGTAATAATAAATACAATGACATGCACGTGACACTAGTTTTTTTCTGATTCTGTGTAACTGTTTGCAGCCACTTGCGTGCTGTTGTTTATATTTTTTATACTCTGTTCCATTATAAATTTATAATCGCATTTCTGTTTGTATATTTCGTATACAAGTTCATAAAAGAAGAACGATTTTTCTTCTTCAGTTTCTTTCACTCTGTGTTCGCAAAGAAGCTTGTAAGTTACATCTTCTACCCCCCTTCTGCACTTTCTAGAGGCTGTTTTTTTGTAATTCCAATACCTAGCTTTAGCGGCAAGCGTTTAGTGCGTTGGATCGGCTTCAGGGGTCGGGCTGCGTACAGGGACGAAGAATGCTTGGCGTTTCGGCAAGTTCTACAGTTGCCATCTTCAAGGTGATTGAATCTGGGTGTTACTAGTGGGCCCTTATATAGATATGGAATTTGGCAGTGTGCAGGAGAATAACCCATCGGGCCGTCACATTCCTGCACATCGCCAACTGCCAGATCTGCATAAGGGATCCTCGATAACCGCCAGTTCATTCTCCCTGAAGATGGAAACTCCAATGTTTGCCGATATGTCGAGAAATATTCATTTCCTTACGCTGTCCCCAACCTTGAACAACCTACAACACTTGCTCTCTGTAATGTTTATATACTTCGTGGCCGACTGACGTTACGTCAATGTCACTCCGCAAGATTGACGCTGTATACTTGTTAATTGCCTCTGACAATACCACTGAGGACAGGGAAGGACAGAAGAAACGACACACATATCCCGCTTTTACCACCTCAAGTACCAATTGCTCCTTTGGCCAGTTGTGCCTCTTTATTCACCGGAAAAAAATTTAATATTGCTCTACTTGTTGGTAACTTTGATCATAATCATTAAACAGAGTGTTTGTTTGTGATATACCTATAATTTAGCAATTTGGACAGACTAAGTTTGAAGTCTACGTTCTTATGCCACATAGAATCATAATGACAAGTTGGCTTGATATAACCTTTGTGAGTTAGTTCAATTATTCAGTTACAAAAACTTCCTTCATCGCTGCATGTGTTATGACACTACACCAGCGTAGTTGCTTCATCATCTTCATATACTGCATTTTCGTTCCTCTGTCATTGTAATACTTAGTGTTATCAGTCTGAATACATTGCATTGTTTTCCTTTCAGTACAGTTCATAAATGTTTGTAGAGAAGTCGTTGTTGGCACGGAACAAACAGCAAATATATAATCTACTACCGGAACTTCAGAATCAACTTTCTAGAGAAACACTTTCAGTATTTGAGTCTTATAACTGAGCAGTACTTACTTTCTTACTTACTCCATGGTGCAGAGTCCTTCTTGAGGAGCAGCGAGTCAAGAAATTCCTCGCATTTTATGGAACCCGAAGGTTCATTACCGCACTCACAAACGTCCGCCACCCGTCCCTATCCTGGGCCAGCCCAATCCAGTCCATATACCCACATCCCACGTCCTGGAGATCCATCCTAATATTATTCATCCATCTACGCCTAGGTCTCCCCAGTGGTCTCTTTCCCTCCGGTTTCCCCACCAAGACCCTATACAACCCCCTCTCCTCACCCATACGCGCCACATGCCAGGCCCATCTCATTCTTCTCGATTTTATCACCCGCACAATATTGGGTGAGGGGTACAAATCATTTAGCTCCTAGTTATGCAATCTCCTCCATTCCCCCGTTACCTCGTCCCTCCT
>Ga0123357_10009468_pt1 | contig 12303 bp, 5 predicted proteins | sample TergutEmb28metaG_FD_89873 | JGI IMG/M metagenome (GOLD analysis project Ga0123357, IMG submission 89873) | Embiratermes neotenicus P4 segment gut microbial communities from Petit-Saut dam, French Guiana - Emb289 P4 | ecosystem: Host-associated > Arthropoda: Insects > Digestive system > Gut ... | reverse complement strand
TTAGCTTTCAGATATGCCTTCTTTTTGTTCCTAAAATGTCTGCTAGCATTACGTCTTACATTGTTCAGATTATCTACATTGCTTTGGCTTGGATCCTGTATCCACTGCATTTTAGCCTGTTGCCTCTGATCTAAGAAATCTACACATTATTTATCAAAACATGGTTTATGCTGCTTCCATTCGTGCAGACCTGCTCTCTTTAGCGGATGTTTTTATATGCTCTTTAATGTTTTCCCAAGCTCTATTAACGTTCTCGTCTCCATTTAAGTTCTCCAAAGCTCCAAACCTGTTTCTAATCTCAATCTGATATTTTTCCTTAACCCCCAGCTCATTTAGCTTCCTCAGATTAAATCTTTCCCCATCAGACTTCTGTGCGGTTTGTTTACGTACAGCTAATCTTTCCCTCAGTTTTGCAACCACCAGATAGTGATCAGTATCACAATCAGCTCTCCTGAAACTTCGTACATCTAGTATTCTCGAATGCCGTCTCCTGTCTATCAATATGTGATCAATCTGGTTGTGAGTCTTCCCATCCGGAGAGGTCCAGGTATACTTATGAACGTTTCGGTGGGGGAACATCGTGCTCTTCACGACTAGATTTTTCGACGTGGCAAAGTTTAATATTCTCATACCATTATCATTACTAAGCTGATGTAAACTCTCAATCCCAATTGTCGGTTTGAAAATATTCTCTCTCTCCACTTTTGCATTAAAATCTCCTAATAGGATTTTCATATGGTACGTAGGGAAATGATAAAAAAAACCTGCTCTAATTCCTCATAAAAACTAACTTTTGCCTCATAACTTTTCTCTTCACTTGGTGCATGCACATTTAGGACTATGATATTACACCAGCGACCTCTCAAAACTATATATGACACCCTATCGCTAACAAACTCTACTCTCTTAACTGCTGATGCAATTCTTTAGTGTACAAATTTCTGTTTCCAACTGATGATTTTATTACCTTTTCCATAGAAAAAATTATAGTTCCCTGCTCTTACTGTGCCCCCTTTGTCCCACCTAACCTCCTGCGCCCTCACTTAATATAATTTGTACCTGGCTAATTCCCTGGCCGCTGCCGTAATTGAACCTGCCCTATACAGGCTCCTAACATTCCACGCACCCAATCAAAATGTCCCTTTTCCTGCTGTGTGATACCTCCTCTAGAAACACTCCCCCCACCCCCGGAGATCCGAGTGGTGGTGTAGTTTACCTCCGGATTGTTTTGTCTCCAGAGGAAGCATCTCGCCTTGTGAATATTTCTTAACAGATGTTTTTTCACGGGGAGGCGTTGTTAGCACCTCGCCCAACCACCAAGCCGGAGGACCACCCCTCGTCGGCTGTCCGCAACTGTTTATTCAATATATTCACAGCTACCCTCCATATCGGAGGCTGTTCCTCCATCCGCAACCTGAGGACGCGCCATGCCGTGGTGACAGGGACCCACTTATCACGGCACGATAAGAAGATTATGTCAGTAAATCATATTTAGTTCATGCTTTTCTTTCATTGCCCTAACACTTGACGCCATTATTCTGAGACGCAGAAAACGTCGTTAATTAAACCATACAAGCATAAATAAATATCAACTTATATACCCTCTTATCACCTTGCAGATTGAGGCAGCACATCACTGTAAAACTTTGGTGAACCAATGTCTACTAAATAGTGTCACAACTCCCAAGGAACACTTTCCAGAAAGTACTGTTACTCGCTGTAGTTTTCAGTTTATCTTGGTTGTGGTTCGCTTTGGGAAAGGCCGACTGTCCCTTTTTTGTTAAGAGTAACCTACAACCCACGCTGTGCAGGTCAATTACAGGAATTTGAAGAAGCGGTTTCGGATCTTCCGTGTTGTTGCACAGATTGGCAGGGATATTAATTCACCAACTTTCGAGAAAAAAAAAAACCTTCTTGAACCTTGAACATAAAAGCAGTATAGCATCACTTTTATTAGCCAATTTTGTGCACTGAACCATCTATACAAAATCACACGCTAATTTCTCTTCCGACGCCTTTCGGCATCTATTGATGCTATGTTCAAGGAATCAGTCCACTGCAAATATCTTCTCAGCCCATCAAGAGAGTGATTTCGTAATCAGCGCTGAGTGACTGTAGGCACTTAATTACAATCAATTGTAAGATCGTAGTTTAAAATCACAGATGTAAAACTTGAAAACACTGCTGAATATCTTTAGTTGTATGTACGTCTATTAAGAAGATTAATACTTAAAACATCCACATTTTACACACGCTCCTGTTTCGACATCAGTGATACGAATTTTTTTCACATGTTTTGATTTTTAATCTTCTTACTAGAAGTACATATAGCTGAAGTTCTTCAGCGATATTTTAAAGTTGTGCATCTGTGATTTTGTACTTCGATCTTACATTGGGTGGTTAATAAGTTCTTACAGTCACTCAGCGCTGATTATGAAATCACTCTCCAGATGTGCTGAGAAGAGAATTACAGTAGGCTGACTCCCTGAAGATGGCATCAATAAATGCCGCAACGCATCGGAGTATAACTTCGTGTGTGACTTATTATACATAGTGTGGTGCACAGAAGTTTGTTAATAAAAGTTATGTTACACGACTGCATGAAGCACAGTACGTATGACATGAAAATGAACACGGTATGTCCTTCCGAAAGTAAAGCTTTCCCCTAAGAAGTCATGAAGGCATAGTGGGGAGATGGAATGTTGGGTTTCCATCCTTATTTTGACATTCGGCATAACTAGTACGGCAGAGTTGTCAGCTCTAAGAACCAGCAAGACTATACCTCCAAAAATTCCCGTGGTAGTTATTTCTGTTACAGACTGAATGGATCCAAGGGGCAGAAAGAACAGGTCACTTGAGAATTTCAAGAAAAAGTCGGCAATTAATATCACTGATACTCGGTGCAACAACGCGAATGAAATGAACCAATCAAATCCGAAATCTCCCACAACTTTAAATTTTTAGCAAGTTTTAAAACATGGATTTTTATCTGTAAGGAATAGACATCGCAGCCGATTGTGGTATTCAAAATCATAAACATGTCCTTCCGATTGCCAATATAAAGAAACCTTCCTATACGTACCCACGTTTTTTTTAAATTCCATATTTAAATATGTTGAAGTTGGTCTGCAAATCGCTACAGTGATTGGCACCTTCATGAAACCCTTAAGAAAGCAGAGGATATGTACTAATGTTTAATTGTTTTGGTTGCGTCTATCCTGCAGCCAAATCGCTGAAACACACGATGATGTACATCGTCACTACTTTGTATTTCGACAAATATGAAACAGAGAAGCCCGACGTCTAGAAGGAAGAAAAACTCTACTGATTGAAACACATTACCAAATGCTTTCCATCAACATATTATTCTATGATTGACAAATATACTTCTTCTACTTTTGATATGAGTTCTTGACAACAAGGGTTGTCCTTAACTTTTGAATACTCTTTCAATTCCAAGAAAGCAGTATGTCAGGCGATTAGAGCGTGCAAAACAGACCCAACAGATATAAAAGACAATTTGACCTGCAGTTGTTTCACAAACAATGTTAGTTCTTTAAACATGCGAAAGCAGTGGCAGTACATCAGGGGCGGATTTACCATGAAGTTAATAAAACTTCAGCTTCAGGGCCTCTCACTTGCACTGGTTCCTTCCCAGGTCCTAGGACGTTCCCTAGTAATGTGTGTAACATGATCATATGTTTTTTGAAAATTTTGCAATGTAAGATATTTAAAACACAATCGATTATGTATTATAGAGATGTGTCAGGGAGTCATTAATAAGCATCTGTAATTTTTCTGGACCTTGTGATGTGTGTGGTATTTTTCAGCTTTTTGAAATTTGTAATTTGTTGTGATTTATTCTCTCATACTAAATAAAGACTCAATGTTGTGCTACATCTTTATTCGTAATTTTGTATTCTTTTTCTTAAAGGAAGCCCCCAAAATTGTATAAGCTTCAGGCCTCACAAAACCTGGATCCGCCCCTGCAGTCCATAAAGCTGAAGACAGTACTCCTACATATGGGGAACTAACAAAAAACTAATTCACCAACTGCGTGGAACAGAACAAACATCTTTAAACACCTCAGTAGTTCTTTGGTTGCTAACAAAATTACCGCTTTAATTTAGCACCCAAAATTTCATTATCGCTTTTATAAAAACCCGGATTTTGACTTTTTCCTGAACCAGATAAATACTTTCAACACAGTGGCACGATATTTTAATAATATAAAACCGTGCATCGTATGACAGCTGCAGAACCAATTTTATATGCAGTAAATGTGTTCTTCACAAGCTGTCAATCCTCCGACATGGTTTCGGCACACCACCCTTGAACATCAGGAAGTATTTGTGGTCGTTATCATAACGCTCTCGAATAGTCCGTTGTACTGTAAAATAGATAAACGAATTAACAATTATGGCCTTGAACACATTCTAAAATTACAGCTGAAACACATAAAACTTAAGTCTTAAATATTTTATGTGTTTCATCTTGAATTATAGAAGGTGTACCATTGCATACGTGTGAATTATTTCACCTATTGTACAGTACAACGAACCATTCGAAAGCTTTACGAAAACTACTACAAAAATTCCCTGATGATGGCACGTGTGGTATGCCGAAATATGTTGGAGAATTGACAATGTGTGAACAATACATTGAGTGCATATAATTGGATCTACAAACTAATTAGCAATGGCGTAGGTGAATACCCCAGAAACCCTGCGGCGCGGTGAACTCCAAACATAGAGAATACTGAAGTCTGTTTTAGATTCTTTCGGACTGGATTCCGTTCTTCTGACAGAAGGCAGTATCCTGAATCCCTCTTAGAGGATCTGTGATTAACGTCGCTAATAATTAAATTGGGGATGCGATTATCGTTTCATGGGGTCGGGGGGCGACCAGTTAAGTAGGCTACTGTGCCAAGGCCGCTTCACTTTGCATTATGCTTTTGTGGCGATTTAATGTCACTGGCAACAATCATAGGCTACCTACCTAGGTCTTGATGTAAATTGTCCGATATTGCTCCCGATTTTAACCAAATTTGGCGTTTTCGACAGATTTTCATAAAAGTTCCAATATCAACTCTCGCGGAAATCAGTCCACTGTGAGCCGAGCTGATGCGGATAGATTGACGAACGTGAATCTAATAGGCGATTTTCACTACTATGCGAACGTACCTAGAAATAAATCACGATTTAGCAAAACGGAATTTGTGACGGACTGTCAAGAGAGACGTAAAGTTGTCAGGATTGAAAATGTCAGATGTGAGGAATCCCGCCCCAACACGATAATTTAACTGCTTCTTTCACCTATTAGATGTAATGTGTATGGTAATTAAAACATCAGGAGGAGAGAAAAGCTGCCAAAATTAACGCCTGATTTTATTCAGATTAAAATCGCAGAAGCTAAGTAAAGGATTTGTACCGATAATCAGAACATGGCAGAAGTTTTTCAAAGGTGAGGGCGAACATTTTGAGTGAAGGAAGTAGTTGTGGCGGTATAAACATTACAACATGCGTGGGAGCTACAAAACAGACAAAAATGGGCAAGTCTTCTGCTACAGAGAGGCAAAGACAAGATTTAGAAACGGGTATCGCTTCAGGTTCGATCTGCCACGAAGAAGCAAAGACTAGCTTTAAAACGCGATGTAGCATCAGCATTAACCATACTTAACCTCAACAACTGTATTATTAAAGAAGACTCTAATACTTCCAAAAATTTAGTTTCTCCAATCTAAACTTCTTAGACAAAAATAGTTTTGACTAACGGCAAATTTATTTTGTCACTTTACTGCAGTAATTAAGTTTTATTTAATATGGTAACATAAAAATTTATTTGTTAATTTTAAATGGTCAAATACTATACCGTATTATAAAGTGTGCTTATACCATGAGCAGTTCAACTCCTGATGGTCTTCGAAGGGTTGAGGTAACCGATCAATCAAAACTTTCGTCTACGAACGATTAAATACGATAAAATTACGAACATTCCTCGGGGACCACTGTTTAAGAATAAAAGTACTAGTAGGCATTTATAAAATAACTTTCACAGTCTTCAAACTGGCGAATCTTTTATAACTCTGTTGAAGTAAAAAATGTTATGCATTCCATGTTGCATAATGACGACTGATAGACCTGAAAGTATTTGTTGTCCCATTGTAGGACGTAAAAGTTCGTAATACTTGAATTAGATGTACCCCACTGTAGCTTCATTCATTGTTTGAACCATTTCTTGACAAGGCCAGGAAAATTCTTAGCGCAACTCATACAATCGGATAGGAGCCTACCAGTGAAGAACCACATAATATTTAAAGAACAGCATGATGTGAAACTTAAGTAAGATCTTCAATTTTGCGTTTGTATTTGTAAACTGAATTTCTAGTCAATAAGTTCACTTACGCCTATCGTTTATAAGCCAACAGCGCATTCCTTTAACGCAGAATCTTGTGTGTCACAAATGACTCATCCAAGGAGATATGCACAAGGGAAACAATTTCACTGAATTTGGTAGATCTCCACTTCAAGTGGCAAGCAACTCGCCAAAACATGGAGTGATTTGTATCTTATCAAATAATTTACTACTAAACAAAAACTTTCGTTATGGACTATCAAAGATTTAAATTCTTTCTTTTGTTGGTAAATCATTCAATCAGGTCCTTCAGCCGCTTAGAAACTCATTTCCTTCACGACTTCTTCATGGTTGTGTTTCTTGTGTCCCGAATTGTTTGTCTTATACTCTGAATTAATTTAACGGCCTTAAAAGTCTCCGCACGTTTCCTTTAAAAGCCACGGTAATATATGCAACTGGAGAACCCTGTGCTAAAACCAAATAAACTTTAATCAATATTATTCATGAGAATTTGAACTCTATATTTCGCTACACTACCTAACGATTATTAACAAAGTTTCAGCAGCATATTTTATTTCTAGCAGCAGATATGCGACTGATTTTGTTTTAGCCGATATAACCAAAGGGCGTGGCAATGCCATTTCAAAGTATAATTCACACAACTTTTGAGGATAACCTACTTGGCCATATAACTAGAAATGATATACAAAATTGCTGATATACTAAAAATGTCGATGTGGTATATTTACCCGCTCTGTTGAACATCGGAAGAATACACCCTTGAGATTTTACATAAAGCCGGTCTTCTTCGACTGTACTTAAAATTTCTTTTTGCAGTCTAAGCCCAGTTTTCTCGCAAGATGAGTGAAGACTACTAACATTTCTTCATCAGGCCTTCAGTTATATCAACATATCTAAAAAAAATGCTGACATTTTTATATGAGACTTTAGGCGTTCAGTCAAATACCAGGAAATAACATTTTGTATTTTCTGAATTAGAAGGAAATAATCTCTACATGACATTCCTTTCGTCAGTAGAGGTATACACTTGCAGGAGACAGATAATGTACAGAGCCTTTCTTATGCTTCTTAATATGTTGTTAGTAGTTAATAAGTGCTCAGTAGGATTAAAGTAAGAAAGGGGCCAGATTGTAGGGGCCTAATTATTTCGTTGGTACCCCGAAATGCAATATTTTACGGACCTCTGAAAGAAGTCACTTCAATGTTCAATATTTAAAATTTCCGTCCACGTTTTCTTTCGGATAGTTTAGTCTTTTGCAGATTTAATTCAATAGTTTCCCTAGTTTTCAGTTTTTAGGTGCATGCGTAAAATACGAAAAACGAATATTATCTGCGCAATGTCTGTCCGTCCATATCTCTGTCATTCCGTATGGAACAATTCGGCTTCCACGGGAAGGATTTTCATGAAATTTGATAGTTGATTATTTTTCGAACGTCTGTACAGGAAAGTCAATTTTAATTAAAATAAATAATATTTATTTACTGCAATTGGGTTGTTACCCGGTGGCAGTGGTTATTTTACATATAAACAAAACATTAAATTGGTTACTACTAAATTTAAGTCGGGAGGGCTACATGAGAAGCCTGTAGTGGCAACTTGGAATCTTGGGAACCATTAAAATCGGAAAAGAATAAAGCGCACTTTACATGAATACTAATATACATTTTTGATCACATTTTGCTCATTTCTTCTTAGAATGAGAAATGTGGCAGACAAAGTTTGCAGGTAGAATCGAAACACAACTTTACAAACAAAAACTCTTTTTTCTTTTTTTTTTTCGAAAATCGTGCTGTTTATTAGATAATGTGGAAAAATATATAGGGACGGACAGGACCAAGATGACATGATGCATGCGCATTGCATGCTGGCTACTTAAGGTTACATACACACACTCAAAATATGTAATAATTATCGCTTTTCCACTTCAACAATGGTTACGCGAAAGCACCTCATTGTTACGTTATAAATCCATAACCTATCTCGTTTTTAGTAGTTTTCTCTCGCGGTAACAAATTTCATGTTCAGGCTTATATTAATGCTCCAACAATCCGCACAGATATATCGAGCCTGAAAATTCTGTTTTGTGTTTGGAAAAAGATGCGACATCTATTGCTTTGAAAACCCCCTCCGAAAACATGAAGAAAACAAAGCAAGGGCATTCTTGATTCTTTAGTAAATCAACAACTTGCAGTCTGTTCTTTCTCCTTTACATACAATTTTAAAAACGATATAACTAAATCTGTAATTTAACTTAAAATACTGAGGTATGGAGATCAGAATCTCTTCCTCCAATGTCGCAATTCTAGGCACGAAAACATCCCATTGTTCATTCACTTTTGGCCACGATGTGTGACCACACACGTCTCAGCTCCCGAAGTTTTTCACTGGATTTGCGAATGCCTAATTTCATCTCGTTTTCTGCTAATTTCCACAGGTTCTGTCTCTGGTTCAACTGCACCTGGTTCGGATATTTGTGGATTAATATCTTCAGTTTCTGTTATTTAAAAGTCTTTTACAATCAACTCCTGCCCCAGCTGTACGCCATACCCTTGCAGAGGTGGCTGGCCTATATTTGAGTTTATAGCCAACCATTTGGTCATTGAAATGGCTTTTTTACATTCTGCTCCTTTAAACTGTTTTTTTCTCTGAATTCCGCTCCAAATTCGCCTTTTGAAAATACAATCAGTCTGCACGAGTAAGAAACTGCATTAAAAACACATTTTGGAGGGCTAGAAAGATTCTTTTACTTTCCAATAAAAGATGTCATTTATAAGACAGTTTTAATATAAAAGCCGAGGTCTTTCATCTTGTGTATTAAAATGCTAGGCATTAAGCCGTCATAAATAAGATTAGTAATTTAATAAATTTAAAAATTTTATCTCTTAAAAATATTTGATTAATCGCATGACAGTAATTGATTAAAATTTGACTACGCGATGTTAGTGAATAAATAATAGAAACTTTAAATGGTTGTGTAGTTCAGCTATGTATGAACGTTGCTGTGTTCTGAAGATGGTTAATATGAAGCCCAATCATGTAGCAATATTTGTTACAAGAAACTGACTTGTCCAAAAATTAGTTGTTTTGACAGCCATTCTTAAGTCATTGTAAATAGAATTTTATCTGAATTCATATAATTTAAGTTGTATTGATTTTATTTTCGGTTCTTTTCAATGCGCAAAATTCTAATAACAAATTCCACCATAAAATACACAGTGCGGTGGACTAGTAAAGGACAGACCGACAGAAGGTTAGTTCATGATCAGAAGGCCGGAGACAGACGGGCATACTTTCGACAAACCTGTTGGAATTCGCAAGTGAAGTCTAAACCAACAAGCGGTATGTAAATATAGCTTTTCCTTTCGATATTTGTCAAAGACAAACATCGTAGAAGTAGGAGCGATCTGTCAGCACTAGTATGAGGAATGACCGAGCATTTCATTCACCACTCTCGTCGCCAGGGGATGTTGTATGTCTAAAGTGCCTAGTCAAAGACGTTAACATTCAGTGTCAGAAGTCCGTGTCTCACACGAACTCATTTTCAGTACAATGGTCAAGATTATTATGCATTATCAAATAGCTGCTTATCTTATAGATACGATTAATTGATCAAAATCTTTGACCTTGCGCCATTAATATACTTACTTTTCTTACTTACCTACTTCCTTACTCCATGGAACAGAGTCCTTCTTGAGAAGCTAATCGGTTCTGAGTTAGTCGAGTAATTCCCTGCATTTTATGGAACCCGAAAGTTCATTACCGCATTTACAAGTGCCCGCCACCTGTCCCTATCCTGAGCGCCATTAATATAACTTTGCGTATTGTCCGCAATTTTATATTATCGTCTCGAAGTTTCGCTTGGATTTCCTCACCATCTCCAAGTGAAAGCAGGGAGAAGCCTTGAAATAGGCTAATGCTACCACCTCGTTCCAGGATCTTACTTCTTCATCCACAGCCATCATCCCACCTAATACAAATCAGTAGAAACGGAGGGATATTTCGCTTGAATAGAGTTTTGAGATGTGCTTGATTTGGTGTCTGAAAGAATCAAAATTAGAAATACTCCCTGCCAGCTCAATCTAAATATTTTTTCTCCTAAGCAACAAAAATTACATTGTTGTGTGAAAATATACCCAAGTAGATTTAATTACTGAATTTACGAATTAGGAATTGTCCCCAGAGCTTTATGCATTTACCCTAGATATTAACACTTTCCGAAGGAAAAAAGGGACCTTGGTATTTTTAATCATCATCAACAACACCATCATCATCATGTTGAAGATTTAGGCGTGTTTTCTGTTCCTTAATCCTCAAGATGAATTTGGTCCCTTCATTTCTTCCTCAGTCGTCCTATGTTCCTTCGTCCTTTTGGTTTTATATTGTAGTGCTTGTTTTGGTAGTCTGTGTCCATCCTCTGTACATGTTGTATCCACTTTTATGATACTGTTTTATTTCCTTTACTATGTTCTGTGCTCCCGTTTTTTGCCTAATACATTGATTATTTTCTTTATCTAGTTTTGTTATTCCAAGTAAGTGTCTCAAAAATTTCATCTCTGCTGCCTCTAAACGTTGTTCCTCTCTTTTCTTCAGTACCTAAGCTCAACTTCCAAATTTCAAAGCTGCTTTAGCTGTAATGTTGTGAATTCTTAATTTTGTTTCTTTGTTCATTTGTTTTCCAAAATGTATCCGTATGCCTCTGTTTATTTTGTTGTATGTTTCCAATTTATCTTCTAAATCACTTTTGTATTCTGATATGCGATGCCCCAAGTATTTAAAATCTGTTACTTGTTCAATAATATTGTCGTTTATCACAATTTTTACCCTCTGTATGTGGTTCCCCCACATTGCCACTGATTTTGTTTTTGTACTACATATGGTCATTTTATATTTTCTTGCTCTAAGGTTCATGTGGTGTGCTATTGTTTGTAAATCATCTTCTGATGTAGCCATTAAAATCTGGTCGTCTGCATAAAGTACCGTATTCACTAATTTCCTGTTATTTAGTTGTATACCCTTCTTTATCACTGTTTTGAATTCCTCTATTATTTTATTAATGTATATGTAAAATAATACCGGTGAGAGGCCGCATCCTTGTCTTACTCCTTTGTTTATGTGTGTTGGTTCAGATATATCACCATTAAATTTAATTCTAATCTTCGTGTTTCTCTATTTTTATCACGATGTAAAATATCTCAGTATTTTCAACAAATTTAGAAACGGCTGTTATGGAGATACCTTAAGCAGGGGCTTTACAAACGATGTCTCTTAAACTTCAATATTAGATATTTAAATCAACAAAACAAGATGCTCAATACCCAACGGTTTCAACAGCTTCAACTTCACAAAGAACCCTGATTTAAATATTAAAAAAAATCATGACAAGGGATCATAGAGGTATAATGGTTTTCATGCGAAGTGCCTATTACTTTTGATCTCTTTTGTCACAATCGGAATGTGTCGACAAATGTTTGTGAAAATAACAAATGTAAAGCATTACGAAAATCGTCCAATAGACATCGCTCTGATACATGCAGACGGAAGGGCAGAAGAAGCCAATAGTTACTTTCGCAAGCCAATGCTCTTAAAAGCTAGTATGTTAAATAGTTTAATGATTACAGAGCCTAAAAATCTCATTCTGTCACTTGTGGTAAATGTTGGGAAAGAAAAGCAGTCCAAAATAACGGAATTCGGTTTCCAGTTGCTTCAATTCTTTCAATATTAAGTAAGTTTGAAAGTCGAAGGAGGTCGTTTCCAACATCTACTTGAACCTGCGATGTATATATATAATATATATATATATATACATACATATATATACGGGGTGTAACAGGAGGAACGGACCAGACTTCGGGAGGGTGTTCCTTATGTTATACTATACCGATATAACCCAAAACACCTATATCCAAAGTTGAACGGTTTGGGAGATA
>Ga0123357_10009467_pt1 | contig 12304 bp, 7 predicted proteins | sample TergutEmb28metaG_FD_89873 | JGI IMG/M metagenome (GOLD analysis project Ga0123357, IMG submission 89873) | Embiratermes neotenicus P4 segment gut microbial communities from Petit-Saut dam, French Guiana - Emb289 P4 | ecosystem: Host-associated > Arthropoda: Insects > Digestive system > Gut ... | reverse complement strand
GTGATTTCCCATAGGTTTCTATAGAAAATCGTTTAATTCGTTCTGGATGCTGCCCACTATTTAAAGATAAGTTTTATAAAATAGTAAAAAGCACACTATAAAAGGGCAAAAACTCACCAAAGGTTGAGATGAACATCTACCCAACTGGATGAAGGAGAATGGAAAGTAGAATGAAAAACTGACGATCTTTACACTATTATACTGAAAATATATTATACAGTACACTTTATACTATTAAACTGAAAGTGTGTACACAACGTTTTTACTATTCTTCTTACAGTTTTTCAAATTTTATTCAAGGTAAGTCTCCTCTTCTTCAGTAGCTGGCCTCTGTCTCTTTGTTAAAGGAGAAGTCAAAAATTTGTCCAAAGTTGAATGAACTTCTCTTAATCTCCTGGAATGGCCCGACCGTTCATGTTTGTTGTTTTATGTTAGCGCGCGCATCCACTAAAGCATTCGTTAGCCGAATCCATATTCGTTAGCCGAGTCCGAAAAACAGCTAAAAATATATTTGTTAGCCGAAAAATTCTTTATCAGGGTCACTCGTTAGCCGAGGTATCATTGTACTCCTATGCTAGCGGCCGCAGACCTAAGCGTTCGACCGCGCTGCCCCTGGGACCGGCTATATACTATGACTAATGTCAATAATCTTAATATAAAACTAGCTGTGGATGAAGATCAGGCGAAGTATTAATTCTTTCGCTTCTTCATACTTTATGTCGTCTTTTTTTCTCTGTTTCAGAAGAGAACTAAGGTACATTTCTCCCATTCAAATGGCGCAGTTTTGAGCACCTCTGTAAGTACCAAAAAACTACGTGTTTCCACGGAAATGGTGTGAATATAGAGTACCATAAGGTACCATAAGGTACCATAAGGTACAATAAGGTACCATAAACGCGTAGTCATAAATTATTTCCTCTTATAAGTGCTAGTCTACCAGAAAGTGAATAAATTGAAAACGCACACGAACAGAAAACTGTCCGCAGTGTGTAAGATGGCGGCGAAACGTGACCAAGAGAACTGATGCGTTCGTTAAGGACACTTTCAATATGTTTTATAAGCACTATTTAAGTGATGTGTCCGGTGAGAACATGGTCTTTGTTACATCAGTCGACGTCTTGCAGTTTCTCTTAGTGCTGTTCGAAGGGCGGACTCTTTGGCTTCGTCTTAATCTAGAAGTAAGGCAATATTTTTACATAGAATCAACTTCCAACTAGTGCCGACGATAGGAAAGCGTGGAGCTACACTTTCACTCCAGCACATCCCTTTGTATCGTGATGCTTGATTAAGTCCAGGAACGAAACTACCTTTTGCCTTTCAGATACTCCCATTTTTATGTAGCAGACGAAAATCCCCTCCCAACGACGGAGAGTTTTGTGAAGAAAAGCTACTTTTGAATTACGCGTATGGGAAGAAACTTATTTCAGTATTGCGCATATCATTTAACCTTTGGCGCCGGAATTATTTTTTTTTTTAATTTTAGCACACTCTGTATATAAAATGTGAATAAAACAGGAACCAAATACGTTAGAATTATGAAATAAACTGCATTTTGAAGAGAGAGAGAAAAAAGGAAGAGTTTGTAAGACGTTTAAAATATTCAGTACTTATATTTGTTGAATAAATGTAAAAAATGTAACATTTAGAGGTTAGCGATGCGGTACGACCACTATAGGGGTCGTTAGGCGTCAAAGAGTTAAGGTCCGCAGACACGCCTGGGTGTACTGCCTGTTTGTTGCTGTTTAACATGAATTGAAAATCTGGTGTTCAGTCTTCTTGAAATGTTTGATTCTAAATATGGAAGCAGTTGGCTTTCCATAAACGTCGGTTATTCTTTACCAGTCGACACGACGTAAAGTCCTAGTATACTAGAATTTTGTATTTAGTTTGAATAGTTCGTGGTAACAAGACAAGAAGACGTTTAATAATTTTTGGTCTCCTGTCTGCAGAAGTGCGAAACGCGTAGTTTACAGTTTTACTAAGATTTTCCTTTAAATTTATGCTTTTAATTTCAATTCTTATTTTCTATTCCAGTTTCTGTTCTCATTTTCTACTCTTAGCTGTGTTCAGAGATTTCTCCAACCGTTTTGGCTGCTGGCATCCTGACCGAATCGAGTGTAGTAAAATCGAGTCGACCCCGACTAATTTAGGGGCAACAAACCAGAACCGACTAGTTTTGACACGTGTAGTTACTCTGTAGTAGACGGAAATTCCACAAAGAACAAATGACAGGGTGACATTTCAGGATATGTTGGTAACATTGATGGCTGCTGTTGTTTGTGATGTGACGCTCAGTCAAGTAGAGATCTATAGATGTTTCAAATTTACCTGTTGCCTCTATCTTCACAGTAGATAATGGAAGGAACAGTTTCTCCAAAACGTTAGAAGGCCTAAATCTTTACCAAATTAACACTAAATCGCATCACAGAAGAGAGTAATTTTAAAATGGGTTCATATTTATAACATAATTGCTGGACTCATCTGGACTTAAACGACTTGATTTCAGTAGCCTTTATTCGAAACGGCACTATAAAAATTATAAGTAATTCCATACAGGCTCAGGTCCTTTTTTGCCAGTCTCTCACCGCAGAGGCCCGGGTTCAATACCAGGCCAATACGTGCGGAAATTATGATGGACAAATTGGTACTGAGACAGTTTTTTTTTTCGAGTACTTCCACCTTCCACTGTCAATATGATTCCACCGATGTTCTATGCTCATTCATTCACCTATCACTGACGGTATTATTTCTACGTTTGACGTCATTAAGTAGCATCCAAACGAATGTCCCACGCAGCATAATCCTCCTTCGGGAAAGCTGCTAAGAAATTCTTTACGTTTGGCTTCAGGCTATAATTTACCACCACGTTTAAAACAACCCACTGCTGATGTAGTTGCACATAATCCGCATTATCATAACCAACTTCCTTATGATCCTTTTAAGTATTATCTCGTCTTTGATGCATTAGATGTCACAAGTGGCACTTTTCTTTTAATATTCCGACAAAATTTTGCAAGTACTTCTTTTCCTCTTAGTTTATGATGACCTTCCCTTCCTAATTTCATTATCTGAATGGTACTCTGTGAACAGCACAAAATGTGAGGCGCCCCACAGTACAAAATCCCGCAAGACTTGTTGAATCAGATTTATTGAGGTATAATTTTGTGGGGAATCGAGAATATTTATCGTGAAAGAAATCTGTAAAACTTGTATCCTGGATAACCTCGAATTGTGTACAAAAAGGAAGGAATAGATGATTGAATAGGAAGGAAACTTGAATGAAAGAAATGCGGTTTGGGTCTTTGCTGTGCGGAATATCGACGTAAGTCACTTGTAAGGGATTTGTAACTGGATTCTGAGAGAAGGTAAAACAACTCTTTGAAACTTCTAACAAGAAACTATAGTATTTATAATTCATGTGGAATAATATGCAATGGAGCTGATGACGACTGGCGTGTTTTGCAACAACTTTTTCTATCTCTTGGCGCCATCTGTGGTCGAGATTTCTCTTCCATCAACAATTCAGAACATGGTGGTTTTGTATTTAAACCTACAATTTACCCACATTTTGTATTTACGTGTTCCATATGATTTGCAACATAAACAGGGATTATTTCGTTACGAGCAATAAATGTTTATATGAGACGCGAGATTTTTATGACGTTGAATTCTAAGACTTCTTTTTCTGAGATTTAGGCCTAACACCTTGCATTTTTCACCAACGGTTTGTAGATCCTATTGCCTCCACCTCCACGGTAGAATTGTGGCATCATTCTACCTTAAAGATACTTTTCAATGGGACCGCATTGAGCTCCCTGTGTACTGAAACTGAGTTTCATCAATGAAGTCATTAAAAATTTGTAAGGGACAAAATATTAAAGGAGTAATAATATTAAAATGGATGTTTCAAGAAGGGGAATGTAGGGCATGGGCTGGATAAATGAAGCGTAGGATAAGGACAGGTGGCGGGCTATTTTGAATGCACCAATAAACTTCTGGACTCCAAAAATGAGGGAAATTTCTGGACTAGCTGAAAGTCTGTGAGCTCCTCACGAAGGACTTTGCTCCATCTACTTAGTTAATATTAGGAATTTAGAAATGAAATCAGTGATTTAAAATACGTTGTTTTTGTGAGAGGATGTAATTAAGTTACCTAGCTTCAAATGGCCCAAAGAGTGTTATATGTATGATAGTGTTTGTAGTGACTTAGTAAATACTGAGATGTATTCTTTTCACCCTCAAAAATGTATGACAAATACAAAATTTTACGCTTCTTATTAAGTAAGTTTGCTTATTATCCCCTTAAGCTTAAAAATATTCTCGTCAGATGCATAATTTTAGATAAAGCTTTACTTCTCTGGCACGTCTGTATGTATTTGTTAAGTTATAGTACTACATCAGTCAGGTTAGCCAGTTCTTGAGCAAAGATTTGAATTCGAAATCACCCTAATTGGGACCACGTTGGTAACCAAAAAACAGAAATTTTCGGTGTATCCAGTTCATACCTGGCTGCAAACTGTTTTAAACTTCATACTGCTTGCGAATTTGTTGAGGGAGTGCCCTCTGTCTGCACACCGTCACAAAGAGAGTTGTGACTTTATATGTCCCTTGTGTAATTGTGATAAACTTGACTGACAGGGTGTTCTTCTATGGGATTTGACGTTTTAGCACTTGTAAAGGTTTCTGTTGTTGTCTTGTGGGCTACTCCACTTTGTAGACTGCTAAGTGGGTACATGTGCTGCGGAGGAAATTACAGATTTATTTTGAAACTGAATTTATGGCGTCGTGGTACAAAAGACACTCGTGAGATTTGCTCTTCCTTTTCTTTATTTCAAACCCCCTTAAAATTTTTGTCATATTATGTGACAAATCTCATCTCTAGCAACGGTTCCGAAAAACATCTCATCAGTTGATCACTTCCTGTGCATTACAATCATTAGTTACGCTTTTAAGTTACAAATTCTTTGGATAGGAATGTTATGGACTTGAAATATTCTTGAAAGGTAATTTTGTAGGCTGTACTGCTGTTTAGACGTAATTATTTTCAACATAGTTAGAGATTAAAATACGAAGTGACACACAGGTACATACTAAACCAATGCCTCTTATTGGTGGCAATTTTATCCCCTTTTGTTTACCTTGCTATGTTTTTTGGAGCTCATCTTGCTGTATTTTTGGAACATTATCTTATAACATGGAAAGAGCAAGCTTTGGCCTTCCGTATAAAAGTTTATGTTGTCAGTTAGGAAAGTACAGGGATTCACAGAGGACAGAAGTCACTTGTGGTTCAATACGTTTAATTGTTGATATCTGAGTTAACAGGAAATAGAAAGAAAAAAACTTGAATGAAGAGGGAAGAGGATAAACATAATACATGTTTAAAGGAATGAACGGTTAGAACCGAGTTCCAGTTTTCAGTTGTATCTGTCAAAGTCACGAAGGGGCTTTCTATCGGCTGGAAGGAACTGATATAAACGAGGAACGCTGCTGAAACTTGTGCAAGGAGAAGCGCCTCTTTACTCTGGCGAACGTTTCTTGTTTTTGCGTTTCTTTAAATAAAATGTAATACTACTCGTTCACGTTTATTGTTTCAATATAATAGATACTCGTAAGTTCACCTGTTAGCAGATGCATCCTGTTGTGCTGTTTAAATTTATATATATATATATACCTGTAGTTCACCATAGTACATTTGACCGAATAGACACAGCCAGTACATTTTGAATTGTTACAATGTGACCAATCACTGCACACACTTCTTTAGAATTACAATAATGTTTCAATACGCAAACTGCTACATATTTCAGGCCTACTGGCCCATCATCGCCGAGGGAACAGCTGTGTAAACCAATTGTCCATTCTTTCTCTCATCCCCAATGTGTAGAATTGTCGCAAGTTTGTCAATGTATGAGTATAGAGATGGATATGTGCACAGTACTTGGAGCAGCCTGTAGGTTTTTCCGTGTTCCTTGTTGTAGGTTTGAGTGTGTTCCGTGTACCGCGAAAAAGCTCAAACCTACAGACTGCTCCTATTACTGTGCACATATCCATCGTTTTATCCATAAACTGTCCAACTTGCGACAATTCAACACGCTGGGGACGATAGAATGTTTGGACGATTGTTTCATACAACTGTGCAGTCCCTGACGATGGGCCAGTAAGGACTGAAACATTTAGGTATTTGTGTCTTAAAGCATTATTGTAATTCTAAAGAAGTGTGCGCATTTATTTGTCACATTTTAACAGCTAGGGAGTTAGGAGTATTGAAACAAATTTACATTTTCAATTGACTGTGTCAATCTTAACACTGTGTATTTGAATTGTAAATGATATATTCTTGGCAATTGTTATCATCTGACGGCATCACATATCTTGAAACTATGAGAGACAACAGAGTGTTTCAATTTGTTGATCTCATTACGTACCTCGTGGAATCCGATCACAAGAGCGGATGTTTCTAATGTGGACACTGTATTTCGTGCACAGCATGGGAAAAGCCATTTAATGTACGTTACGAGTCCGCCATTTTCAAATGTTTCTGTGTTTGTCTATAGAACTCGACTGGAATATAGTATATTATTTATGCCACTCTTGAACTCAGATAGCAGACTTGTGGTTCAGCTTACGTATGGGAAAATAACTTGAGGTAATGCATAATATCGACATCAGCGATAACCATGAACACTGAAGACTTTATTGTTAATTGGTTACCCAATTTTTAGTGTCTGACATGTCTTATTCACTCTCAGGTATCCACTTCTGTCCGTCCTTTCGTAAAATAGGGAGAATGATTTCTTGAATTGGATTGAGCAATATTCTACACGTGGTCCGGTTTCTCTTGCCTCTGTGTGAATCTTGGTTCCATACCGTGCTAGACCTATACACAGTGCATTTAAACATTCTGCGGTAAGCCAAAAGGAGGGTTGCTTGCGATTTACAGTCTAAAGTACCTTGTACTGTTCATTGAGGAGCTTAAGCCCATTAGTGTTTCTGTTATTCGAATTAAAAATCACAAAATACTCGTGCTGAACCTGCAGAAATTTGTTTTATAAGAAACTGTGTTTGTTGTCTTAATACCAGAGCCTACGATGTATTCACTATGACTTGTCAATGTTATTAATAAAACCGACCGAGTGCTTCAATCTTACAATAGAACAAGGACTGTTTTGAAATTTTAGAGATTTTCCCGGACTGATATGAGTGAGATGGATTCTGAGTTTACATAAACGTCATCTCCATTTTATATTGGATATAATGTTTTTATTCTGTCTTTGTCTTCAACGTTTAACACAGAAGCCCGCAAAACTAATATTAGTTACCTTCTGTACTTCTTATGTTTATTGGACCGTGCATCATTGTGATAGTTGAAGAATAAAAGACGAACTTGATGTCACTTGTTATTTTATTTCACTTCTTATGTTCTCAACATGTTTCGGACATTAATTTATCCATCATCAGAAGCTTGCGACTGTTCTGTTATATTACCACATTGGTCTATTGTTCTTGGTTCGATTACTACCAATGTGGTAATTCAACAGAATAGTCGCAAGCTCCTGATGATGGATAAATTAGTGTCCGAAGCATGTTGAGCACATAAGAAGTGAAATAAAATAACAAGTGACATCAAGTTAGTCTTTTATTTTTCAACTATCTTCTTCTGCACTTCGTTTGGTGTATATAATTTCAACTGCTACTGTACCGGCTCCAGCGTTCTCTGGGCTCTACACTTGGACAAAGAACGCATACCTACATGTGGCTTTGCACATTATGAGCAACTTTTTATGTTATTCAGATTTTTACATGCCTTTAGGAATGTAGTAATGCAATTTGGTGAATGTAAATGAAAAATGTCCCCAAGTCATAAAAAGTGTCGCCTTCTTCACATTCTGACGTCATTCCATTAGAAGAACTTATAGCCTACAAATTGTAATTTCGTCATAGCTATATACCCTTGACTTCGCTTATAAACACCTAATAATACGTACGGTTTTTATATTAAACGGTATTCTACTTACAAATATCTACAGAACAGGTGCAGAAAGACAGGAAAGTGTCGTCCTTCTGTTTATTTCTATAAAGTTTAACCAAATTTGCGATGAATAATCCTTGTGTGGAATTTGTGGAATTTAAGTTCCATATGAATGTGTTCGCGGCTGAAACCCTAAGGGTCGTATGTGCTCGAGTGTGCATAGTTTTAAGTTATCTCACAAAACGCGAACACAGTACTCTGTAATGACACGTAGTGTCCCTTTAATCTTGTTTCCCATTATCTGAAATTGTAACGTTTGTGCAACCAACGGTAAGGGAGTAGAGTCTTTGGTTGTAACCAAAACTAACTTGTGGACGAAATAAAGAAGAACGGCCATGACAAATGCTTCAGCCGTTCGCCATTCCTCACAAGTGGAGAGACAGACATTTCGAAGACTGTATGTAACTTCATGATGCAGACTGCTGGCTGTGAACCTCACAGGCTCTCAGTCACTCAAGACTGTCGCCACATGATACGTAGCGCAAATACTCATTACCGTTTCACTAGTAACCTTGAACTATTCCTATTCTGAGCAGTGTTAATCCCGCCCAAACGTCCCATTATACATAGTTCTTTAAAGTCGCTTTTAATATGATCTCTCCCTCTGCGCCTAGGTTTTCCAGGTGATCTCTTTCTCTCGGACTTTCTCACAAAATGTGTGTATGCATTTTTTTACTATCCAGTATGCACCAGTCGTCCTATTCATCTTATCCTCTTGATTTGATGTTTAATAGTATAAGTGAGAAGAAAATATATGGATCTTCTCATTATCAGTTTTCTCCAGAAACTCAAATATCTTCCACCGCATTCTATTTTCGGGACCCTATGTTTTCCCGTTAATATTGTAGACCAATTTTCACGGCCGTCCTAAACAACATGCAAAATTATAGTTCGACGTATTTGAACCTTTATGTTTTCAAATAACCAACGGGAAACAAAATATTCCGAACTGCATGTGAGTAAGAATTCCAAATTCTTAATCTGTTTTTAAGTTCTTGTGCGTACAGTTTTCATTGTTTTTGTTTTTTCCAATTTTTAGAAACTTGCCACGTATTCAATGAATTATCTTTCTTCACTTTATAAACTTCTCTTTCATTCCCTTGACGAAACTTGCACATATAGGCTTACCTTTTTCTCAACACTCACTAGCGAATAATAAATCATTTTAATAAAGTACATTTTCCACGTAATTAGATTACATAAGTAATATTTAATACCAAATTATTTTATAATATTTTTATTCATTAATTATTGCTCCGACATGTTTCGGTTTCAGTTCTTGTCTGTCTTTAGGGAATTCGTAGTTTCTTCGATGCGTGAAGCTCATTTGTCAATTATTTGATAGCAATTTACTGATACGATTTAAGTTGTAATTAAAATTGAAATACTAAAATCCTTAAAATAGATTTTTAATATAAAATTAGTTTATGCATTATAAAATTATATTAGGTATACACTGACGTAATTTGTTGTGTCCATACATCTCTGTTTAGCCTTCCTTAAGATTAAGAAATCCCGGGAAAAAATGTATCTCGAACCGGATTCCGGGACTTTTCCATTTGAAGAAAGATTAAACACAGTTGTCTGGATACACTCAAATTCGTCAGTGCGTAATTAATGTAAACTTATACCGTATAAACTAATTTTATATTGAAAAAACTGATTTTAAGGATATTTAATATCTTAAATTTCATTACAATTTTAATCATGTATGTAAACTGCTACCAAATAATTTACACATAAGCTTCACAAATCTAAAAAACCACGCGATCCCCGAAGATGTGGAAGAACTGAAGCCGAAATATGTCGGAGAAATAATTAATAAATAACAACATTGTGTAATAAGTTGGTACTAATTATTACATTAAAAAATATTTGCCTATTTCTTTATGGGGTTTATGTTTCGCCCCATAAATTAAAACCGTGAATATGTAATCCACTCAGTTTAATTCGCGTCTATTTTTTTAACCTTCCTAGTAGCTTATTAAAAACAAAGTACAAAGGAACTGTGATAAAGCAGTTTCTTGCTTCAGACTTTCTTGAGTAGGAGCTTAGTCTGACAGATTTTGGCCTTTCCTTACGTTACTGTAGGTTTCAATAAGAAACAGCATCAAGAAAAAGTTCTGTTTTAGCAAGATCACATGATTAAAAAAATTAGGTAAATTTTCATACACATTAAAATGCAGGTGTGAAGAAGAAGTGACTGAAAACCGTGCAGGTTTTAGAAGAACTGTGAGAGAGGGAATTGTAAATATGTAACTAAAATATAGATAGAAATATTTAATTATATCGGAAAACTCAGATGCTATTAGAACCTGTCGGAACATAGTAAATAGTTGATACAAGCTATATTGGCAACAAAGTAACACAGGTGTAGTGGCAAAAGGGCGCTTTTACAAGTTTTCACACTTAGACCTACAAGAAACTCAACTAAAAATTTGATTTGGTAGATTTCTTATATAAACAAATGTTAATGAACTTTCATGGTTATTCCCAACTCTGTCTCATTATTACACAGAATTTCTCCCTCCAACCGATTCATAGGCAATGGAGAAAATAATAGTGCAGTTTTCACAACTTTGTATTGCGAACTTCAAAACGTATGACTTTATGCTTGTATGTTTATTTTATAACATTTGCAAACATTGCTTTTACACAATACTTGTACTCCAGTTCTGCTTAAACCTTATGACCGTCCCTACTGTGCAAACTGAAAGCATTAAATTTTGTCTGTGAGAATTATTAAGGAGCGTAACTTTTACCACTGAGAAATTTCCTGTAATTTTTATGTAATATGAATCTCCAGACGATTTTACAAATTGCCATAAAGAATTCTCTTTTTTTCCTGAGAGCAGTAACAATATAAATTACGCTTCATGTGCTTATCATTTCCTGTTGTGCACTGCGATAGAATATTGGCTTATGCCGTCTGTTTGGGAAGTCATTCGGCAAGTTACAGTGCGACACATAAAGTGCAGCCCCAGTGCTGTTTCACAGATGGACACACAATCGCCAGCTTCTACCTGATATTTTTTCTCTCTCCTTAATTAATTTTGTCGTGATGTGTTTATTGCTGTAATTTCTCGCTGTAATTTGCAAAAACTTGTACGGACCTCAGTGACGTCTTTCACGGCGACATGAACACAGAGTCTGAGGTATGTAAGCTGTACCTTCTATGCAGACTGTCTGGATTTAATTTAATCCAATTACCTTACACTATATTACTGATAACTTTTCAGATATTTACAGTGAATTATCAGCGTTGTTCTTTACCCTACTTTGAATAAGATTCTTTTAAATTGTAATATTTGTGTCTTCTTATTTTTTATTTTGTACAATGACAAAAAAAATGCACAAGTAATTGACGAATTATCACACTCCTCCTACATGTTTCAACACTACTGTGTCATCCTCAGGGAGCTGGTAGTTAGTACCTTGCCAAGTTACACCAGTATGTCAAATGCAGTAGATTTAAAATTCAAAATTATTTCACATAAGTTTTATGCTGTTGAAATATCAATGCTTAAAATTTTTAAAATATTACAATTTTCCTATTTATAATAAAATGGGCTAAAATCATGCACATACTGGGCCAGCAAGACTCAGCATCAACGTACAGATGGTATATACAGCCACCACATAGACCAACTTCATTATAACAACAAACTATAGTCAGTTTGTATTATACGCTAGACCATTTACTATGGACACAACATTATAAATCTGCATATAAATATATATTCCGTATTACATTATATACTTACTTACGCCATAGAGCAGAGTCCTTCTTGAGAAGCTAACTGGTTCTGCAGCTAGTCAAGAAATTCCCCGCACTTTATGCAACCCGGAAGTTCATCACCGTATTCACAAATGCCCGCCATCTGACCCTATCCTGAGCCAAATCCATCCAGTCTCCACCCCTCCCACTTCCCGAAGATCCATCTTAATATTATCCCCCATCTACGTCTGGGTCTCCCCAAATTACATTATATACATATTTATTTATTTTCGAAAATAGTGTCATTTACGAGATATTTTGAACTAAGATAAACTAACCGAGAAAAGTCATAGATGACGTAACATTCTGTGGCACAAAAAGATAATGTCCGCTAATCAAGATAAATACATGAATTTAAAGAATAAGAGACCAATTTGATGTCACAATTTATTAAGTTTTATTTCACTTCTTCTGTGCTCAACATGTTTCGGACATTAATACATCCATCATCAGGAGCCTGCGACTTTTCTATTTTATCACCACATTGGTTGTGTGTT
>Ga0123357_10009465_pt1 | contig 12304 bp, 11 predicted proteins | sample TergutEmb28metaG_FD_89873 | JGI IMG/M metagenome (GOLD analysis project Ga0123357, IMG submission 89873) | Embiratermes neotenicus P4 segment gut microbial communities from Petit-Saut dam, French Guiana - Emb289 P4 | ecosystem: Host-associated > Arthropoda: Insects > Digestive system > Gut ... | reverse complement strand
TGGAATAACTCAACATATAAGTCGCAAACTCCTGAGGATCGATGCATTAACATCCGAAACATGTTGAGCATTAAGTAAAGAATTAATAAATCAAGTGACATCAAGTTGGTCTCTCTTTACTCAACTATCAAGATGATGCACGGTCCAATAAACATAATGAAGATATCTAATTAGACAATAAGAAAAGAGAGGTTTCGACAACAGGTTGCAAAGTGTGCTAGGAACCCAGCAGAGTTTCAAACAAGCACATTAAGTCATAATTCACCTGCCTTCTGATTTCACGAAAAGCTTCAATAGTGAAAATTACGAGTACGAAGTGCAGCAGCATTTATTTTAACAGCTGTGTCAAAGCTCAGTGGTATTATACCAATCAACTGGTCCACTGACGGAACGCGATCACTATAAAATGGTAAAGCAGCTCTTATGTACATTACATTTCATACTACAAACATGAGCGTCATGAATATGTACTGTCGACACAAAATTACTTTAGTAAGGATAAAGCGTATAGTTCACATAAATACATTCCAATTATGCTGACTACCAAGCTTAATGTAGGTCTTCTATTTCCTAACTAGTTAATTGTTCGTATTATAATCAGAAATAGGTGATATACAGTATCTATAATTATTTATGTGTTTTGTTACAATTTTCCAAAACGTCACAATATTCATACAAGTCGCATCGTACTGTCTTTAATTTTGAAGTGAATGTTATTTCAGGTACAAGAACTTTACAAACACAGCCTCAGTTGTAAACAGCACAGCTAAGTTTTCATGAAACCTCTCCGCTTTCATGCAATGAACATACGAGGGGCGTTGTCATACAAATAATCAAGATCAATAATTCCATTCATGAGAACACGTAAAATGAAGGTCAAGGTCGCATGTGGACGGATGGAATGGCGAGTTGGGTCACTTACCCCAGTGCGGCCTAAGAGTAATGCATCCATCTCACTCTCAGGGGTGGGATTAACCACAGCGGCGGTCGCAGAAGGGTTCACACCCCCAACTTTTAAAACAACAGGCTCTGCCATTCTTCGAAACGACAGATTGTTCTTAATTGCTTTTATAATGTTTATCCTTTCCACGATTATTATGGTGGTCCTTCATTTTAAATACTGCGCTGAATCTACACATTTGCACTGTAATGTCAGACTACCAAAGTTCGACAATTCAACACAAATTCAGCATTGGCTCACGTATCCTGTTCGCATGAGATCTCTGGCCATTATGGACCATTAAGAATAATTTTCATGAAAACATTATACCTTCTTTTCTTCTTACAAGATTATCTGAAAATATTACACTGTTTACTAATGTCACTACACAGCTGCATTATAAGCATTCCTTCTTCGCTCGGTACGTTACGTACGCTCCGTCCGTCAACATTTTGTGGCCAGAGTAGTTTGACCATCAGATTACTTTAATTTCCGCATAATCCCATACTTGATGTAAAATATACTTGGTGTTTGACGGTGGTTATTTTCAAAATATACACTGCATTTAATCATAGGCGTCTTCTCTTCCAAATGTCTTTATCACGTGGTCCTGTGCTGCAGAACTAAATAATATGTAACAAACACTTACAGACTCACGTAACTTTCCCAAGGCACACCACATACTGAAGCAGTCACGTATATCACTCCACTGCAGAACCACAATAAAAATAAGCACAAATTTCCGGCTTAAATATATCGCCTATTATCGTAAATCACCTGACGCACAGCCTACTGAATCCAGCACTTCCTCTTCAAACTTGTGTCAACCCTCTCAAACTAGGAGCAGCTCTTATACTATATATCACAATATTACGTTTCACAGCCGTTAATTTTGGAATTTAAATATCATCTTGAAAAGGTCTATAATAAGGAAATACCATCTAGTGTATTACTGCATACAAGACAGAGGACGCACTGTCGGTAGTCACCACGCGCCGTAAACGTAAGGAAAAAGACGCGCGCACCTGTTGAATGTTACGTCGGACTGAAAGCGGCGCAGACAAGGTTTGAAAAGGACGAGCCAAAGTACAGGGTCAGAGTTATGAACGATGAGGTTGGAGGAAAACGAAAGACTGATTAATAACATGTGAATATAGCCAGGATCGGCGTGCTGTCAGGAGAGAAGCGCTGTTGGGCTTAGCGACACTCGCTCGCTCGCCCCGCGTGCTGGGAACAATGCCGCCAACTGCCGCACTAATTTCACACTATCAAGAATATAAAGTACATCACAAACGGGAAAACAGGTTTATATATTTTCTGTCCATTTTCATTTAAGAGAATAGTACTCCTCATTTCAAAATGTTGAAACAAGAGCTAATGTGCTTGTTGTACAATCCGGAGACATCTTGATTCAAGCCTCGCCCAGGGTTTTGTTGCTCAGACTGATATCGACATGAAGATAAAACCAACAAATGCGTATAAACATTTAGGAGTATCTTACATTATATTAAAAATACAGTAATACTCTTACATGTACATGTTTCGGCCACTCTTGTGGTTATCTTCAGGGAGATGTCATACAAATAATATATTACAAAAACTGCAGGAACCAATGCAGAAATGTAAAGTACAAAGTTTTAAAATTTATGGTTTAAAATGGGGGAACACGGCGGTGCAGTTGTTTGAGGCACTGCGCCCCAAGTCGGAAGGTCGCAGATTCGATTCCCGATGGTATCATCGGAATTTTTCATTGACATAATCCTTCCGGTTGCACTATGGCCGTTGGGTGCTCTCAGCCTCGAACAGAAATGAATACCAGAAATATTTCCTGGGGGTAAAGGCAGCCGCTGCATAAGACTGACAAACATAACACCTTCGTATGCTTACTATCATGAAATCCGGGAGCCTCAACCTACTGGAATCCTCAGGGCCTGTTCGGGCCTATACATGGATTGCTTTACTTTTGCTTTATAGTTTAAAATATGTTGAAATATAAAATTCAGATAAAATAAAAACGAATGTTCCATGTAGCTACTGTGTAGTGTGTCACCGTGTGGCAGAAACATGTAGTACATGTAGGAGGCTACAATGAAATGTTTATATGCATTTATTGCTTGTATCTACACATCGATGCAACCTAATGAATGGTCAAGGATTATTTTTAAAAAAATCACAGTGACATTCATAATCTGCTGCCGTCGAAAGTCAATTCCGGGATTAAAAACTTAGAACCAACTACGAAAATTTCTACCCTATCGCTTACGGTTTTATCTGATTCAGCAAAATGAACACGTCATTAGTACAGCGTCACATTAAGAGTCAGAAGCAAACAAACCAATATCGCACACACGTCTTATCAACGAACTCAACACAGCCCACCTCACCTCGAGTTTCTAAAAAAAGAGTAAATCTAGTCGCTGGACTGTGGTATTTATGGTTCGAAATATGGATTTTGTATAACACGCAGAATGCACATAGAGGCAAGTTTAAATTTCGAAACTAAATTTCACTCCTTTTAGTTTTCTTTACTTCTCTACAGGAATTTCAGGTACACTGTCAACACCGGTGTTATATAATTCGAAATACTGACAGCCTCCAAAATTAAATAAAAATAACAACAAATTCAACCCCGTTTTTAAATTACTCCTGTTCAATTCCTTCTCAATATTATGGACCAGAAATTGGTGTTTTGTGTTGTTCTGAGAATGAAACTTCATATGAAAAGACAGTGGATACTGCGTTTCATTGGAACCAAAATTTACAGAAGCTTCATAAACACGACAGTCGGTCAGAAAGTAACTTCACAATGCATAAATGTGTATTTTAGTTTCTTTCCTGTCGACCCCAATAAGAACATCTCAGCCTTAACTGCACTGACAGTCCACCAGTCTTCCATATGCTACCTCTACAACTGGAGCACGTATCATATCATTGAACGAGCTCTTATATTGTCTGTTTACAGAACTCTGCACTCAGTGTTATCAGCCGTCATGTCAAAACACCCTCCAAACACGCGATTATCTGTAAATTTGTTACCATCAAGATTCTTCGTAAACATAGGAAACACATGATTAAGCCCAAGCGAAAAATTTCCCTGAAAAATCGAAATAAATGTAGGTACTATAGTTAAAAATTATTCAACATGTAACATTATTGTCTGACCGAGTTTTGTGGTCTAGAATGGTAATTTGTTACTCGTATCCTAGGGATGAAAGAAAGAAGTGAAATATAAATAAATATATATGCACATATTACAAAATAAATTAATGTAAATGAGCCTTCAAAATTCAAAACATATGTTGATATTCATATAATTCTCTGAAAGCTTTCTTCTTTTTTAGATTATATCAAGAGGATTTCAACGAACACAGAAAATGCTACACGATAAATACGACAAATCCCCAGGTCTTTCTATAAGAAATGGAATGCAATAAAAGTATTTACACTTACCACAAACAGGGGAAGTGTGAAGAAAATAACACTTACCTGAAAGCAAAAGAAATAAAGCATATTAATAAGTTTTAAGGAAATTGTTAAGTTGTGATTAAATGAATCTTACATTCTGAGTACATGCATTAGAAAGTTACAGTCATACACAACAGTAGTTTAGCTCTTACAAGGCTGAAAAAGTCGTAGTAAAAGAATCTATGCAATTACTTTCTGAAAGCTGCCGCTTTTAATCTTAAGTAAAAAGACTTAATCACTTATTTGTCTTCTTATTCTTCTCTGTCAATTTGTAGTTGCTGGCTAATTATACCTTGATTACACAGCATTAGCTTTAACAGCTTCATTTCGTTGCATGGGAAAAGAAAGATGGCGGAAGATAACATTACCTGTGGGCGTAAGCATCCGGTCTATCAACTCTTGAACCAAATTACAAACAAACATGGAAGATGGCAAGAAATTTATGTCGCATGGAAGTCTGCGAAGGGAAGGACAAGACGATATATGATCTACGACTCTGTAATTATGAAGAGGCAACAGATCTGCAAAACATATGCAAATTTACATAATGTAAAGTTTCTTGGTAATAAAAATCAGAACAGACGTGAAGAATTTCCAGAACCACATTCTTAGTTCACGGCAGTAATTAAAAAATCATTAGACTGAGAGGCGCATGGCATTTCGAATGAATTTTGACGTTTTGCTGACCGTGCATCTCAGTATATTTATCTTAGTAATTAACCAACTTGATGCACAAAATTATGTTTTACAGTAAGTTAGTTCATGCCTCTACATGTTTCGAGTACCATGTGCTCATCATCAGGAGGCCAAAATTGTATTATACAGCCTCTGGTATCATCACACCTGTAGATGGTCATCCCGTGCACCGGACGGCCACCTATATGTGTGATGATACCAGAGGCTGTATAATACAATTTTGACCTCCTGATAATGAGCACATTGTGCTCGAAACATGTAGAGACATGAAATAAACTTATTGTAAAACAAAATTTTGTGCATCAAGTTGGTTAATTACTAAGATAAATATTTGGAATGAAGTTTAATCACAAATATGTCTACGAATTATGTATGAAATATCACACACAGTAGAAAGTTACAGACCTCATCAAGAGTAGAACTGTCCCGTTCTTCCCGAAAAATTTAACATGGAAAACATTAACATTACTGTTTTCTACGTTATCACGCCGTGTAGTCCGGTATAAATTTACCGATGCTCCGATGGATCGACGGTAAGTGACTACCAGAAGACACGGTGTTACTACATGTCAGCAGACACTATTTTTCATAACCACCGCAAGAAATTAAAATGTAGCATATTACAATGTTTAGTCCACTTCAATGACAAGTTATAACTGCAGAAGGTACTAGCATCACTTGCGTAATTATTATTATCATCGTTATTACTGTATAATAAATACTGCCATGTTCTGGAACATAAATTACGAACATTAACCCTTTGACGCCTAACGACACCTATAGTGGTCGTACCGCACCGCTAACCTCTAAATTTTGCATTTTATATATTTATTCAACAAATATAAGTACTGAATATTTTAACACGGTATATACTCTCCGTTTTTTCTCTTCTAAATGCAGTTTGTTTCATAATTCTAACGTATTTGGTTCCTGTATTATTCACATTTTATACACAGGGTGTGCTAAAATTTAAAAAATAATCCCGGCGCCAAAAGGTTAAGACAATATTTTATGTTTTCTGCACCGTGAATTTTAATATAATGATATAATATAAACCAATGAAATGCACATTTTCTAAATACTATTTGAATTTTGAATTTTGATATTTTTTACATGTTTCGAACCCGAGGGTTCATTTTCAGGAAGACGGTTGTATACACCGGTATGGTAAGTACCATACCATAACTACATATACAACAGTCTTCCTCAAGATGAACCCTCGGGTTCGAAACATGTAGCAGATATCAAATTTAAAAATTAAAATATTAATTTAGAAAATGTTCATTTCGTTGGTTTATATTGTATAATCGTACTTAAGTCAATAACCAGCAATTCTACGGTTCGACCAGAACGACCAAATGCATTGAAGAACAACATGTTAAGCCAGGAGCTGAACTGCATTTCATTATCAGGTTAAACAATATTATATAAATACGACATTAATAAAGCAAGACCTGCAAACACGATAAACGAAGATTATTTGTAACACTGAAACAAATATTCAGAACATAGGATTACTGTATATGTAGAAGTTTAGGAAACGCAGCTGCATCCTTTTGCCACACAATAAACATTGGAAAATATAAAATTATAGAACTTCTGACGTCGCGACCTGCATCTAGGAAGCACTGTGGACCATCGCATTGAGGGCAGAACCTAGACTGTGTTCTAGAATAGAGTGCCCTGGCAGATGTTTGGGCCTAGCAGAGAGGAAGTAATAGGAAGCTGGATAAAAACAGCGTAACTGGGAGCTTCGTGACTTGCATTGTGCACCGAATATTATTAGCAAGATGAAGCCGAAGAGGACGAGAGGGGTGGGGCAGATAAGTATGGGAACAGCAATGCTTATAGGGTTGCAAGGTCAAAAACTGAAGGAAAGAAGTGATGAAACCTAAGCGTAGAAGGAAGGATAATAATAAAATTGATTTTAAAGAAGTACGACACATGCGCTTCCTTTATGTTCATCTCGCTCAGGATATAATACGTCTGTGGGGGGATCTTGCATACATGGTAAGAAACCTGTGGTTTCAAGTGGAGAATTTCTCACATTGTTAAAGACCTGTCAGCTACTAAAACAGATACCGTTCCATGGAGTTAGTTAAGTAGTGAATTAACTAGTCAGTTATATGTTAGTTATGAAACGGTAACTACATTCAATATAGAACACTATATTATTTTTAAAAAAAACATGAAATTTACTTCTCCAGCTGTGTTAACTAGGTTGGGGAAATTCTGTTGATCTCATAATACCGATAAAACAGAGCACGTAATTCCATGTGTTACTCGTGAAATTTCAGAAAGAAACCAATTCAGGCCTTCTGGCTAGGACGAAAATTCAAGGACATTAGTGGATGATTCGTAAGTCCAATAAACTAAATGACTTTAACATACTGAAATTTAGAAAACACAGTGAATACGAGGGGGCGCGGACACACACACATATACTTACAGATTGCGTGATAAACCTGTCTTTCTTTGTAAGAGACGTGAAGCATCAAGATATAGTAGAGAAAAACTTTTAAGGTTAAACTATTAAAAACCGAATCATCATGAGATAAACCGAAAAATAATTTTACTATAAAACTACAAACAGACATAATGATAACACTAATAATAATAATAACAATAATAATCACAGAAATAATAATGTGAAAATAACACTTGATTTTTTATGCTTCATGTAGAAATAAAATTATGAAACTACTCAGTCAGGTTTGAAATCCTATCGTACTCTTTATCAACCGGGCATTGCTTAAAAATATGTCATGTCGTTAAGCAGGATTTATTTACCAAATTCCATGTTTATATTTTTTCGTATTACATTAGAAGCTTCGAATGTTATTAGCTATGTACGAGTACCTTCCGAAATTTCAAATTTTTATGCATAGGTGGGATGGAAGTAAACGGGCTATAACTCATACAAGCTAAACAGCATAACTAGGAGCTTCATAACTTGTATTGCTCGCCCAACATTATTAGCGCGATGAAATCAAAGAGGATGAGAGGGGCGGGGCAAGTATGTATGGGGAAAGCAATGACAAAAACTGAAGGAAAGAGGGAAGTGATAAAGCCTACGCGTGGAAGAAAGGATAATATTAAACATACACATAGACATAGAAGCTGCTTACAGAATGTAAATTGATAATACACAAAATATAGAGAGAACAGTAGAATAAAATTTCGCAAGTTTCATTTATTCATAACGTCTGTTTAATTTTTTAAATTGTTCGCTTTAATTCGCAAATAGTATATTTAAATTATAAACTTTTATCTTTAAAAATATTTTAATAAATTAAGTCTAAACAGTGTATATATATGTATATACATACACACACATACATACATACATACATACACACATACATACATACATACATACATACAGATGCCCAAAATTAATGAACTTCTGAATGGTAATAAATTAAGGAATTATTTAATGCACTCTCACAGCAGAAATTTGATCTCGGTTATCTTTTTGGTATCTTCAGTGTTATCTTAGTTCTTAATTCAAGGAACAAGAATAACTTTGGAACATTTAACAAATCGTCTATGTATGAAGAAAATGTCGGAATGGTCGCGGAGATATTCAGAAGAAAGCGGTGATAGTTGGCAGCACTGCGGTGGGTCCACACCCTCGCTGAGCTAGGAGGGTTGGGGACAGACGTTTAGTAAGCAGGCGCCGAAAGGGGAAGGGTACTGTAGGAGTGAGGGTATAGTGGGGGTCGGCGAGCGACGCCCCGTCTGTCACATCGAAAAAAGATTACAAGGGTGTGGGTTGTTAACAAGTGCTGCTGACGGATATAATAAACCGTCATTAAGTTCACCTCCAATTTCCCCCCTTACTGCCACCAGTTAATAAATGATACACACTACTTGAAATGATTTGAACACAATTTTACTACGAACTTTCTAAATTGCGATACCTTATATCTAGTGTTATTGCCTTCTTTTTCTTCTTATTCCTTTGCTCCTCTTTCACATTTCCATACGTCTGCTTCATATTTCAGTCGTTTTGTTCTTGTTTTATTCTCTTTACTTTGCTTTTCCCTCCTCTTTACATTCTTATCTCCGTGCCTTTTCCTTATTTATTTATCCGTCGCTCTTCCCTCTTTCTCCCTTTACGAACCTATCCCTTTCTTTACATTTCTTATTTCTCTACCCATCCCATTTTCTTTCTCCCTTTTCCCTCTTTATTTAGAATTTCATCCAATATTTCTTTTTTTTTCCCTTCCTTCTTCTACTTCTTTCTATCACTTTTCAGAAGTCTTTGCACTTATCACAACCAAATTTATCTTTCCTGCTGTACCACAAAGGCCTCTCGTTATTGACTATTCAAGCCTGCAAATCGGTATCTGCATAAAAAGTTACATTTACGTAACGGCACTTCATACGAAGATAATACAGGCTGAAACTCTTAACATGGGCGAATATATTTCACGGTTCAAGAGACACAGATTTCCTGCTGAAGTGCTTTTGTCAGCTCTCAAAGAATGGCCTCTTTTTTTCTCTCCAAATTCTACACATTCTAGAACAGGCGTATTCGTTTCTAATTTAATCGTTTTATCTCTTCGCAGTATTGCCTAATTTCATTTTCTGTTTCAAATAATTTAAGACTTTATTTTACCCTCAAGAGACCCACACACACGCTCAGTATTTACACAGTTCTAACTCCGCTGTTCAAAGTGTGTACAAAGCTTCCTAGTCACGAACTGTGCGGATTTCCCAACGCAGGTTTATACAAGACCCCAAGGAGTTTTACTCCTTTGATCTGTGTACGATGCAGAAGCACTCATGTTCCCTATGTCAACATTATCCTACACCACACACACACAGAAACTTACTCAACTGCGTGAAGATAACTAATTGTAATTTATTTTGGAATAGAAATATTTCTGTGCTTAATTTGAAGTAACTTAAGATATTATGTAACAGCTTCACTGATATTTGGTAAAACACGTTCTCATCCCCCTTAAACGGAGGACAGAAACCAGCAAATCAAAGAGCTTGTAAGAAGTACAGTTTTTAAGCAACCTGTTTATATCACATTTCAATACCAGATTTATCCCATTTTTCGAAAGACTGGAATCAAAATATTTAGCGTTATATATGCATTTATAAAGGAATGACGTATTAACCTTACCAATAATTTTTACATGATTTTCTTTCATGTTTTTATTAAAAAACAGTATCTGATGTTGGCCATGTAGGCCGAAAAATGTAGCAAAATGGTGAAGGGCGAAGTTTCCTCTAGAACAGGCCACGAAGGACCAGAAGGGAAATAAACGTACACCTCTAACCTTTCCTTAACTTCGGTGCTAGAAGGGGTAGGATGTTAACGTCACCTCCGGCCGCTTTACCACCGGGAAAGACCGGGTACCTATTGTATAGGAGAATGGGTAGGTCCCAGGGCAGGTCTGGACGGTTGCGAAAAATCTCACCTGCATCGGGATTCGATCCTCGGGCCGTGTGGTCCCTAGCGAGTCGCTACACCAACTACAACATTCTGGCCCACCGAAAAATGTAGCACAGTGTAAAATTAAATTTTCAACTGTGGGTTTGACTGACAGCATTTTCTACCTCATCGTATATACCAAAATCATAACGGGATATTCAAATCAAAATTTTACTCATTTCGGCAGGATTATGGTGAATTCTTTGCTCGTCGAACAGTACTTCCACTGAGGCAAGCACTTGTTACGCCGCAATCGATATTGCTACGGCAATCAGAAACAAAGCCAGAATCCGAAGTCTTTGGACAACACAGTGGTTACTGAAAAAGTTGTCAATATTCATACACTAATGTGAGAAGAAATGCGAACGCACAGCGAATACAAGCACAGCGATATTAGAATGAAAGAAGTTAGGTACTTGAAATTGCTTTCTATGCCGTCTTCACCAACTGAGGAACAAGAAGCCTGCATGAGGAAGGGAATAACACCTCGCGAAACGCTCACTTCAACATAAAAGTCTTTGGCGACTAGAAGGTCGTAGAAAGCCCTGAGGTTCTCTGTTACAAAATTATCCCAAGTACTGGCCCAAATAATTCCGGAGAAGTGCCGTGCAATTTATGACGCATTGCTTGATCAGAGAGTTTGTTTACAAATGTATCACGATTTGTTGCCTTAGTCAACTGTTCTTACTACGGTGACCAAAACTTCAGACTCTCCTTTCTTTCCTCAGTCGATATTATTTCTTTATTACACCTTCAAAACGCATTCATGGCTCCGTTTAACTCAATAAAACCTATACGAAACATTCTGAGCAATCATCGATAATTTAAAAGTGAAAAGTTAAGAGCAATTACCAAATGAAGTCCGTCAAAGCACAAACGAACACAACAGTTAAAATTAGTCAGATGTGTCGGAAGAAACCTACACTACATCGGTATAAAATGTCGCAGAAAAAAATACTAAGCTCCATCACACTTCATTCGGTCGGCAAATTCTAACTAAACAAACTCAGAGTTTCTCCATAAGCATTCAATTCTAAATGTGCAGTTTCGGACTGCGCTGTTAAAACAGGTGTAAAAATGAGAGCGTATGGAGTCTCCTGACGAATCTTTTATTTGCTTAACAAGACTGTCATTACCGAATATAAAAGCAGGTCTCATACGAAATTTCAGATTTTCAAAGCGGTGACTATAGATCTATCACTAAGGTTACCTTGGCAGATACGTTTCTACCTCCCTACCTACAAACCATAATGCAGAGTACCACATTTCAATTACAGTAATATACGCTTTAATTAGCTAGGAGTACTTCAGCTCCCCGTTTTACATTTTTTATATATATATATATATCCTACATGTATTATCACAGGTAGCTCATCCATTTTCCAAGTCATGATTGCGTAAAACTAAGCCTTGGCATTCCCAGGGACAACTGTACCTCTAGTTTACCTTATTTTGTATCAAGGAAAATTCAATTTACCTGAAATTAGATTACAGCAATAAATTATACACCTCTACTAACATTTTCAGCTTACCGTGAATATTAGCGAAGTTTCTACAAACATAAAAAAAGATAGTTGAGTAAAGAGAGACCAACTTGATGTCACTTGCTTTATTATTTCATTATTCAATGCTCAGCATGTTTAGGATGTTAATACATCCATCCTCAGGAGCTTGCGACTTATTTGTTGAGTTATTTCATGGGTTGTATTGCTCTGGTTCGATGTGTGTTGGTGTTACGTTGTGGTTTGGCT
>Ga0123357_10009464_pt1 | contig 12305 bp, 6 predicted proteins | sample TergutEmb28metaG_FD_89873 | JGI IMG/M metagenome (GOLD analysis project Ga0123357, IMG submission 89873) | Embiratermes neotenicus P4 segment gut microbial communities from Petit-Saut dam, French Guiana - Emb289 P4 | ecosystem: Host-associated > Arthropoda: Insects > Digestive system > Gut ... | reverse complement strand
GTGTACTACCGGTACACGTACAAGATATGGTGTTGCATATCACGTTCGCCTGTCTGGCGTGCGCGATCCCGCCCAGCACATCCTCACTCGACACAGCGAAAATCAGTACTTCCCTAGACGCCGTGTCGGACACGGCTGGGCGGTTGAGCCAAACCCGCCCAGCAAGGTAGAGTTCTTCGACGGAGGATTCGCCTAGAGGCCTATGGCGCCCGCTTGGAAAGCGGGTTGGGGATCACACCCCTCACGAGTTCAAATCTCGTATCCTCCGCCATTGGTGTGTGAAGACACGGCTTCTTTTTTCAATCGTCCCAGCTTGCCCGGAGTAGCATGAAACGCACCGGACCAGAAAGGGATCGACAATGGATGACAAACAAAAGATGTTCCACGACTTCGTCATGAATCTGGTGCAGCCAGGCAAAGAGGAGGAAGCCGAGGCCATCTTGACTGAGAGTTTTGGCAAGCAGGACGAAGGCACCATGGAATCGGCAAACGTCGAAGATGTCATCAATCAGCTGACGCCTTTGCTGCGTCCCGAAGGTGTGCAAGACCTCGAAAAAGCCGCGGCTGGTTTCAAGGCTGAACAAGGCCACGAAGATGACACGACCTTCGACGACGAACTACTGGAAGTGACCACGAGACTGCCACGGCCAGAGTCTATGGAAGATTTGTCCGCTGGCGCATAACCAAGCACACCATTGGCGCGCCCAGAGGGACTTGAACCCCCAACCTTCTGATCCGTAGTCAGATGCTCTATCCATTAAGCTACGGGCGCTGGTTTCGCCTTGGATTACCAAGGCGTTGCCATTTTACTCCTTTAGCGGGCTTAACGCATCTCAGGCCAGCGGGGCAGTCTTCTTCAACGCGTACAGCCTCAGCGAGGTGAAGTCAGACCCTGCCGGTATGGCTATGCGCACAGGAACATTCACCGTGCCGCGTCCCTGGCCCGTGACGTAAATACCGTCCGGCAAACTGGGATCAGCAGTCTTTGCCAGGTAGGCGTGCGTGCCGAAACCCCTTGTCACAACCCTGCTCACGGCTTTGAGGTAGTCCTTGGCCTCACGGCTCTTCGGATCGCTGAGCGCGCAAGCTGTCATGCGCTGCGCGGCTGCCGTCACCAAGTCGGCCTGAATGTTTGGCGGGCCGATCAGGCACACTGGTCCTTGCATATTGTTGTTGACCCGGATGTTGATGCCCGTCGTCACCAATTCAGCCAGGAAGCCGGCCTGACGATACTTGTCGAGTATCTTCGTCACCGACGAGCCGCGGGTCGCCTTGCGGACAACTAGCAGGACGACAAGGACTGGTATCGCGATGATCGGCAGCCAGACCTCGCACCACAAGACCGGATCGACTTTGCCTGACGTCCCCTCGACGATAAAGAAAACTTGCCAGAAGTAGTCGGCCACTTTCACGTGAGCGTTCGACAGTGCCTTGAATGTGTCTATCAGGTTCCAAACCAGGGCAAGTACCGCAACCACCAACACGATGCTTATGGCACTATCTGTACCACCGGTGTATTGGATCGAGTTCTTGAACCCCTCCTCTGTCCGCAAGATGCTGTCCAATTGCGGATAGCGGCTTTGCTGCTGGGTGGACGACGGCGCCTGGACACCGCCCACCGGCATGCCGCTCATATCGTACGACATCGTATTCTCCTATCTGTCTATACCGATCTCTCGTTCCGGAGTTCTATCAGCATAACGTCTATGACACTCTTGGACGTTCCATATCAATCTTCGCGCACGGCGGTTGCCCAAAGTGTGTCCACTCGGCTAGTGTTGAGCACCGAGAATGCATCTGGCATTCTTAACTTGGAGACGTCGCCTAGTCGGCCTATGGCGCCCGCCTGCTAAGCGGGTTGGGGAGATGATCCCCTCGCGGGTTCGAATCCCGCCGTCTCCGCTCGGTGATCACTTGTCAAGCGCGCAAATACCACAACTCTCCTAGACGTAAAAAGTTGAGCGTCCGCCAACCAAATGGCTGACGGACGCTCAACCCCAAGACCGCTACGCGCCCGGTGCAGAAGCTGGCGAAGCTGGCTCGTCCTGGATGGTGCCGCGCCACTTGGCCAGGCCACGCATGATGTGATAAATCACGATAGCGCCGATGGAACCCATGGCAATACCAGCAAATGTGGCGTTGCCGAACATGACCGTGTAGTTGGCAATGCCCATGACGAGCGCCACGGCCGCCGTCATCAAGTTAACGGAGTTCGAGAAACTCACCTTGTTCTCAACCCAGATGCGCGCGCCCAGCATGCCGATCATGCCGTAAAGCACGGTACCGGCGCCACCCAGCACGCCCGTCGGGATCGAGTAGATGATGACGCCGAACTTGGGGCACAAGGACAGCAGCAGTGCCCCGCCCGCTGCGACCCAGTAGACGGCCGTCGAATAAACACGCGTGGCGGCCATAACGCCGATGTTCTCGGCATATGTCGTGGTGCCCGAACCACCGCCCAAGCCGGCCAGAGCCGTCGACACGCCGTCAGCCAGCAGTGCCCGCCCGGTCAGCTTGTCGTAGTTGCGGCCTGTCATCAGCGCCACAGACTTGACGTGGCCGACGTTCTCAGCCACCAAGGCCAGCACGACGGGCAGGAACAACCCCAACACGGTCCAGTCGACCTGCGGCAACTGGAACTTGGGCAGCCCGATCCAGGCCGCGTCAGCAAGCCCGCAGAACTGCACCTGGTGCACCATCGCGGACTGGCCACTGCAATCCGTCCCCTGAATCAGCACGCCGCTGAAGTCCTGGATCAATGCCGCCGCATAACCGACCAGCACGCCGAGCAAGATCGACAAGCGTCCGATCATTCCCTTGAACAGCACCGTGATCAGTAGGATGGCTCCGATCGTGATGAAGGCCGTCGTTTTTGAAGTCTGGACGTTGTTCCAAGCCGATGGCGCCAGGTTGAAGCCAATCAGCATGACAATGGCGCCCGTCAGGATCGGGGGCATCACGCGCTCGATCCACACTGCTCCCACCCAGTTGATCAGAAGGCCGATCAGCGCCAGCAGAATACCAGCAGCCAGAACACCGAACGATGCGACAGCCAAGTTGCCACCGATCACCCCTGCGGTGATGGGGGCGATGAATGCGAAGGACGAGCCCAAATAGCTCGGCAACTTGTTGCGGGTTATGAGCAGGAAGCAGATAGTGCCGACTGCCGAGAAGAACAGCGTCGTGGTGGGCGGGAACCCGGTGAGCAACGGCACCAGGAATGTCGCGCCAAACATGGCGATGATGTGCTGTAGGCCTAGTCCGATCGTCAACGGCCATGCGAGCCGTTCATCGGGATTGACAACTCCTCCGGGAGCGACGGACTTGCCGTCGCCATGGAGTTTCCAGATTGCCATGGGTGATACCTTTCACGAGAGATCCGCGTCTGTAAGCCGCGGGAATAACGGACCTGTGAGCGGTCACCTGGCTCAAACTCGGCTGGCGAACATCGCCAGGGCCAGACCTTGATCTTATGGCAATGACGTTGGTCTGGTGATCGTGTCCACGTGCTGTCACACAGTTGTTACCTGGTTCGAGAATCCCGTCCCATCTTTTCCTCCTGGCAGAACTTGCGATTGTCGAGGCGTCATGAACTATCACATAGGCGGTGGCGTCCTAGACTAATGGACATGACAAGCATCTTCGATCCCATCACCTTGCGTGGCTTGACCATTCGCAACCGCGTCTGGCTGCCGCCGATGTGCCAATACCAGGTGCCGCTTCATGACGGTGTGCCCACCGACTGGCACTTGGTCCACTACGGGGCCCGGGCAGCCGGAGGATTCGGCCTGTTGATCGCCGAGGCTACGGGAGTAGTGCCCGATGGTCGCATCACACCGAACTGCTGCGGCCTTTGGGACGACGCCCAGATCGGCGCTTGGGCCCGCATCGTCGACTTCGTCCACCAACGCGGGGCTGCAATGGCCGTTCAATTGAGCCATTCCGGACGCAAGGGCTCCGGTTGGTGGGACTTCTCCGGTCACTCCGAGGCCAGCGTTTCCGCCGCAGACGGCGGCTGGCAGACGATCGCACCGTCCCCAATCACCTTCCCCGGATACGAACCGCCGCGCGAGGCAACTGTGGGCGAGCTCAAGTTCGTCGTCAGGGCTTTCGCGGATGCCGCGCGCCGAGCGGATGAGGCTGGCTTCGACACTATCCAGTTGCACAGCGCCCATGGCTACCTGCTGTTCGAGTTTCTGTCGCCCCTGACCAACCACCGTATCGATGAGTACGGCGGCGATTTCACCGGACGCACCAAGTTGCTGCTGGAGGTTTGTGACGCCGTCCGGCTGGTATGGCCGTCTGACAAGCCGCTGATCGTCAGGATGTCGGCCACCGAATGGGTGGACGGCGGTTGGTCTCTGGATGACACCGTCAAGCTGGTGCCCCTGTTGGCCGCGCACGGCGTCGATTTCATCGATGTCTCGTCCGGCGGCAACGTCCCGGCGTTCATCCCCCTGGGACCTGGCTACCAGGTGCCTCTGGCTGCCACGGTGCGTCAGGCTGGGCTGCCGGTCAGCGCGGTCGGCCTTATCACCGAGCCGCACCAAGCACAGCAGGTGCTTGACGACGACAGCGCCGATGTGGTCGAGATCGGGCGGGCTGCCCTGCGCCAGCCGTCGTGGCCGCTGTGGGCCGCCCACGAGTTGGGCGTCGATCCGTCAAGCATCACGCAACCGTCCTATGGCCGGGGCGCCTACCCGCGTCATTGAGCCGGAATGGCTACTCAAGTCCCACGACGACCGTTTACTTGGCCGCGAGATCGGGGTTTTCGTCCACCTGGGTCATCGCAGATGGACTAAAAGCCCGATCTCGGCGCGACTGCTGCCTCGAAACGAGTCAAAACGTCTAGCAATCTGGCGTCCAGCCTCTTCAATGCCTCGGTGCGGATGTCGTCGGGGATGCCGTAAGCCGCCTCGGCGATCGCGCCGGTGATAGCACCCTGAGTATCGGCGTCACCACCTAGCGAAACCGCGAGGCGGATGGCGTCCTCGAAGCCGGACGACTCCAGGAAGGCGGTGATCGCCTCGGGCACCGTCTCCTGGCACGATTCGACGTGATGGTACGTGGGACGTATCTGTGCCAGCGTTCGCGACAGGTCGTAGCCGAACCGCTTGGTGACGTACGCCCTGATCTCGTCTTTGGACGCCCCTGTGCGGGCCAGGAAGATCGCAGCGGCCGTGGACTGGGCGCCCTTGATGCCCTCCGGGTGGTCGTGGGTGACGCGGGCGCTGACGTCCGCCCAATGCTCCGTTTCGTCCAGAGTCGCATAGAGCCAGCCGACCGACGAGACCCGCATGGCCGACCCGTTACCCCAGGAGCAATAGGGATGGGGGTCATCCGACCACAGCCAGCGCACGAACCGTCCCCCGTAACCACCCTTTGGCAGGCTGATTTGACGTCCCCATCGCTGCATCGACTCAACCAGCGCCGCTTCGGCTGCTTCATCGGATTGGGGACGTCCCAACAGGGCGTCAGCCACGGCGATCGTCATCACCGTGTCGTCCGTGTATGTCGACTCGTCGCTGAACAGTGGGAAGTCAGTGGTCTTGATGGCGGTGTCGTCGAACTCGTACGGGCTGCCGACCATGTCGCCAATGATCGCTCCTAGCATGAGGTCTCCGTTCTAGTCATACCCAAGGTTGTACTTCATGTCGCTCTGCGGAAGTATGTGCGTTGGTTCCAGCCGGCCCGGGGCTCCCAGACGTCATCCTCGCCGCACGGTCTGGGTGACCACCATATTTGAGCAGGCGGCTGCGGTGCCGCCAGCCCAAACCGGCGTTCCACCCACGCTCGTATTGAATCATTTCCATTTCACTTCAATCATCCCAGATCAAGGCTGCACAATCATGGACAAATCTTGGGCCCATTTCTTGGCTGACTCAGATACCGGTTAGTCGATCCTTCAACCCCCGATGGAACTAACATGGTACAGAACCCCCAGCATTGAAAGGACACCCTCCCGGTTGAACAAGACACTGCGACTTGGCTTGGACGTCGGATCGACGACGGTCAAAGCCGTTGTGCTTGATCGCGGCGATGTCGTCTGGTCGGATTATCGGCGTCACAACGCTGACGTGCGCGGCGAGTTGATCCGGCTGTTGCAGGACATTGACCAGGCATTCCCGCGAGACGCCCTGGAAGTGGCCATGACGGGCTCCGGCGGCCTCAGCGTCGCCAAGATCATGGGGGTGCCGTTTATCCAGGAGGTGGTGGCTTCCACCACCGCTATCGAACGCTTCTTCCCGCAGGCCGACGTGGTCATCGAACTGGGTGGTGAGGACGCCAAACTGACCTACTTGCACCCGATCCCCGAGCAGCGGATGAATGGCACCTGCGCTGGCGGGACAGGCGCCTTCATCGACCAGATGGCCACCCTGCTGAAGACGGACGCCGCCGGGCTGGACGACCTGGCCGCCCATTACACCAGTCTCTATCCGATTGCCTCGCGGTGTGGCGTCTTCGCCAAGTCTGATGTGCAACCCCTGCTGAACCAGGGCGCCGCCCACGAGGACATCGCGGCGTCCGTCTTCCAAGCCGTCGCCACCCAGACCATCGCCGGGCTGGCGTGCGGGCACCCTATCCGGGGGAATGTCATCTTCCTGGGCGGGCCGCTGCACTTTCTGCCCCAACTGCGAGAGGCTTTCCGACGGGCCTTGGGCGTCAATGTCAGCGAGTTCATAACACCGGACGACGCCCAGTTGTTTGTCGCCCTCGGGGCCGCGATCTCGACGACGCAGCCTGCCCTATCACTGCCCCACATCGCCGAAAACCTACGTGCCGCCGAGGGGACGGCGCAGGGCACCAAGACAATGCGGCCGCTGTTTGCCAGCCAGGCCGAGCGGGACGAGTTCGACGCCCGGCACGGCGCTGAGGTGATACCACAGGCTTCGCTGGCCGACGCCCGTGGTGGCCTGTATCTGGGTCTGGACGCCGGATCGACCACCATCAAATCAGTGATCATGGACGAGGACGAGCGCATCTTGTTCTCAACCTACGGCTCCAACGAAGGCGATCCCATCGCGGCGGCTGTCGCCATCGCCCGCCAGGTCCGGGCCGCCCTGCCCCCCGACGCTTGGATCGCCCGGGCCTGCGTCACCGGCTATGGCGAAACACTTGTGCAGGCTGCGTTACACGTCGACGAGGGCGAGATCGAGACCATCGCCCACTACCGGGCCGCCAAGAAACTGGCGCCGAATGTCACCAGCGTCATCGACATCGGCGGGCAGGACATGAAGTTCCTGAAAATCCGCAACGGCGCCGTCGATTCCATCGCCGTTAACGAAGCCTGCTCGTCCGGTTGCGGCAGCTTCTTGCAGACGTTCGCCGCCACCATGAACACCGACATAGCGACGTTCGCCGCTGCTGGGCTTGAATCGACGGCGCCAGTGGATCTGGGATCACGCTGCACGGTGTTCATGAATTCGTCCGTCAAGCAAGCCCAGAAGGAGGGCGCCGGGCTGGCCGACATCTCCGCCGGACTCAGCTACTCGGTCGTACGCAACGCCTTGTACAAGGTGATGAAGCTGCGCGACTCCGGCGATTTGGGGGACGTCGTCGTCGCCCAGGGCGGAACCTTCCTGAACGATGCCGTGCTGCGGGCTTTCGAGTTGCTGACGGGTGTCCAAGTTGTACGGCCCAATATCGCAGGGTTAATGGGCGCATACGGGGCGGCGCTGACCACCAAGATGCATGCCTCGGACTTGCACGCGGACTCCAGCCGTCGCGGGCTCCCAGCCACCTGTCTGCGTCCGCGACTCCGCGATCAATCTGGTGATGAAGACCAAATGCCTGATGACGCTGAACATCAGGGCGCGGACTCCGTAGCCACCAGCCCACTCGGGCGTTCCGTCCACGTGAACGATCAGGTGGACTCCAGCCGTCGCGGGCTCCCAGACGACTGTCTCAGTGTGGAGCCTATAAGTACAGAGCGCGGGTTCCAGCCGGCCCAAGGCTCCCAGACGCCATCCTCGCCGCACAGTCTGGGTGACCAGCAGGCTTGTATCGCCAGCCCAAACCGACTTTCACCCACGCTCGAGCCAAATCTTGATCCAAATCATGAAGTTACCACGAGCGAAAGCCGACCTCGCCAAGGGCTCGTCAGCCCATTCATGACGCGGGATTTGGACAGCTTCAGCGTCGAGTCCGAGCAGCGTACCTGCCAGATTTGTGCCAATCACTGCAAGCTGACGATCACGACCTTTGACGACGGGGCGCGGAACGTGTCGGGTAACCGGTGCGATCGGGGGGCGTCACTGGAGAAACGTCCCGCCAAGTCGGTGACGCCAAACCTCTACGAGTACAAGTACGATCGGATGTTCGGGTACCGGCGGCTAGCCGTCAACCAGGCCCCGCGCGGGGTCATCGGCATCCCCCGGGCACTGGGCATGTACGAGGACTATCCGCTGTGGTTCACGATATTGACCAAGCTCGGCTTCTCGGTGCTGCTGTCCGGGCGGACGTCCCACGAGTTGTTCGAGAAGGGCATGGAGTCGATCCCGGCCGAGAACGTCTGCTATCCCGCGAAACTGGCCCACGGACACGTCGAATGGCTGCTCGACCACGGCGCGACGACCATCTTCTTCCCGGCTGTGAACTTTGAAAAGGCCCAGTTCGAGGACGCCGACAACAACTACAACTGCCCGATCGTCGCCTATTACCCGCAGGTGATCGACAGGAACATCGACCGACTCCACGATCCGGGAGTCCGCTACATGGTGCCCTTCGTCAATCTGAACAACCCGGAACATCTGGCACACCGGCTGACCCAGATCTTCGCCGATTGGGACGTCAAATTACCCGAGGCGCAGCAGGCGGTTGAAGCCGGCTACGAGGAATGGGAGCGCTGCCGTACCGACATCCGGGCTGAGGGCGACCGCGCTATCCAGTACATGCGTGAACATGACTTGCGTGGCATCGTGCTGGCCGGACGCCCGTACCACATCGACCCGGAGATCAACCACGGCATCCCGGAGGCCATAGTCAAGCTCGGCATGGTGGTGTTGTCCGAAGATGCCATGACCACTGGTCTGTCGCACACCCACCTAGAGCGTCCCATCCGGGTGATGGACCAGTGGACGTACCACACCAGGTTGTACGAGGCTGCCGCCCAGGTGCGCGCCATCGAGGACCTGAACCTGGTGCAACTCAACAGCTTCGGCTGCGGGGTGGACGCCATCACCACTGATCAGGTGCAAGAGATCATAGAGGGTGCCGGGGACGTTTACACCGTCATCAAGATCGACGAGGTGTCGAACCTGGGCGCCGCCACCATCAGGTTGCGATCACTGAAAGCCGCCACGGCTGAGCGGTTGCACTCCATGGATGTGGACACCACGAGACCTATCGTGCTTGCGGGGTCAGCTTCAACCGTCGCGGGCTCCCAGCCGCCGCGCTCCGCCCGCGATTCCGCGACAGAACTCGTGCAGACACCTGATCCTCTGATTAGCGATAATCACGTCGCGCAGGCTCCGGCACCACCCGCCCACTCAGGCGATACGCCAACCCCGGATAGCCCCGAAACCCCCATCGTCCAGGCAACGCCCCGTCCCCAGTACACACCCGAGATGAAGGACGCCGGGTACACGATCTTCGCGCCGCAGCTGTCGCCGATCCACTTCCGGATGCTGGGCATGATATTCCAGCGGGGCGGCTACAACGTCCACATTCTGGAGCGGGCTAGCAGCGCGGACGTGGAGTGCGGTCTGAAGTTCGTCCACAATGACGCCTGCTTCCCGGCCATCATGGTGATCGGGCAACTGATCAACGCGTTCATCGAGGGCGGTGCCGACCCCGACCGCTCGGCCGTCATGATTACCCAGACGGGCGGCATGTGCCGGGCCACGAACTACGTCGGAATGCTGCGCCGCGGCTTGTCGCAGGCCGGTTACCCGCAGGTGCCGGTGATGGCGCTATCGATGCAAGGGCTGGAGAGCAACCCCGGCTTCAAGGTCACGCTGCCGATGTTGCACCAAGCTCTGCAGGCACTGACGATCGGCGACACCATCCAGAACGTCCTCCTGCGGGTACGTCCGTACGAGCGCGACGAGGGGTCGGCCAACGCTCTTTACCGCCGGTGGGACGCGATCACCCGCGAGTTCTTCGCCGACAGTGGATTCTCGAAGACTTGGGGGCGCCGGATCAGCTACCGCAAGCTGCTGCGCGAACTCGTCCGTGAATTTGACGAGCTGCCGCTGCTGGACATCCCGCGCAAGCCCCGTGTGGGTGTCGTCGGCGAAATCCTTGTGAAGTTCCAGCCGGATGCCAACAACAACGTCGTCGGCGTGATTGAAGACGAGGGATGCGAGGCAGTGCTGCCCGGGATCACGGCGTTTTTGATCTACGGAATGGCACCGGCCCAGTGGCGTCTGGACAACCTCGGCGTCGGCAGCCGCCTGGGCGTGATGGGCAACCGGTTGGCCATATGGTTCTTCGACCAGTATGCCAAGCCGATGTTATCCGCGCTGAAGACCTCACATGGCAAATTCAGCGCCCCCGAGTCGATCTACGAGATCTGCGACCAGGCATCGCGTGTCATCTCGCCGGGCACCAACGCCGGTGAGGGCTGGTTCTTGGTGGGCGAGATGATGGAGCTCATCGAATCCGGCGCCCCCAATATCGTCTGCTGCCAACCGTTTGCCTGCCTGCCTAACCACGTTGTCGGGCGAGGAATGTTCCGTGAACTGCGCCGGCAATACCCGCAAGCCAACATTGTGAGCATCGACTACGATCCGGGAGCCCCGGAAGTAAACCAGTTGAACCGCATCAAACTCATGGTGGCGACGGCCCACAAGAACGCCGGCACATCGGGGACGCTGGCTCGCTGGGAGGACGATGTCACGGGATCAGTCAGTGACCAAGCGCCAACGATTGAACTGGAAACTGGAGAACTGCTTCAGCCGTCATGATCATCATTGTGCGCCCAACTGCAGATCTTTGTGGCACCGGCGTCACAGCCGTCGCCCAAGACAGTTTGAACCGTCTCCACCACAGCGTAGGTTCGTCAAGTCATTAAGCCGTCAGAAGGGGTTTTTCACAAATTCAGATCCCGGCAAGCGCTCTGTCTGACATACTGACATTGCGACCGGAAGCGATGATCCAGCCCCAGGTGTCACAACGATTATCCATGAATTCATCAGCATGGCTGTTCCAGATACCAGGTCACGCGAACTCGCGTCATCACGATTGAAAGGACACAAAATGCCGAACAGAGCAACCCACCGCAACATCATCCTGGCCGGGACGACTATTCTCGGCCTCTTTGTCGCCGCTGCGGCAGGCATCCAGTCGGCGGCGGCTGACCCCTTGCCATCGGAACTCTCGGAATTGACCGTCACCACCACGTCGGACCCACCTTCTGGCTCTGTTGTCTACCCGGGACAAACGATCACATACACGACGACGATAGTCAACACCGGTGACGCGTTCTTTGACCTCGTTGACTTCTTGGACGACGTCTCCGACTTGTTGGTATACGCCGATTTTGTTGACGATCCCCCTCTCATGACGATCAACGGTGCAGAGGCATGCGGTGCCCCTTACATCGAAGGGGTCAATGTGGTGATGAAATGTGGTTTGGGACCTGAGGACGTGGCCGTGATTTCGTATCAATTCGTCGTTAAGCCTGGCCTTGAGACAACCAAACCGCTGAGAAATTCGGTCACGGTGGCTGGCTACCCTGAATTTTGGCCGATAATGTCGAACTGTGCCACTGGCAACGAGCCAGAATGCCGGTCCGTACTGACGCTAGCCACCCCCGGACTTGACGTCGCCCTCACATCCGACCCAGTGTCAGGATCGCAGGTTTTAGGCAGACAAGTGATCACCTACGCGCTGACTGCCAAGAACACCGGCACGATACCGCTTGAGGACGTCACACTGACAAACGACATAGCCGGGGTCCTGGAACACGGAAAACTGGACACTAAGTCGATCACCGCCAAGATCGACGGCTCACCAGGCGACAGCGGCAGCTTGAGTGGGACGACGTTGATCTGGCAAGGCAAGTTAGCTGCCGGTCAGACAGCAGTGGTCACATACAAGATCACATTGAACAGCGATGCCAAGCTTGGCGTCGCTTTGATAAACAAGGTCACCGGCACAGGCGTGGCTTTGGCATATGACAGCGGTTCGGGTTCCCTCGTGCCCGGCAAGAATCTCGAATCGAACTGCTCCACCGGCGACGAGTCACGCTGCCGCAGTAGCCTGACCTCCAGCAGGCCGGACGTCACAATCGATGTGGACACTGGCGGCAGCATCCAGCCGGGGCACAACAATTATGCCCTGGCTTTGGCTGGACTGGCTTT
>Ga0123357_10009463_pt1 | contig 12305 bp, 2 predicted proteins | sample TergutEmb28metaG_FD_89873 | JGI IMG/M metagenome (GOLD analysis project Ga0123357, IMG submission 89873) | Embiratermes neotenicus P4 segment gut microbial communities from Petit-Saut dam, French Guiana - Emb289 P4 | ecosystem: Host-associated > Arthropoda: Insects > Digestive system > Gut ... | reverse complement strand
TACTTCTTACCAGTCCAAGGTTCACGTTTAAATATGCAAAGTGGATGGTGGAATTTGCACTGAGCCAGGATCAGAGGACTCCCAGCAATTAATGTCTGATGTCATGTGCAATGTTTTAGCTGTTTCGTAAGATGTTACGAGTCACATCAATAATCCTGTTTGTGAGACCAGCAGCAAATGACTGGGGCGTAACATCTAACCAGCAACATCACTGCCAACATTAAGACAGTTCTGGCAAGAACAGAATATCATTCGGCCTCTGTTCTTGTTAAGAGAAGGTTTATTAAGTAGTAAATATAATGGCGGCACCCGGCATTACGAAATACCAACATATTTATCACTACAAATTCGTGTGGGTGTGTGTGTACGTATATATGTACATATGTATGTATGTACGTAAGCCTGCATGTATGTATGTATGTATGTATGTATGTATGTAGGTAGGTACGTAGGTAGGTAGGTAGGTAACATACTCTGCGTTCATATTACGAAATTTGCGCAATACTTACATATCTCAGTATCATACAAGCTACATTAATATAGGCCTATACATTTCCCATCTTATGCCTGCCGTAAACGTAATGCGGAAGGGAAGAGCGTATTATACAGTTACTCCACACTCTTGCCAATATATTCGGAAGTGAAGTCTGTTAAAGCTACGTGCAAATGTTGCAGTACGTTTTTGGATTCGATTCGAATCGTCACTCCGAATTCTGCTGTTTAAACTACACACATTAACATTAGATTCTAATTTCAATTTTATGGCCACTTTATGCCCCTAGTTATAGCAAATGAACACAGTGCTCTTGCAATAAGCGTTACAAAATTTTTAACCAAGCTTCATTGCAGTTCTACGCCAAATTCCCTCTCTTTGTCCCTGTCTCTACAGCAAACTGTGTGGCATTCTCTTTACCTTCCCCGCTTGTCCCCTTCCCAGGACTTTTTATCACAACTTTGCCGAAAGAGGAGAAAAGGAGATAAAACAAAATGCGGCGAAAAAAATACGACAGGAAAAAGGGTGAAATGTAAATGAAAAGGGTGAAGAAAATTTAGGGGAAAAGAAAATGGCGAAAAGCGCCGAAATGGAAACAAGGTATAGAAAATGTCATTGGTGTTTTGTCATTATTTTGAATTAAACACCCAGACATACGGTTTGTGACTTGTATTTTAGGGCTATTGTACATAGGGCAGACTGTGACACTGAATAGAATAGAACAGAATAATTAATGGGTTCGCGCACCTTTCTTTGGTCCCGCTGCAAGTAGACCTTTGGCAGGCGTGTTGTACCCCTTAGACTGATGTTCAAGTCACGAGAGCTCTGCCCTTTAATAAAGTTCCACAATGCCTCCAGATTTGGACATTCAACATCCTCAGGGTCCAAGAAAAAGGAACCCACAAAAGTGTGTCTGAGTGTTGCCAAAACTTCACACTCATATAAAACGTGATCTGAAGTTTTCTCCTCTGCTCCACGTCTACACAAGGGTCTGTCAATCAGCCCCGTTATGTAGAGAGAGAGATCCTGGCAAAGACAGGAACAATCCTGAGCGAAATTCGTGGATGTCTTAGTGCTGTGTGAAATATATTTCGCTATATTTCACACAGTAAATATAAACTTTTTAGGGCGGAATAAAACACGCGAACTGCTAAAGGACAAACGATGTATCAACTTAAGGATACAGTGGGCTGCATAACAGCCGTAGCAAATATTTTACTCTAGGTTTATGGGTTGAGTTCTGGTTTAGACACCATAATGACACTCTCAAGTGCAGAGGGTACGGAACAAGCAGTGCAAACACAACTCACGAAGTGTTTTCTCTTTTCTTATCTCATATATATTCATAGTTCACTCACGTCAATCTAGCTTTTGAGTTAAGAATGAACGGCTCTGTATTATGTCAGCTTCCTTACGTGCCTTCTTGGCGGGTATAGGGAAAATTTTGCCTTCAGCTTAGACATTTCTATTCACACACAATCACTATTATTGCTATTATTACTGTCATTCTCTTTATACAGTATCCTCTGGGTCATGTGAAATACAGAGGGAGGGAGGGAGGGAGGGGTGGACCGCATTCCCCGGAAATGTGGATCACTAACGGAAAAATCTGCGGTGTAGGTAACAAGAAATAAATAACTGAATGCTGAAGTAAAATTTCTTAAAGGGGAAATACTGCACCTAGAATTATATAAAAATAGTGCCCTGTCATAACAATTTGAATGGGAAATTTTGGCCCATAGTTGGTCCGAAACTGTCCGAAATACACGGAGATTCGATTACAGAAGCACAGCAGTATTTAATTTTGTGAAGAACTTATCACTTAAGTACAAGTTCTTATGTTAAATTTGTCGCATATAACCACAGATTGGTGCTCGTGAGTGCTAACATACAAACTATTTCATATGCTCTTTACAGTTAGGTACATGAACAATCTGCGTACCAACATTTACATGAATAAATGAAGTATTTCATTAGTCGTCGTTTTCAAACTTCGAGCTAGAGAAATGTAGCAGTGCCGTCGTCCAGGTACACTACGTTCTGCAGATAACGGCCATAACATTAGTCCTATATCGTATCCATTATAATGCATCTTAGAACATAATTTCAATAAGTGACATGCATGTCCTGCCAACTTATAAGATTGCAGGTATGTCCACCATGTAGGTTAAGGTTGCCTTCGATGGACCACTTTAGTATTATTTAAAAAATAAAGGAATGTGTTGCGTAGAGACACAAAACAAATATTGCTTTAAATGCCTTGCTCTTCTCTCTATTAGGAAACCAAATTCCTCATATGTAACTCATCGACAGCTGTTCGAAAAATAAAATATGTTATTAAACTTGGCAACTGGTCCATTTATAGCACTAGGGTGCACTGACTCGACCACACAGTTTCCATCGATGGACCATATGCATGACAGAGGAAAATGTAGGTTTACACGTGCATTTACGTATTATATTTTGTAAAAAGTTCTTTCAAGAAAATTGAAGAGTTTGCCATATATATTTACAGTTGTGTTTTTGACTGAATTTACCTCACCTTATAGTTTAAACACACAACGGGGATGGCGCACCTCAAAATTGAAGACTTCACTTGCACTGTCCTTACTGAAACCTGCTGCCCCGGACTTGCTGCTTCAGACTTAGTTTTGAGTGTCGTTTCGTAAACCCACAATATCATTTCGATCCAGAACACATACCGTCCAACGAAACGGCGATTAGTGAGTTGTGAATTATAAAGGACGGAGAAGAGAGCGTTTGCGACCTAACTGGAGACGTTATCATGGCATTTGGCTGGAGGGACAGAAGAACTACATAAAATTATCTCTCGTGTCGATATTTGAACTAGGGATATCCCGAGTAGTGAAGATGAGTAGCAAGCACTCAACTGTAAGGCTAGATAATCGACCTATAACTATTTGTGGTGCCAACTGTTCAAAAATTCGTCTGGAAATTTCCTTGCATAATTTTACCTAGGCAGAAGCACGCTGAATGACAACATTGTGCCGAACAGTACAAGCGCGGATTTCGTGAAACAAACATCCGATAATCGTTTCTTCATCACAGTAAGCACACGCACTCCGCATTACAAACATAATTTCATTAATTTTGTTGAGGAAAACAATATTTGTTTATGAAAATCAACTATATTTAGATAAAAAAAATCCACTGAAATAAAATAAGACTACAAAAAAAAATTAATCAGGCCAGTACTGTGCTATGGAAATGTAACTTGGAACCTAACACAAAAGGCAGAACATATGCTACACGAATTTGAAAATGATATATTAAGAAGAATATACAGTCCAATGCAAGAGAAAGTACACCGGCGTCCGAATGGAATAACGAATTTTATAATCTTTACAAAGATCTAAATGTCACGGATGATATTAAGGTGATAGAGTACGATGGGCACGTCACATCATAAGAACGGAAGAAGAAAGGATCCATGTAACACATGCAAAGCACGTGTGAACGTAGGGCTGAGGAGCGTTTGTTAAGTCACTGTTGCTGTGGAAATGGTACAAGTATTACATATTTTGAGTTGACGTTTTTAGCCTTAGTTAACCAGAATGCAAAGCGCATGTGCAGTATTACACTGTTATGTGTGCCTGTCTGGATCGCCCATATTTTTTTACACTATCTCATAAAAGATACGATTTTTGGAAAGAGGGTTACTGAAAATAAAGTTTGTTCTGATTTTCTCGACAACTTTTGCCTGATCCATGCCTCCTTATAAACAGAAGTCAGGGAGATACTATCATAAATTGCATAAGCTTTCATGTCAAATTTCTCGTTATTCTTGTCGGATTTTAACGAAAGTCTCCATAGATTTTCGAAAAGACCTCAAATATCAAATGCCGTGAAAATCCGTCCTGTGTCAGATTAGTATTCATTTATGGTTCATGCATGATGCTGCTCCACCACATGTTCTTTCTGCATTTCAGGAATTCCTGGAAAACGTGTTTCCGGAACAAGTGGACCAACATCCTAGTTCGCTCGTTTCTCTGATTTAAATCCCTTAGATATTTATCTGTGTGGACGTCTGAAGTCTACTCTTTATGCTACAGAAGCCAGTGATATCCGGCGCCTTCAACAACGAAAACAGGATGATACTGAAATGATTCGTATGACACCTGGAATTTTCCGGCCAGTCAGGTAATCAGGGCACAGACGTGCAAATTGCTGCTTTATAAGCTCGAAGTGGACACTTTGAGCATTTTCTCTAATCTTCAGCAGGCCGTAATTCAGAAAATATGCTTCAGCGGGCCTATGTTCATAAAGCATTTTCTTCTTGTATTGTGGTATAGATTCGCCTTCTGCAGGTTTGCCCATGCAGTTTTCTTTCATCCTGTACACAGAACATAACATTTTAGCACCGAGTAAGAAGACCACACCGCTAGCTGCTCAAATTCTGGTAGATATAAGCTATATTCCTTAGCAAGTTCAATCGTTTCTTAGTCTGTCTTGCTACAAGTCCATAGGGTCTTCGAAAGCCAGTTGTCCATAGACAGCGGGCTAGTACTGCTTCTTTGAAATTGCAGTATCTTCTCTTTCCCTCAAGATCGTCCAGTGGCTTCTTCTTCTTCTTCTTCTTCTTCCTCCTCCTCCTCCTCCTCCTTCTTCTTCGTCTTCTTCTTCGTCGTCTTCTTCGTCTTCTTCTTCGTCTTCTTCTTCGTCTTCTTCGTCTTCTTCTTCGTCTTCTTCTTCGTCTTCTTCTTCGTCTTCTTCTTCGTCTTCTTCTTCGTCTTCTTCGTCTTCTTCTTCGTCTTCTTCTTCTTCCCATTCCCTCTCTCCTTTACGCTATGTAATACCTCGAAATTCTCCATCCTTCTTCAGCGCCACATTTCAAAACTTTGAAAAAGCATTTCCGATCTACGTTCCGAAATGTCCAACTATCAGCGCCACGCAAAGTTAAACTCCACTAGTTTCATCCTTAAATCTAAGTTAGATTTTCTGGCAAAAGATTACTCTTCTTCTTGCTGGATGTTGCTTTTCCCACGAAAATCATGGCTTTAATTTCACGTCACAGCCAGTGTGCATGCATGTACATACACAATCTAAACTTCAAACAACCGTCCTGTTTAACTTAATTTTGTTTTAGTTTTGCCACAAATCTGTGTTTCGAAGGAGATTTGAACTCGCGGATTCCGCACTTCAAGCGATTCCAAACCGCACAGTTATTGTAATAGGTCTTCCAATACTCCTGTTTACTTTTTTTTCACGTTGATCCAAAAACAATACATCAAAAGCCGGCCAGTGCAACCGCAGCTGTTTCTGACAGACCTGCAATACCGCGAGTCCGAAATAACAGGAATCAGTTCGTCTGTCAGCCCACATGCAACAACGTCCGTTGCTGGCCACTAAAAAAACGCGCGTACTCGATATTCTGGCCACACACATAGACATTAAATCTTCTCCTTGGAACAGGTATTTATTCTCTTACATAAAACAGCACTTTTATTTCGCCGTTATTTATGCAATGTTTGGCGGTACGTCACGTTTGTGTAAACACCTACAGTATAACATGTTAATCAAAATCAATTCTGTCATTCTTGAGGTACTACTTGACCAAATTACAGTCAATTCTATTTAATTATCTCGTGTGCCGTGGACTGGCTCAAGCGGTCAGTCGCTGTCTTCCAAATGCATAGGCCCGCTTTCTATCACAAGCCCGTCTATGTGGGATTTATGGCGGACAAAGAGGTATTGGGACGGGTTTTTCTACAAGTAGTTTTTACTACAATCATTGTTATTCCGCCAGTACTTCATATCTATCCATCTATCACATACGTTATATAAGATCGTGGCAAAAGACAACGACTTTAACCCTTTAAAGACTAAGATTTTCACTTATTTTATACGAAGACAAGGTTTCGTACCGAGCAGGAAACACACTCTGTCTCCAGCCAATGCTTTCTTGGGAAATAATCGCTGTTTGTTCTGAGATCCATACAATACACATAAATACACTGTGTGAACAGAACGTAGAATTTCTGAATATTAAACACAGTCGTACATAAAGTAACCACTGAACTTTAAATAGTTATAAACAACATATATATAAATAAGCCTTAAACGAAACGTATATAGACCTAAAGCACAGGTTCTAGTTTCACTTGATTTTTCGCTCAGATAAAACACTAGAAATGTTATGTTCGGTTCAGGGTGCAATATGCACAGCATTACATTCCGGTCTTTACGTAAAATGTCCATTACTTTTGTCGTATTTCAGTAATTCGATTTTCATTCTGTTGTTCTCAACTTCTTACAATGAAGAGTCACGGCTTAGCTAAAAGACGCAATCTTGCACATTTTATTTGCAATATCAACAAGGAACCTCACATTACCTACTTTTCTAGGTACGCCCGTGTGCATCTGGGTGCCAGAAAGTACTTTAAACTATTGCTGCAGTGTACTGACCCCAAACTAGGTGTTGATTTCCGCTTCGTAAACAGCAGGTCTGCGCCGCGTCCTGAGTTATAAACGATTAGACTATTTCAGACGTCAAGTTAAGTGGGGTTGGGGGAATCCGAACCTAAATAATGGCGACCGTGACCCCATGCGCTCTAGGTCAAGCTATACTGAACAGTGAGTGCCTCGGTTCATTCAATCGACTGTCTTCTCTGTGCCAACTGGAACTAATTAATGCAGCCAAAATACCCATATTCTTCGTCTGCAGTCACCAATCCAAGGTGCTATAAATCGCACGGGTAAAAGCAAAAAGTCAAAGATTTCCCTATCCACGCCAACAAGCCAAACAGGGAGAGTAAAAGTACAGCTGTACTCTTAATCTCAGCACTAATTAGAGGTAAGTGGCTGACAGTCAAGCTCCGATAGCTTTACCTCGGTGAAAGAACCCGGTACTTTTTGAATAGAAGTTTGGGTTGGCCCATGAGCCGGTCTAGACCACAGATCATCTAGTATGTCTAGACAGAGCAGTACATAGTCCCCTCCCCCCGCCCCGCTTCAGTCATAACGTGCAGTCCCCTTCTACCCTCCACCAACACTAAGAAAAGACAGGAATTCGAATGACGTTTCCAGACATCATATAACACGCGTAAATGATAAACTGTAACTACTTAAAGAAAGAAATTCTTGTAAATAATATACTTATAAAAGTCAATTTGAACCTCACAGGACTCATTTCAATCGGTCATTGCTCTCTTGCGGAAAGAAATGGCTATTTACCGTGAGGACCATATGCAATCAGCAACACACTGTGAGGGAGAAAATGTCCACGTTCAATACTGAAGCAGGTGATTCTACACCTACCACTATTCCTTAACAATTAAAACTGGGAGAAAATAATATGAAACACCAACATTAAGGAGATTTCTTTACCACACAGGCTGCGATTCATCCCTCCATACAACTCGCGTCCACCTGTTGCCAGCTACGTCATATTGGAAATGTCACGGCTGAACGGCTCGCAGGAAAATCCACATAGTATGAACATGGACAAAGTTTAGAATACAATCACGTGACTGGGTTTGAAGGTTTTATATATATCACTGCAGTAACCTATAAGGAATATAACAAGACACTGTGACAATCTCACATAGATGTAATCACGAAAAAAAGGCACTTAAATCTAATTATGTAGTCAGCTACGTTGCGTACTCTGATTTATGACTCTGCTCATTCTAGCAGCACACATTCGGTAAGAGTTCGGATCCACTTCGTCAAATTCCGTGATACACACGTCAGTAGTGCCCAATCAAATGCACGGCCCTGCTTGCAGCTGATACTGTCCCCGTGACTCAGCTGTCCACGCAAACCCAACAACGTACTGGGTCTAAACTGAGTGGGTAAAAAGACAAACGTTTATACTGGTAGATCAGTACCAGCGTTTCGGTGGAACCGGCTGACTCCATCTGCAGGATAGATGAATGAGCCGAAAATGGAGAATTATGGCAGGGACAGAAGGAACTAAAGAAATATTAATTTTCAATATTCTAGATCTTTATTTCCTCGCGCAAAATGCCTTGTTTTTCTTCCTTGAATATGGAGGCAGCAGTTGTCTTCAAAATGATATCTACAGAAGTACGTTACATCAAATCTCTGGAGGCCGTAATTTATAAAATCGTCTATTTAAAAATTTTTGCCTGATTAAGAAGTCAGTCTAATTGCCGTACAGGTTTGTTCGAGTCCAAAACAATAGCCTACTAAATGGATCTTAGAGAAATCCGATAGTAAGGAAAGAAAGAAGTTAGCGGCCATTCGGGTAAATTAGTGGTGCCCCAATGAGAGGCTACTGAACAGTAGCCTTGAGAGGAGGACTGGACTCTATGGGATGGGTGAGTGAGTGAGTGAGTGAGTGAGTGAGTGAGTGAGTGAGTGAGTCAGAGCGTCAGCCAGTCTGGCAGTCTTTTTTTTTTTTTGTGGCATTAGTTAACAACAACATTTGTGGCAATTTCATTTTGGTTCAAACTTCTCTGTTATGACTATAGCGACTGCTGAAAATAAAATAACATCGCGAATAAGCCCAGGGCTTTGGTCGGTTACATCAGTGTTCTAGTGGGCAGTACCTTTGTTTCGGTACAACTTGCTGCCCCCACCTTCATACACTTTACCTGCAGGTACCTAACCACGAAACTACACGTAGTCATATCCCGCACAGCCTCAGTGGTGCAAAGTTTTTGTAAGTTTGGCAACTGGACGATACAGATTCGATATGGCACAGGCATACCAACATCAAAAGCCACGCAATTTTAAGACATTGGCCATTATGAACATGATATTCACCTAAATAGCACATAGCTTATCTCACACAGTGTATCTCTATGTCAACCCCCACCAACTGATTAAGAAATTGAAATATATGCACTTATGGAATATTACGCAGCGTATAGTGGGAATTCCTTACCGAAGTTTCGGGACAACTTATCGGTCCCATCTTCAAGGGCCAAGATGGGACCGATAAGCAAGACGGTAAGAAATCACCACTATACGCAACATAACAGCCCAGAAGAGCGTACTTCTCACCTACTTCACGGCGGAAGCCTGAAATCTTTCACTGTATTTACTACTGTAGTGCACAAATTGTTAATTAACAAAATAACTAATTCCGACATTTCCTAATTGTCTTTCACAAATGCATGTGAGGCAGATTTATGTCTCTCCTAAATGACGAAAGAATCACGAAAATATAAGACTTCCATTCAGGATAGGCGTTATAAAAGAACCAATTATGAAATATTTTCGAAAAATAAAAATACAAATAAAAGTGTTATTAAACATAAAATATTAAGGGTAATTTGTGGTTTCATCAGATATATTTTACTTCCACCTCCCCCACCCCAACCCCCATTCCCACCCCCACCCCGTCAAACATTACCTGTACATACATTTTAATTCAGCAGTCTGTCTTACGACAGGTCCAAAGCCTCTTCCAAAGCGAGGTCTCCACATAGTGCGATCTAGTGCTTCCTCCTTCAAATGGGAGTATCCTCTCCCTTCACACATTCGGGAAAATACAAAACTCATAAAATTCAATACATAACAAGCATCAAACTCCTACAAATCTCGGCATCAGAGTGCCTTCCTACTAGAACAAAGGAATACAAATCCAACACCACAGTCTAGGTACTGATCAATACCAGGATTGGCGCTTTCGACTTATAATTTCATAAGGAGCACTGTAATGACTTCCTTGAACACAGCGGGTCTAAATAAAGGAAAACCCGATGGAAGGTGGTGGATCGGAGCATTGTTAACTGGGTAATATGGGGTTCGTACCTATAGCAGTATAAAGGCAAATTAAATCTACACTACGAAGGCAAGAAAAAGAAAATAATTTAAATAAATGAAGAAAGATGGGTCAGGAAACAAAGCAAATGGAAGAAGAAAAGAACAAAAGAAAATAATGAAAAATACTAGAATGATTATGGAGTAAAACGAATAAGGAGAAATAGAAAACAATGAAGAAGAAATTGAGAATAATGCACAGGAATCGTCAGAAAGTGAAGGAGAAGTTTAAAGTAATGAGAATAATAAATTACGAAGTGGAATATTATAAGAAGTATGAAGAGAACAGAAGCAATAGGACATGGAACAAGATAGGCAATGTATGTATAACGTAATATTGTGGCGCACTGCTTAACGGTTGTTGCTGCGGGAACACAACAATGCATTCTGTGTGCATTGTTGAGCTACACGTCACTGTCAGCTATACACAAATATTGATTTGGACAAAATGTGTTTATAGCAAATGTATGTTACCGGAAATAATACAACGTACATAGGTGTCAATTGCCCAATGCTGCACTGAAACAAAAGAATGTTCCTTTGCTCACGGCCTCCTTTTGGCATAAAATTTGGCTAAACAGATCGCAATATCATGTAGGTCGTTGAGCAGTTTCTCTACTTTTGTCAGTGTTGCCGTAAGGCATTTTACGAGATCAGACGCAATTAATCAATTACGAAGAAATATGTACTAAATATTATAAGTGTGCCTGTATTAATAATATTTATTTACTGCAATTGGGTTGTCACCCGGTGGCAGTGGTTATTTTACATGTAAACAAACATGAAATTGGTTACTACTAAATTTAAGTCGAGAGGGCTACATGAGACGCATGTAGTGGCAACTTGGAATCTTGGGAACCATCTCAGCATTTGCTTTTAGGCACAGGGAAACCAAGAAAAACCTGTGTCGAGATTGCCATAGTTACAATGCATGCGAATTGTATCTTTTCTGTGGAGTATTATATTGTCACCTGTGACCTGACTGGCTCTACCATATTTTCACATTACAGTATCTAATAAACAGTACGAGTTTCCGGGGGAAAAAAGTTGAAAATAGAATGTGTTTCTATTTTTCTACAGCTTTTCTGAACTATTTCTCATTCTACGAATAATTCGAGGATGTATTATCATAAATGTACATAGGTCTTTATGTACAGCAGCCCGTTATTCGTGTCAGATTATAATGACACCTGAATTTTCATGACAGGGTTTCAAAAAAAATTCAGAAATATCAAATTTCACAAAAGTCGTCCGGTGGGAAGCAAGATGTTCCATGCGGACAGGCAGACGGACGGAAATTACGAGGCTAATAATCATTTTTTGAAATTTTGCGAGTACCCTACACAGAAGAGTGAAAAAGAACAAACTGGCATGATTATGAAAGTGAGAGGGAAGATGTGTAACAGAAGATGTGTAACAGAAGATGTGTAATAGAAGATGTGTAACATAAGATGTGTAACAGAAGATGCGTAACAGAAGATGTGTAATAGAAGTAGTGTAACAGAAGATGCGTAACAGAAGACGTGTAATAGAAGATGTGTAACAGAAGATGTGTAACATAAGATGTGTAACAGAAGATGCGTAACAGAAGACGTGTAATAGAAGTAGTGTAACAGAAGATGCGTAACAGAAGACGTGTAATAGAAGATGTGTAACAGAAGATGTGTAACAGAAGATGTGTAACAGAAGATGTGTAACAGAAGACGTGTAATAGAAGATGTGTAACATAAGATGTGTAACATAAGATGCGTAACAGAAGACGTGTAATAGAAGATGTATAACAGAAGATGCGTAACAGAAGACGTGTAATAGAATATGTGTAACAGAAGATGTGTAACAGAAGATGTGTAACATAAGATGTGTAACAGAAGATGCGTAACAGAAGACGTGTAATAGAAGATGTGTAACAGAAGATGTGTAACAGAAGATGTGTAACAGAAGATGTGTAACAGAAGATGTGTAACAGAAGATGTGTAACAGAAGATGCGTAACAGAAGACGTGTAATAGAAGATGTGTAACAGAAGATGTGTAACAGAAGATGTGTAACAGAAGATGCGT
>Ga0123357_10009462_pt1 | contig 12308 bp, 16 predicted proteins | sample TergutEmb28metaG_FD_89873 | JGI IMG/M metagenome (GOLD analysis project Ga0123357, IMG submission 89873) | Embiratermes neotenicus P4 segment gut microbial communities from Petit-Saut dam, French Guiana - Emb289 P4 | ecosystem: Host-associated > Arthropoda: Insects > Digestive system > Gut ... | reverse complement strand
GTAATGTGAAGAGAAGGCTAATATTAAAATTGCCTTTTTGGAACAGACGTCTAGTCTAAACTTGATTGGCTGTGTGGTTGATATATACACATACTGACATGTGCAGATGCACACATGCACATACAGAACACACAACACATGCAGTCTGTCTTCTGCACTAATACATAAATGTCCATATACAGTTTGAAGTTTCAAGAATAGCATGTCTTTTCAGTATAACAATTATCCACTTTAATACAGTGGCTTCTGTGTTTTAGAACATTCAAAAAGAGAAATATAATATTGCATGTCTAAATATATCATGGTAAATCATTGGTATTTCACATGTATTGCATTAGGAAATGTGTATTTTCATAATTACTGATGAATAAATTTAATACAATTTAATTTTAAAATTGTGTTTCAATTCTAAATTGTGTGTGTTGTGTGTTCCATATGATAACATATATGTGTAAATAACTTTATAACAAGTAATTTAACAATATTATGCAATATTTGAACCAATACTTTAAAACTCACAGTTAGTGTATAAGATACAGTTGGCGTGATAGTCCTCTGTAAGCTCTTATCTTCCCTAACAGTACTACAAACTGCATGTGTGTTCATCAACTAATTTAAAGTGAGTGTTGGAATGCCTTTTTGCTAATCTGTTCTGTTTGCAAGGCAGACATAAGAAATGGAAGAATTACTAATGTAATGTAATGTAATGGAAGAATTACTAATGTAATTATAATGATAAACCTAAGAAACTACTTCACTATACAGTTTTACTTACATTTGAGAAGTATGCATTAATCATTTCCATGTTACACATGTCCTTAAGCACTGCTTATGCAGGTCTGGATTTGTGTGCAGTTGGAGAATATAAGTGAAAGAAATGGATAAAATCAGCAAAAGAAATGTGCATTGCCATATCTGGAAAACAACAGTGAAAGAAATGTTCACTGCCATATCTGGACAATATCAGTAAAAGAAATGTGCACTGTCACATCTGAAGAATGTCAGTAAAAGAAATGTGCATAGCCACCCCTGGAGAATATCAACAAAAGAATTGTGCACTCCTATATGTATGGAATACAAGCAAAAGAAATGTGCACTGCCACATCCCAGTACTTTTCAGTAACAGATTTCACTCATTGATACATTCAGTCAATATCACATATATGAATTCGAATAAAACATTTGATGCTTAAGTCATCTTGGCTGCATGCTTGATACATCATGGTATCATTAACAGGCCTCTCGATTATGTGATTTTAAATTCCTGTATTATGCAACTTTTTTTGTATTTATAATGTAAAAAGATGTTTTAAGGTAAAATTACAATTGAAGTGAAGTACATTAAAATATAAATCCCAAACCAGAGAAGTGTCACCAATCAATCCTGTCAACATTTTTTTGCCTGATAGCTGCCCTGTGAAAATGGAATTAAGCTGTAGCAATTGGAGTATGGTGAGGCAAGATTCCAATGCATCTTGTGTATAAAGGTATATGCTGGCCCTATGGGGTAAGGGTTTTTATATATGCCAGTACCTCAAACTTGTAAAATTAATAATAAAAAAAAATTTCTTGTACAAGGAAAGACTGGTAGATTTTGTGTATTGATCAAGTGAAATACATATATGATTATGGCCTTGCGGAAAATGAAGCTGTTAAGTTGGCAGCTAAGTACCAACATTTTGGAAGATCCTGCTCTTCTACCAGAATAAAGAGCCAGCAAGTCCTTCTGAAACTTTGGTATGTATATAACATATTTCAAGGAATCACATCACAGAAGACTGCAACCTTAATACACACTGCTATGGGAAACTTAAATCTCATAAAATTAACTTGTTCATATGCTGAAAAACAAGAATGATAAAATCCAGAAACGGGATATATACAAGATCTGAAAACAGAAACATTACATGAAAAGTTGGTCAGATTAATAATACAGTGACAGTGAAACAATAAATGACAAATCTGAACATAGGACATTGAATTAATTCTAAAATTAGAAACACTACATAAATATTGAAGTCTTCTGTAATGTAATGTTGTGTCATGCGGTCACATCTTTTAAGATTTGAACCTCATGTCTTGCAGAGTACATGAATAGTTGGTCACATTAAAGACACAGAGGTCCAGGCATGAGTTATGTATGGAGAGAAATAAGACCCCTTAGACAGTATTTAATAAGTGTGACCTTTTAATATATGAACATCAACAAGTGGAGAAACTAAGATGTACAAAAAAATGTTGGGAGAGACAGGAGATAGGTTTTGTCATGAGACAACCAACCACTGTGGATAATGTTGTTGAAATTACACTTTTGACATTACTATCTTATGGCCAAGATGACGCTTGTTTTCTTTCCTTTCCAGTTCCACTGCATGACTGTTAACTTTGCAGATGGAATACGGTTGTGAAATAATTACTGCTGTAAACCTAACCATTTAATATGTCAGATTCTTCATAAGACATACTGCCAATTTTAAGTAATTTAGACCTTCTGTTTATGCATTTAGGATATCCCAGCTTCTGAAAACATTAACTTCTACATGTTCAAGAACTTGCTGCCAAACAGGAATTACACACTGTCTGTTAGCATGAGGAATGGAGTGGGGGAAGGCCCACCTGCTACCACTGTGGTTTCAACACCACCTGAACCTACAGGTACCAAAACAGTTTCCAAGCTGTACCACATGGTTCTTAAGAGTGTTTTTTAAGAATTTTATTCAATGCATATTTTCTGCTTACTTAATTCCAGTGAAGGACACACGTAAACCAAATTTGATTTTGGGAGCCTGCCACACAGTACTGAGACGAGAAGCTGATATATTGCAGGAACCCATGATCATTTACAACACTTCTCATATAATTAAAGGTACAACTTTAATAATATCCACTAGTATTGTTCCTTACAAATGCAGTGTCCAGATGTGTTTAACTGTCTACAGTCAAGTATCAAGTATTTAATGATTTAATATGAAGACCATGTGTTTATGTTGACTATGATTATCAGCATATATTTTTTAATGACAACCGTATAAGAACTTTGAATTGGTAAGCATAGTTCCTTCTTATTTCTGGGACAGAACAAGTCATCTGAATGCAGTGTTCACTCTTTGATGTTTCCAAGCAGTTAAAGCGCTGCAACATAGCTTCTAACCTAGAGAGTGTACTATTGAAATTCATTTGGTATTTGGGTGGAAACTGTTTCCCTCATTACTATTAACTATTTTGTCTTCATAATAGGGATAAAGTATCTGTTCTCGGACATAGATGCAAAACTTGAAGTTTCATTCAAAACACTTTCCCAGCAAACATAGTGCAACTAAATGCCCTTGCCAAGGTTATGATAAAACACTAGTAATTTTTATGTAAACAACAACAACAACAACGACGACGACGACAATGACGACAACAAAGACAACAACGACGACGATGACAACAACAAAGACAACAACGACAATGACAATGACGAAAACAACAACAGCAACAACAGCAGCAATGGCAACAACAACTGCAGCAGCAACAACAGCAACAGCAACAACAACAGCAACAGTGACAGCAACAGCAGCAGCAGCAGCGACGACGATGACAACAACAACAATAACAACGACGACGACAACAACAATAGTTGTTATTTGTCTCATTAACTTATGTTGAACATGGTAGAGTCATACCACCTCACACATTTGATAACGAAGGTGAAGGTAAAAATGTGCATTACCTATTGCTGAAATGTACTGTCACCTAAGAACTTTCTACATTGCATGTATTTAAGATTACAGAGCTTTGTGTGGTCACATACAGGGAATCTGGTAAGTCTAGTCACTTGACAACTGTGTGATGAATGACTCCTGTTGCATTTACAGTAACAGTTAATGTATACACTGCTTCTACCTGCCAGTGCTTTTTTATTTCAATGCTTAATTCTGCATACTTTTGGTATAAGAAGTTTGCACATTACCCAAATTTGTTATACTGACATCAATTAAATAAAATATTTTATTGGATTTCTCAAAGAGTGTCGTGTTAGGGCAGTAATGTAAGACAATTTTATTAATAGGTATTCCCCTGTCCCAGTATAAGCATGCACAATTATTCTCCAAGACCTTTGATGGATTGTGCTTAGAGTAGGAGGTACTTTCATTTAGTATAGGATACTTTAGAGCCAGTTTCTTATGCAATATTTTTGTAACATTATTGTGCTTGGCTTTGTAGGGCCATTATCATTGTTTATCATCATCATCATCATCATCATCATCGAATTTCTCACTTCTCAGCTATGGCTGGGAAATATTCACCTATCCTGGGATGTAGTAATCAACAGGATTAGGCTCGGTGGTCTTGTTTGTAGTTTAAAACGTTTATCACAATTGAGCATGTGCCAAGAATTACAGATTTTTGCATTTGTATACATATGTATTCGGGTGCAAGTTAAGTCTTGTTAGACTCTGTGATAGTGACTTTGGAATTACTCCCATAGATGATATTACTATCGGGATCAATTGTGCTGCCTTTCATTTCCACATAGTACATATTTCATTTGCCAGTTCTTGGTACTTCTTTTGTTTATCGGTTATTGTTTTGGCAAGATTATGTGTATTTGGGACAGCTATGTCTATCAAAAAGGTGTTCTTTGTTTTCTTATTCATTATTATTATTGTTGTTGTTGTTGTTATTATTATTACTACTACTATTACTATTATTATTAAAGTCCTGAAACATTTACTGTGACACATTTAAATTACATTTTAAATCTGTGAAACAAGAAACTATAGTTAGACTAACTTGTGTATTTTGAATTGGAAAAGCAAATGTTGCTATTAAATTTTTATTGTGAACTGATAAATATTTAAAACAACTGAAGTCTGCAATATGAACTATCACATTTGATACCAGTTCAGTTAAATCTTTTGGACAAAAAACAAAATATTTTGAAAGAGAACTCAGACACTGTGTAACTTCTAATGCAATGGCATGAGCAGTTGTTAGCACAAGAATTTGTTATGATTTTCCTGTAATTCGCATCTTGAATGTAAGGCTCTGCAACAGAACTGCTGCAATCTTATTTGTGTGTGAACATGCAAAAAATTCTGCATTACAGGTGTTGCAATCCACGTTCGTCATCACCTGCTGTTTGTGTCGGACTCTGCTGGCTATGTGTCTCGTTCCTCACTGAACCTTTATGAAGCTCCAAGTACAATACTGACTCCTTCCCATGCCCATTTCCTACCACTGGACCTTAGCGTGGACTGGTTGAATGATCAGTTGTATATCCTTGGTCAGGTTACACATTCTACAGGACCCAGGTGGCAAGTAGCCCGTTGTGCATTAGATGGGCGTGGGCTCACCATTGCAGTGGCTGGCATCCTTACTAAACCATACCACATTGAAGTGGATCCATACAATGGGTAAGGCTGTCTGTGCTCTTGCTATTGTTTTTCATACCGTTACTACTACTACTACTACTACTACTACTACTACTACTAATAATAATAATAATACAGATAAGCATAATAATACAATGTGTTCTACACCAACAAACTGTGTAGGGATTGTTATAAAAGGGGTTCTTTCTGAGTCACCTAACATATATAAGCAAGCTGTCTAGTAGCTCCACCAAAATCACCTAATGCTGATAAGCCAGCTGTCCAGCAGCTCCATCTCATTCTTCTAACTCTAATAAGCAAGTTGTCCAGCAGCTCCATCTGAGCCATCAAACACTGATACACCAGCTGTCCAGTAGCTCCATCTGAGCCATCAAACACTGATACACCAGCTGTCCAGTAGCTCCATCTGAGCCATCAAACACTGATACACCAGCTGTCCAGTAGCTCCATCTGAATTATCTAACACTGATAAACCAGCTGTCCCTAAGCTCCATTCTAGTCGTCTAATGCTGATAAGCCAGCTGTTCAGAAGCTCCAACCGAGTCATCCAGAACTGATAAGCCAGATGTCCAGTAGCTACATCTGAGACAGCTAACACTGATAAATGACTCACCAGTAGCTCTGGGTCATGTAATGCTGATAAGCTACCTGTCTAGTAGCTCCTCTTCCCCAATCTGCTGTCTTAAGCAAGATCTAACACAAGTCACAGTTATGATTTATTAGTTCTTACGTACTATTTCAGTTTATCTGTTTCATCTTCTGTGTAATTATTTACTGTGCTTGTGTCTCAATATGTATGGGTAGTTAATGAATTGGTATTTAATTTAATCTGGACATGCCAGAATCTTTCATGTTTAATAAGATGGCCCATGCATATCAAATGTTTAAATTTGCCATTTTACATGTATGCAGTGATTTTCAGCAATACAGTGTCCATGCATTACAAGAGGTACTTGTGTTATCTGTATGCATGTAAAATCACTTCTGGATGCTGCATTTTATTAGAAGTAACTTCACAAATTCCATGATTTCCAGTGTAAAGTTCAACTACTCCCATTTTATCCTACTTTTCTTTCCTGGGGAAAAAATGTTGGTTTAGGGAATCAACATGATATCCATGATAATATGTTTGTCTTGGGTACACCTCTTCCAGCTTTTGAACTTGCTAACTGATTTTCATTAAATCTTGCATGAACATTATGCCAAGGAAGAGTTTCAACAATATGTGACAATTTTAAAATTCAAGTAAGTAGGTAAGGCATTGTTGTCTCTGTACATAGCATAAATGCATATGGGGGAGTGAGGTGTAGATCCATGCATTCTTAAACCTTACACTAGGTGGAGGAAAGTTGTTGGCTTCCAAGACCTACCTGATTTACCCCCTGGGCTACAGAGTAAATCAGACTTGCTGAATTTTCATATGGATGTCACAGGGTGAATTGACAGCGGAAGAGAAGCAGAAGTCAGCCACTAATGATGATGTGACTTCTTGCAGCTATTTATTCTGGGTAATCCAAGGAACCGTGGCTGGTGGTCTGTATCGGCTGGACCTGCATGACATCAGCAATGGTGTTAAACATGAAGTACGGCCAGATGTCATTATGGAAGACCCTAACCTTGGGGCATTCACAGTGGACCACACAAACTTTCGGCTTTTAGTTGCAAACCATTCTCAGAATACTGTTGTTTCTGTGTCTCTAGATGGGTGAGTTCTTGTTTCATGTGCAGAAAGCACTGAACATGTCATTTTTTAAAACAAATGTTGCCATTGTTTCCATAAACTGATTTCATTCATATGGTCATGTAAATTGGAAATGAGGTTATGCATATTATAGCTCCATCTATTTAAGAACATGCTTGCATACTTCAATATTCTTCATTGCTTGAAGTTCTAACACTTACAGTGTTTCTAGATATGGGTAGACTTACACCTTCAGATGACTGTTCAGCACCATATTGACAGGTAACCTATCTGTTATTAGTGACAAAGTTGAATTCTAACTTAGACCTCTTTAGAATACAAAGTCCCTGACCACTAGACCACTAGAACTGAAAGTCTGCAAATAATATCAAAGAATCTAAATCTACCATTATGGTAATCTTTATTACCCTCAAACTGTCAAGGAGTTGGATAGTTTTTATTGACTCATTCTAGTTTCATTTGTCTCCTAGTTGCTTCAGGCTTAAGTTCTTCGTTTGTCATTTGAGTCTGTCATTATTTCATCAGTAGCATAACAAGCTTGTAATTCCAGTAATATGATGAACCAGTTTCCTTCTATAGTCCAGACATTAAATATTACTCAACATAGACAATAGCTGCAGTGTAATGAATGAGCATGTGTATTCAGTTAGTCCCTGAGCTGACCAAGCTCAGAAGGTTCACAGTTTGGTTGCCCCAACACCTACAATATTTGTTGCACCCACATAATATGCACCTGTTTCATAGATGGTAACAGAAAAAACTTAATGTTGGGCATATCATCATTTCAGTCACACTACAAATATTAGAACATAAAAGGGATGAACTAAAAAAAACAGAATTACAAGAAACAAAAACATGCCATCTTGTACTGGAATTCATCTGTGCTTGATGTGGCAGCCTGAGAGTCAACACTGTGGAGATTGTTTCATACTAATGGGACAGAAGAAAGATGATGGAAAGCTGTACGGGTTTTTAAACCTTCAGGGACGGAGGACATTTAAATTCCTACCTTCTCCATGGGTGGAGGAGTTTAAATTCCCTAACTCTTCAGCATTGTCATCTGTACATAGTTTAGACCTCTGATTCTTCACATGTCGCTGGATGCCATATGTAGTATAGACCCTTGTAATGGGTGGATTCAATTTCCTCTCACATGCATAGTTTTTGAGCTATCAAATTGCTAGTGGTTTCTCCTTATTGTTTAAGAACTGTGCTTTCAGAATATAATAGTTAAAACAGTCTGTTTAGAAGGTACCATTATATATTTAGGAGTTAATTTTCCTATTTAAAAAAGTCCACCTTCGACTGTCAAAAAAGTGAATGCTCAGAGTTCTGCCTGTTTTACTCAAACTGAAAGAAATATAACTATAGTCTGAACAATGTATCTTTGAAGCCTAAGATCTTAGGTTTCTTCTGCTTTTGGAGAATGATTCATTCATAAATGTAACACTGCGTTCTGTAGTTTGAAATACTTTCCTCATCGTCTACTCAGGCGCTGTGTGGACTTCATTTCTACTGCTGCGTTGAAGTCAACACATGTGATGTCTCAGGTTCTTGTGTAGATAGGCAGAGAATAATTTAGCCTTTCATTTGGTGCAGCTATCAACATACATTCTGTAATTACTGGTATTCGCCCTGCATATTTTCAGTCAGTGCACTTTGTTCAGCTGTTGACTCAGGAGTGATATTGGGGGCATAGCAATGGCAAAAAAAGTTTGGACAGGCAGTGAAGTGCTGGAAATTGTATACAATTCAGACGAAAGTTTCAGTGATAGTAGCAGTGACAGTGTTAGCAGTAGTGATAATGAAATTGATGACATGGCTGTAGCAGATGCATTAAATAAATGATGACAGTGGTGATGAAGAGGAAATATTGCACCAAGATTTCAGGCAGGAGACTATGGACAATTAAACAGGACACAGAGAAGTGTTCAATTGTGATTTTGGACCCAGAAGTGGTGCAGAAAATGTAAGTGACATTGTACAATGTTTTGAGTTGTTTTTTGACAAAGAAATCATACAACAAATTGTCAGAGAAACTAATAGATACACAGAACAATACAAGAACGCCTGAGGCAATCTTTTCTCATTTACACCATTTTTGAGGTCATGGACACCTGTCACAGAAAGTGAAATTTACAAAGTTTTAGTTATGATTTTATTGATGGGAATTGTGCAGAAACCAACAGCCAGGTCATATTTTTCGAAAAGAAGAGTATGGATTTGCTGATGTAATTAGTAGAGAGAAATTTGAGTTGGTTTGTAAATTTTTGCATTTTATAGAAAATGAGAGCTTACCAACATATCAAGGACCTCCTATATTGTTCAAAATTTATCTTGTGATATGTCATTTGAACATAAACTTTCAAACTCTGTATCTACCAAACCAAAACATTGCCATTGATGAAAGCTTGACACTCTGGAAGGGGCGTTCTGTCAATAAGGCAGTACCTACCACTAAAGGCTTCAAAGTTCAGAATAAAAACTTTAGAACTATGCGAATCGAGAACAGGGTATTTGTGGTGTTTTCTTGTATATACGGACAAAAACACGGTCCTACAGCCGAGCCTGATTACTCCAGACACCCCCAAAACAGCAGCTGTAGTACTGGAACTTTTAGAACCCTTGTTTGATCGTGGACATATGCTATGGATTGACAACTTCTTCAACAGTCCAGAATTAACAAGGAAGCCAAAGATCGAATATTCCACTGATTGTGTTGGCACACTAAAACTGAACAGAAAGAATGTCCTCAAGGAAGTGAAAGATAAACTGGAAAAGGGGGAAATCATAGCCAGACATTTGGATCTGGTCACAGTACTAAAATGGTGTGACAAAAAAAATATAACAGTTGTATCAACATACCATAGTGCAAACACACAGAGGGTTTCTAACAAAGGCAAGGAACCAGAGAAGCCTTTGTATGTGATTGATTATAATCATAACATGGAGGGAGTCTATTTGAAGGACCAGTTGCTGCACATGTACATGGTCAAGAGGAAAAGTATGACTAAATGGTACCTCAAACTTTTCAAAAGGCTACTGAACTCTACAGTTCTCAATTCGTTTGTTGTTTATCGACAAGTGTCAGGAAGAAATATACTGTAGCTCTCATACAGAATTCAGCTAGTGGAAGGTCTGTTTATGAAATATGCGCCTGCTGCGGAGATGCAAAGTGTACCAGGGCAACAGGCATCCAACAACACAGTTCCACGGCTGACTAAAAGACATTTTCTGAGAAAAGTGGCTTCCAAAACTGAAAAATCAAAACCTCAGAGTAGGTGTGTTGTGTGCTCAAAGCACGGAAAAAAGAAAACTTCAATGTACTGCTGCCAAATATGTGATGTGGGCCTTTGCTTGGAAGATTGTTTTGAGATGTATCACACGAAGCTCAATAACTGATGTAATGACAATTATTTTACTGCATCTATATAGTTGTAAGATTTCTCTACAAAAATTTGAGAAAAATCGGATCATTAGTTTCGAATAATGTTTTTTTTAAATAGATGGTTGCAATTTTGTCATAGGGAATTTCAAACTTCTCTGTCCGTGGAGAAGGTAGGAATTTAAATGTGCTCTGTCTCTGCTGGCCAATTATACGACGTCTACAGGCCAGTAGCATGTGAAGAAACATAGGTCTATACCACATATGGAAGGTGACGCTGAAGGGTTAACTAAGCACCACACCATGAACAAACACACACACACACACACACTATATAGTAGTAGTTAGCTCCATATCCCAGCTGCTGTACTCCCTGATTGAGTCCCCAGTTCCCACTGGACAGGTGTTTGGGTGGGTATCAAAGCCAATTTGAATGTTTTAAAGGAGAGAATAAAGTCTTCCTCAACTGGGAATCAAATTCAAAATCCTTAATCATTCAGCCCATATGCTAGTCACAGCACTGAGTTATTTAGCCTTCTGCAGAGAGTTAGCACACAATAAATATTTTTCAAGTTAAAGTGCGATGTTAAAGCTTAAAAACCCTTTATTATATTGGCACACTACAGGGATTTAAATAGTTTATGAAACCATATATAACAGAATAAAGGTTCTTGAATCTTGTTCAACCCCTCCCTCCCCTCATGTTTGTGGGGCCAGTGTAAAGAGTATAGCAGATCACTAATTTGTTAGCCTAATTTAAAAAAAAACATTACTGAGCTAGTGCTCTAAGGTAGACTAGTTTTTATGTGTCATATCATATGAGGCACAAGGAAAATTGTCACACTCTTGTACTGGTGAAACACTGGATCAATATACAGATTTTGTTCAGGATGTCTATCTTGTGCTAAACAAAACATACTTTATTTTCAGGCGTGAAATAGTTGACCTTCGAGGAAACACTCAGCAACCAATGTTCCAGAATGTTGTGTCTTTAGCCATGGCCAATGGTGTGTTCTATTGGACCAATGGTGAAGTTGTGCTCTATGAAGAATACCATCCTTACCAGAACAGTTACTTCCATACTGCATACCCTGACCGGCCAGATAAGTCCTTTGTCAGTGTCAGTGTGAACCTACCATCATCACAGCCAATTCCTGTTCCTGTGAACCCTCCAACAAATGTGCAAGCTATCCTGGGACCAACACTGGCAAAGACTTCATGGCAGGTGCCCCACTTACTGGGAGGACAAGGTGATTCTAAGAAGGAATTTAACCCTTTCTACGTTGTATCATATATCATACCATATCATATCATGTATCATGTATCATGTATCATATCACATCATGTATCATATCATATCATATCATATCGTATCATATATCATATCATATCATAATTTATTGTATCATATCATATCATTTATTTTCATTCTGTGGATCCTAACAGGATTACAAAATCCACATGTGTACGGAAATAGTCATATTAGCTGAAGAAGTCAAGAAGTGAAGTCAGTATAAAAGTGTGCAACAGTTTTAGTTTCTAGGCCTAGTGCTATATTTGAGGATTTAACATAATATAAATTATTGTAATATAACAAATAATAACATAAAAACACCAATTAAAAGGTTACAGTACAGTGCAGTACTTACTGGACAAAAAATAATTTACTACATTATTGCATACCAGATAAAGATTGGTACATTCATGCAGTTACATCATATCAGGTATAAAAGTTTTTAACCACCTTCCTCAATATATTAAAGCTTTGACTAATGATCACAAATATTTTAAATCCACATTGAAGAGGTTCTTATATCATCATTCTTTCTACTCAATGAAT
>Ga0123357_10009461_pt1 | contig 12310 bp, 1 predicted proteins | sample TergutEmb28metaG_FD_89873 | JGI IMG/M metagenome (GOLD analysis project Ga0123357, IMG submission 89873) | Embiratermes neotenicus P4 segment gut microbial communities from Petit-Saut dam, French Guiana - Emb289 P4 | ecosystem: Host-associated > Arthropoda: Insects > Digestive system > Gut ... | reverse complement strand
TACCAGTCAGGTCATACGTAACAATACTAGTCAGGTCATACGTAACAATACTAGTCAAGTCATACGTAACAATACCAGTCAGGTCATACGTAACAATACCAGTCAGGTCATACGTAACAATACCAGTCAGGCCATACGTAACAATACCAGTCAGGCCATACGTAACAATACCAGACAGACAACATACGTATAAAAGTAACGAGCGAATTCGCATAACCATTCTTTCCATGGCAAAGTAACAAGTATTTCGTATTCTGAGAGTGTAATTATAGCCTTAGATGTCCAGCATAAACTGCGCATGATGCTTTTTATATTGTCATCTACGACCTGTCCAGCTGTACCATATTTGTTCCCATTATCTCATAAACGGCTTCAATTTTTTAAGGAATAAATTTATTGGATATAAAATGTATATTTTGATTTTCTCTACAACTTTTGTCTGAAACATTTCTCATTCGTAGAAGAATTCAACGAGGTACTATCATAAATGTCTGTATGTCTTCACGTAATGTACCCGTTTTTCTTGTCATATTTTAACGAAACTGGGATTTTCGCGACAGATTTACGAAAAATCCTCAAATACAAGATTTATTCAAAATCCGTCCAGTGAGAGCCGAATTGTTCCGTGCAGACGGACGGACTTGAATCTAGTAGTCGCTTCACAGTTTAGCCAATGCACGGAAATATGCTGCGGGGAAAATAATGCACTTTGCGTGATTTCAAGGTTTCCGCCGCGAAGCCGAAAACTGCGCTGTGCTGGGTTATTAAGTAGCGAGTAATGGTAGTTTCTTACAAAGAAATTGCCACTACTCGCTGCTTAATAAGTCACAAGAGTGCAGGTCTCAAAATATGCACTGCCTTCTAAAATGAGCCATCCCCGTTGTGTGTATATAAACAATAGGTTCAGGTATTAGTCAATAACGCAACAATTTACATTCTAAAGATGTTTAATAAAGGATGATAGTTACTACATGTTTCGGCCTATTCCGTCCATCATCAGGTATTTATCCGAAAGTGTGGTGGTAGTGCTCTATAAGATTTATGTAGTCACATAACCACATCAATCTTATAAAGCACTACCACCATACTTTCGGATAAATACCTGATGATGGCCGGAATAGGCCGAAACATGTAGTAACTATCATCCTTTATTAAACGTCTTTAGAGTATAAATTGTTGTGTTATTGACTAATACCTGCACCTATTGTTTATATGCACTGTCCATGCCGTATACCTTAAAGAAAGAATACAGACACTTTCCCATAATATTTAATACTTACTGCTTCATAATTGATTCATTCCGTCTGATCTGGTATAAAAGATTTTACGGCAAAACTTGACAAAAACTGAGAATCTCGACATATGTGTCATTACGATCGCTTTAGCCAGATTGTGCTTCTGAAGAAAGCCATGAGGAAACGAGCCTTCTTTTGTTTCACTGCAGCGTTTATGTTTAATGGGTGAGAAGAGTCCAAATTAGTTGGAAAGATATTTCTTTCAAAAACTGGTGCTTATAATATTATTTTTTTCCGGTGACATAAATTTACCATAAAAGCATTGTTTTATAACAAAATATTTTTGTATAGTTGACAGAACGAAACACACAGAATACATTGTTGTGTTTCCACTGCAAAATGTTTATGCGAACGCGCCACAGTGTTACGTTATTCGTAAATTGCCTATCTTGTAATTTGTTATAATTTACCTCATCCCTGTTTGTTCTTTTTCCTTCGCCATGCTAATACCAGGCGATATCCCATGTGCAGCGCTGTCATTAAGTCATTATAAACAAGAACATCGGATTCTGTGGGTAACGTTACATGGTTTACGCGTGTTTATTGAAGATAAGTTCGTGGAATACGTTCTTCAACTGCAGATTGATACATAGAATTGCCGTGTGTATGAATCTTTGTGCAAAGTGCACACAAACTCTTGCTGTACGAGTTGGCTTGGGTAAAATTCAATCCAGTAGGCAAGTTGCTGTTAAATTTCGCTTGGTTTGTTGCCTTAATGAAATCACGTAAAGGAGCGTTAATTTCCCTAAACTAATTATACAATATAACATAAATACATTATTTTTATGAAATTATAGTTGACAATGTATCGGATGATATTAACAGCGCTGCCACACTAACGTTCATGAAATAAAAAAGTATAGAACAAAACGTTAATCAGAACTTCGAAGAATGATAGAATAAATCTGGAATTTTACGAATTCGTTAAATTCAACCAAAGTATAACATTTTTAATTCGCCGAATTATTTACATACACGTATTCCGTTGACACTGTGTTAGTCTTTGAAAGTTGAAAATATGCAGGTAATTAATGCGAAATTTACTGGGTGGAATTATCTGGCAGTGTATGAAATAAATTTAGTACGAATCAGATACTTCTTTCTGGTATTGTGTAGGGATAAAACGTGATAGCCGGACAGATCAGTATAGTACAAAACTCATAATTGCGTATTTTGCGGTATGTGTTCCTGTTCATGTTCAGTCAAGTCGAGAGTAGCTGTTGATCTCAACGTGTCTTTCAGAATGTATTAAGAGTGAGCCAAACTCTCATATCGGGAAATATTTTGTGAAAACCACAGCGCATTTTGGATTTCTTTTCAGTACCTCACACTACAATCTGGCCTTAACACAGCGTCAGAGCAACGCCCCTATTACCTACTCGTTTGCATGTTTTTCTCCTGCTGCCTTCGATGTAGGATCCTAGTAGAGCTGTGCAAAATTTCCATAATGAAATTATTCGTAGTCTGTAAGTGTGTCCTGTGCTACGAACTTCAGTTAACTGGTTACTTAAAATTCTTAAGTTTGAATTCACCTTTCTAATACGTAAGCCTTCATAAGAGAGGTCGACGAGACGTCACTGTCAAATTTGTATGACCTGTGCTTCATATTAGATAATTTCGGTTCAGAATTCAACTCTGAGACTGACTGTGCTGAGTGAGGTTTTTGTAGTTTCCCTCGGCCCTCCTTCAGGATTGCACCTCATATTAGGCCATGACCACTTCCTTGTACATCCTTTTCAATTCATCATTGAATAAATTATCGTGTCATTCGACCTGTGCAGATAGGTGTTACATAATTTTTACGAAAATCATAAATAGGTGTAATTGAATTCAAGAAAGAAACAAGAAAAGAAAGAAAGAAATGGGGAAAGAAATACAAGAGAAGAAACGTAAGTTGTGTCACGGTACATAAATTTCGTACCTTGTTTTGCTACTCTCTCTACTTCGCATATATCACATATAGGATAGGTTTCAAACTGATGCCGAATACAATTAAATTCAGGCTTTCGGCGCTGGAAGGTGAAACAGGGTTGCCATCTCAGAATCGTCTAAAATCCAGATACTTTTACAAAATTCTTGTGTGTTCGGGGCATTACATGCAACGATTCGCGTGTATGAAACCAAAAACCTTTACTTTTGTTTGTACAAATATGGCAATTTCAAAAACAATTGAGTATGAGGTACCAATTGTTCGGACACGTACAGAATAATATTTATATATAATACACAGATAATAGTCTGACTTAAGTAGAAGGTTGTGGTCCTTTGGTATGTGATGTCGTGCGGTTTGGTAGATGGAGACAGAGGAACTGGAGGGATATACTGCCACCGGCTCGTAATACAATAACTTGGATTCAGCACGTACCACCGAAAGTGTGGCACATCTGTATCAAGTTACATGGCGTCGCGTATGAAAATAACGGAATACCTCGTATTAATATTCACCACCTTGAGAGTTTCAAGTCTCACGTTACATAAATAAATTTAATGTAAGCTTGCGTCATAGTTTGTAATATCGTGCTCTTTCTGTTGCTCATTTATCATAACTTCTTAAGCGTGTCCTTACTGACGCACCCTCATGTAGCTATTTACGAACACGCTGACAGTCTTTGTTGACATAAATTCGATAACAAAGTAGGCAATTTAGGTATAAATTAACATTTTTAATCAAGTTTTGAGTTTCTCGATAGATTTTCATAAATGTTTCCAACATTATATCTCACAAAAATCCGTCCGATGGGAGCCCAGCTGATACTTGCGGGCAGAAATGACCGAGGTAAGAGGTGCCTTTCGCGTCTTAAGCTAAAGAGCCTACAAATCCTGACCTGAATTGATTATTTTGTTTCCCTATTCTACAGAGAACAATATAAACGTCTTCTTGTAAACTGTCTGATATTTTTCAATTTTAACCAAATTTGTGGCCTCTAGAAAAAATCCCCAACACAAAATTGCACGAAAATCCATCCAGTGGAAACCGCGCTTATAAATTCGAACAGACGGACAGATGAACGGACATGTTGAATCTAATAGACGCTTTACGGGTCTGTGTGAATGCTCCCAAACGTGGCAAGCTGCGACTATTCACTGTGTCATAAATCACAAACGTACTGACGCATAACATTACAATAGCTTACGTGGTACTTGGCATATACTACGTACCATAATGTGAGAAATTGCCACTGAGTGACCTAAACCCTAACATCATACGCTTCACTCAATAGGAAATCTCCTTACCACTTCTGCCAGTATAACTTCATAAAATAAACTACTGACACCTGCCAATTCTAGAATTTGAAAGGTTTTAAATTTTGATTTTTAGTTTTTAATTTTAAGGCTATTGCCACAAACATTTTAATCCTGATCTGAACGCACAAAAGCTGGATTGTAACATAATATGTAAGAAGTGCGATCTCTGTTCCATAATATGATGTACACATCGTATTATGAAAGAGATATGTTTTAGATATCAGCCTGATAATGACCCCATGGGGCCGAAACATGTAGCTGAGTGAATCATTATTTTATAAAGTTGTGTTTTGGTGGTCTGTCTGTTTACTTCTTTTTAACGTAATAACATTCTATGCATTCATTATTCACTATGTATTTTAATACACGTAGGCTGTCATTATATAGATATAATTTATCTCCAAAATGCAAGATGATCTCGTTATTTATAGCACAATAACGAAATTTCAGTTTTTTTCGCGCTTACTTAATTCTGAGCTTTTGGGCGAAAATAATAGTGGCAAACTGGAAAGTACACAAATAAATTAAAAAAAGCGCATTCGATCACTAGGTAAAAGTAAAGGTAAAGGCAATGTAAAGCAATCCCTGTAGAGGCTTGGACAGGCCCTGAGGGTTCCAGTTGGCTGAGGTTCCCAGATTTCAAGACAGTCGGCACATGAAAGTGGTAGTCGATCACTACACACTGTTTAAACTGGCAAGCAAACAGTGACATTCGAATTGGAGTGCTGGCATTTTCAAACGCCATTTCTCGATAGCAGTTTTCAGTTTGTTCTTCTTCTCAGGAAATGTCGATAACACAATCCTCTACAAAGTTATACTGGATTTTGGCCCTTTGTGTTTCTAATACTATATGATAAAGAGCGATGTGCATAATGTATGTTAGAATGCATTGCGAAGAAATCCTTCGGCTCTTTTAGAAGTGAAAAGTCCTCTTGACAATGCCGTTTGAAAAATGGCGTACCGGAGGGGGTGATTTGGGGGTTCAAACCAACCCCCCCCCCTAAATTCTGAAGGCCCTCCAAAATCGTGCCAAAATCAACCTGATTTGGAAACTATTAAAAATTGCTGAATTTAGGATGCCAGCACCCCAAGATGTTCGGAAAAAAGGCAGTAAAATTCTAAAACTACCTAGGTTCGCAGCTGTTTTACATAAGCAATGACAAATAAATTGGTTGTCACCATAAACAGTCTTATAGTACCAAAAATTAAGAATATTTTACTATATGAAATGAAAGTTCTTGCACCAAATGACAGCTGGCTCCAGAACCCCTGACTAGGGGGCTACTCCCCTCAGATCCCCGTTATCTCTGTCCTCAACAGAATTTGTTGAACCCCCCGAACAAAATTCCTGGGTACGCCACTGCGTTTGAATAAACGTATATTTAATTACTTCCAAAATGTTGCTTAAGAATAAATAATATCCAGTGTAATGGCCAATTCTGCATTTCGGCTGGTTATTTTTAATTATCCTTTTCAAAATCTAAAGTAAATGTTAAGGAACTCTTCGAATTCCTATATAGCCGCTTTGAAATTAAGGACTACTGTTACACCAGTGCGTAACAACTGCATATGAAACAACTACTCCTGAGTTACTTGGCCACAGCAAACACCTTACATTTTTATTTCATATGAAAATTTATGATCATAATTTTTCGTTCTCTGTACGCGATTTGAGCTTTTGCCTTTTACAACTTTATTCCACGGTGCCTGAAAAATGACTGCAATGCTACTATGGGTTGTTTCTTGAGTCTAGTGTTTTAAAATAAGTCAAACTTTAGTGAGATATGAATCTTTTTCCGTAACACGATTTAAGTTTTTATTTCCAGTTAATAGTTTTCCAGTCATCCTGCCATTGACACTGTAGAGACTAAGACACTGATACAGTCGCGAAATAAATCCAAGTTAATTGAAATTCTGCAACATATTTCACAGATGGATACACATTTTGTAAAACATCACACCTGATCAGTTTCTGGCTTAAATAATTCCCTGACAGCCATTCTCTTCAATAAGCGTAGTGCAGGAATACATTAGACAATGTAAGATTCGTTAGTCCGGAAGAAAAGTGACATAACTCCAAAACTACACAACTGAAGATAGACTCTTTTCCAATCGTATGGTCGTTATTCCGCCCTGCTCCCCGCTAAGAGCCTAATATTATTTGTGACACTTTTCCTATTGTAGATGCACTTTTGGTAGCCTATTCCTGTACAGAACTCACAAATTTCGTTTTTTGAGTTGTGACACTTTTCTTTCGGGCTAAAGACACGTCGTCGCAAAGAACACTAGTACGAATAAAGATTAACAGTCTATACTTCGGTGATCTCCATGGGCACTTAACTATTTTAAAATCACGTACATTCTTATTATAAAACTTTTTCTTAAAAAGTTATCTCTTCAATTATCAAAGAGCTGCATTCTGGAGCCTTAAGATTTCCAAAGCACCTGTTACATTATAAAATTTATTAAATACGTTAGTAGTTTTAAAGAATTATATTTCTTCTTCTTGTCTCTTAGGTTTCCATCACATAGACATTAAGTTAGTGTCACTGTTCATACACGCAATGTACTGCTGTCGAAAACTCAGTTAAACCTAACTGGCTGGAGTGTTTAAGCTATGGTGTTCTAAAACATGAATAAGCGACGAAAACAAGTGACCATCTGGATCACGACAGTTTCAATAATAACATCAGCCTAAATAACATGTGTAATCCGTAGGTTTAGAAAGCCTCAATGGACGTGTTAATGTAATGACTGAATTCCTATAACTGGTGTTTCTAATCCCATGTTCTGTCAACCCCCTTTGTCCCCTCACCAACTGTGTTTATTGTGCTACTGACCAATAAACCTTAGCCCAATTGTGTTGCTATTGTTGTTGTTGTTGTTGTTGTTCTTGTTCTTGATGTGTTTCGTGGTGTTGATGATTATTATTACTAAGTGTGGTTTGTTTTCTCTCTCTTTTTTATTCCGGCATCTCCTCCCACAGGTTCTGAAGGTACTGTTCATATCCTGACCATATGCTTTATTGCAGCACGTCAAGTCATGTACTGAGCGAGATTGCTTTCGTTTCTGATTTGTATTCAATTAGCATTTAAACTGAAAAAGCATACACATTGATTTTGGCGCACGTTTCAAAATACGCTTGATAAAGAAATGCTACCTGAAATATGTGCCTGAAATCCTTTTCGAATGCTACTGCATGAAGATATTTCCCGTATTCATGTTACTTCTTTAACTTTCTTGTCACGAAGTCTGAATAGGGCTTGTAAATACTGTGCTGTAAGTACAGTACATCTGTGTGCGAATAAGTTCCGATGTGGGTAGTGCTTTGTAATCCCAAGCTAGCAGTAGGTTCTACGAATTTTGTGAACAGAAATTCGGATTCTGAATGTCGGAGTAGGGAGTATTTGACCATACTGCTGTATGATTAATATTGCTGGTATAACATTTGGAAAAGAACTCATTGCAGATAAGTCCATTTTGAACTCTTCGCATTCCCCAGAGACAGAGAGAGAGTGATAGGATAAAAAAACGGGGGGGGGGGGGAAGTAAGAGTCACATCATCTATTATTAGGGTTGATGGGGAGTCAGAAAAGTTTGCTGCTCTGAAAGTTCCCAGGCAGTGCCCGCTCTTCCTTCTAGTAAAGGTATGCTGGTAGCAAGGTAAAACTTTGGACAGTGAGGAAGGTAAGGCGATGGCAAATTGGCTGTTGGGAATATGCACCAGGGGACGGGAGTCTGGCATTTGAGCTGGATTTGTTGTTCGGAAGGCAAGATTTTTATGACGTTTAATCTTGTTTGGAGGGCTCCTTTTGGCGAAAATATTTTAGTGCATTTTGGAGAGGCCTGCATGAGAAGCAAGTATCCCCAAGTACATCCAAGCAGTGTACAAAGATTTAGGTCTTAATTCACAGAACACAAACTCCTCCTTTACAGAAACCAATCAGTTTAGGCTCTTTGGAGTAGTAATCGCTGTTTGTTGTAAAATTCTTACAAAACTCGTGAATACACTGTGTGTTTGAAAGTTAAATGGTACCGCTGGGCCTTAAAGGGTTAATATTTTGCAAACCCTTTAATTCGGTGAACAGCTATTAAAATCTTTCAAAAGGAAGATGCTTCAGTCGGCAAAGCCTGATAAAACGTCAAAACACTTTCAGGCTCAATCTTTGTAATCTTAGTTTTTTTTTTTTTTTTGCATCTTTCGTGTAATTTCTTCGCTCTTAATTAAATTCAACGTACAGTTGTTGGGTATCACGCATATACAGCGCTGTATATTCTGAAATAAAAAGCTGTATGTATTACCTAACAAGTACATTTTGCGGTACTTTAATAAATATTATTATCATTATTAAAACCTTGTTATCCAACTAATGCACAATATATAATATGCAGATACAATTAAAATTATAAAATATTTAAAAATGCTCCAACATGTTTCGGATCACAGAGGATCCATCACCAGGGACCCTTGTACAGTGCTTGGCCAAGCACTGTATAAGGCTCCCTGATGATGGATCCTCTGTGATCCGAAACATGTTGGAGCACTTTTAAATATTTTATAGCTTTAATTGTATCTACATATTATATATTGTGCATTAGTTGGATAATAAAGTGTTTAATCATCAATGATGCGCGGTGCAAACATGAAGATTATTATTATTATTATTATTATTATATTTCAGTACTTAATGTAACGTCCCATGACAGCTAAAGTCGGTCAGAGTATATGAACGTAAACTGCATATGAATCTCGTATCCTTTTTAAGAATCAGGTTTATTTACGAATTTAATTTATGGGTTATAATTTTAGTTAGTCAGAAACAAGCAGCTGTGCCCGTTGGTGTAATAATCTAATAAATATCTCCCCCCCCCCGCTGTCGCCCCCCGTCACCAATCAGTCTGAAGTTGCAGTATATTTGCATATGATAAGTGTTTCTGTTCGAAAGTTCAAACAATACTGTTTTTTGGCTTATGATGTAAGATATAATTTTAAATATTTATTGCCGTTTTTCTTCTAAACTTGATGTTATTTACCTGTAAGTACGATTTTATGTCGGTGTTGTCTTCCTTAGAGTTACGTTTATCTTCTGCTGCTTGCGTTTTCTCCTGCTATGTTTAGTGCTGCTTTAAGGGATCATTATTAGATGCCTCAGCTTTTCTCTAACACGCTCTGAGATATTAAAGCTTATGCGTCGCACTGATTTAGTTTTCACCTGCATTGCTATGTAATAGTTTTGTTCTGTTCAGTTTATTGCGTATGGGCAATGTGATAGTAGCTTAAAATGCAACACAGCTAACAAACCGAATTTCTCTTAAACTTGGTATTGTTCTCGTAGTTTACAGTATGCATCTACGTGCATGTTCAGGCTAACATGTAAGTTTTAACGGGACTGCTCGAGCTTATTTAAGTGCGAACGAGATAAACAGTTGAGCTTTGTCAAAATATGTTGCATGTATACACCAATGTAGTTTACGAGTAGTAATGCTGGTCTTATGATAATTGAATAAACATAATTCTTTATCGTCAGTTTATGGTTTGCTGTAATGTTTATAGTTTGGATTAGGTACGTAATTTGTGTAGTGTACGTACAGGTAATTTTGATCCTGACTCTGCTCAGTAAGAGTCGTTTCTCTGCTCTTCTTTTTCTTGTTGTAGTCTCTAAAAATATTATTTATTTTTGCTCGCAAAGACGTCAGGTGGTTTGTATGATAGTAATTTTTGAGGAATTATATTTATGGATAAGGTTTACCAGGTTCACGGAAGAAGGAAATACGTTGAATGTAGTTCTATTTCCAGTTAATTTAAAAGCTGTAATTTCTCAAAGTAAATTAAGCATATATTCATGTATCTACACTGTACAGTACCTGGATGAAAAAATTAACGTTCAACAGCAATATCACCCGTAGAATCGTCTGTAAATACGTAAGAACAGAAACTAAAAAATGACAAGGATTTACAATTCAGGTGTATTTCCCTTCCTGCACCTTGCAAGTACACAAACTAAACATGGAAAATGTTTAGTTTTAGTCCATAAGTCACAATTTTTACTTTTGCCCTTTGTGGTAAACAGTGTCACACTTGTGTACACTATTTTGGATAATAAAATATGAGTAGTTTCTTATTGTAGAGTAGTTTAACTGCCTTTATAATGTGACACACCAATGGTGGATCCCTTTATGGGCAATGACGCCGTGTAGGCATAGATTTTATCACCGAAGTTTCGAATGTCCATGCCGCATCTATCTTCGAGGAAAAGTGACTGCCTAATGTCCCTTGCACAATTCCGATGGAGCATCCACTGGTCGGTGGGAACGGGACATTTAAGGACGGAGACAGTTTTTCCGAAACGTCGGTGCTACATCTTACACTGTATGGTGCCATCACTCAGAAAGAGGATCTACATTACCACAGTACCACCATGATAGCCTTAAATCTGTAATGTACGTAGCAGTTTATATCGAACCTAACGGAAGGAAGGGCAATTGAATTGTTCAAAAGTGATATGTTTTTTAAAGTGCTTCTCTCTCTATAGACGATGGCCGCTACGAAACGAAATGCCGGCCTCACGTCTGCTGTACCAAGGGCGACACTCAACGACGAGGAACTGGTAAGTCTAAGTGTTACGAACAAGTCTTTCGTCCTGTCAAGTACGCTTGCTCTCTGACAATGTATCCTTACGGTTTTACGCTGTGTAGTCTAGAGAGCACGCAGTGTTAGGGCAGAATGCAGGTCTCATTGGGCTGGTACGTCCGTTGTAGGACCAAATGCGTGGGTGAAGGGACTGGAGTGAGCGTGTCCTTTACCGCGCAATACACTGCCTGAGCACTGTAACACGTCATGCCAGTGTTTCCCAACCTCATTTCCAGGGATGAACTCTAAAATAAATTTTCGGACTCCCAGGAATATTTACCTGTAAAAAAACAGAACAAAGAGGCAGTTGGTAGCGCACGGAGATTAGTCCAGTGCTGCCAATTGTCTGATAAAAATTCCCGCTGTATTTCGAGATATATTGGGAATTTTTTGCGGTACGTCACAATTTGTATTTACTTATTATAAGTTTTCTCGGGCAACCTCTAATGATGCAGAGCGGAACCCTGGTTGAAGATCACTGCGTTATAATGTGTTTTGTCAAGATATTTTTAAGTGATTCTTGAGGATTGCAACCTTCTGGAACGTTTCGATGCGTAGTGTGTAATTTAACATATATCGACTTTTCGAAAGAGTATAGCGCCTTCATGTACGAGGGTTAGTAGATCCTGGAACCTAGGACCTACCAATCCCTGAAGACGAATTAGCTACTTTCGTAGAACCTATGACCTAGGAACCAGGACCTGCCGTCCCTTGAAGATGAAGGTCCTAGAAGTTAGGCTGAGCTACCACTTGTTGCAGACAATGGTGCCAGTTGCCTTCGAAATGTCTGAGTGTACTACATTATACGCTGCACAGTGTAACATCCCAGAATAGTTTCCAGGTGCGTCATCCCCGTTTTATTACCGTATATTCTCGAATCTAATCCGCACTAGTTTTTGTCGATTTCTTAAACGAAAAAAAAAGTTAGTTCGCGGTTCTAATCCGCACCTTTCCTTCAACCGCCCCTTGCCTACAAGGCAGACTGATTGAATAATATTGGATGTTACCAACGCTTTAACTGTTATCCGACTAAATCGCCGTGTGTGAAGTGGCCATTTAACTGCCAGCGGTACAAACGCACCACAGCTGATGATAGTGACTGGGTGACGGATAACGATTCAGTTATGAGTGATGACGG
>Ga0123357_10009460_pt1 | contig 12310 bp, 5 predicted proteins | sample TergutEmb28metaG_FD_89873 | JGI IMG/M metagenome (GOLD analysis project Ga0123357, IMG submission 89873) | Embiratermes neotenicus P4 segment gut microbial communities from Petit-Saut dam, French Guiana - Emb289 P4 | ecosystem: Host-associated > Arthropoda: Insects > Digestive system > Gut ... | reverse complement strand
GGAAAAAAAATTGTCTTTCCCCCGCCCCCCCCCCCCCCCCCCCCAATGAAATGTTGCGATTTCTCCTGTAGTCCTGAATGATACGTACGGCTCACCGTAACAGACGTGCTTGTAGATGTACTGACGTGAAGAACAATAGGATAAACATTGAATTTAAAGTTCTACTTATAGTGACTTAGTTTATAGGATCCATGATTCATGAATTATTCGAATATACAAAATTGTTTCAGCCAACCGTGTGACCATCTTCAGGAATGTAAAGTACAAAGATTAGGTACTTTAAAAGTATGGTATTTTAAAAATATTTTGTACTTCAAAGTATCTAAACTTTGCATTTTGCATCCATCAAGATTGCCATATGGCTGACGGAAACGTATAGAAGCTGTGTGTATAACCTAATGTCAATACACTTGTTTGCATTTGTTGGTGTACCAGTAATGTGTGCGCTTATGTTTTACTTTAGTTTAGTTTAGTTTGAATTTCTAATTTTGCACCCCAAACACTTTCAAGATGGCAGGACTTGTGATAATTTATGGGCAATAAACACATATAATATCACCACATGTAGAACAACGATATTTCTGTTTCGTTTTTGTTGTTTTGGTATCCAGATCTGACTGCGTATTAGTGTTTCCTATATAGGTCTGCATAAATACAGTTTATGTGTTTGCACCTACCGCATAAATTGTCTCAGTACAAATGTGAATCTTTTGTTATTGTTTGACCACTTTCCAGTAAAGATGTTGTGTCGCATGGGCGGAGAGAAAAATCACTCACCGATGAAACAGGTGAATACCCCCTCGCGCATACTTTGACAGACCTACAGTAAAACGAACAAGAAACTGAAGGTGTTAAAATGAAAACGTATTATACACTTTTTGTTTCGGTAACAGATTTCCCCTACAGAAATTGTCTGTCGCGGGATTTTGCACCTTCGGCATACGTGTAATTGTATCAATTTTAAGATATCTCCATACCATTTTTCAAACGCCTAACGCTGGGGTACGCCATTTATTATCGTAAAAGTAATACTTAAATGTGCTTTTCAAGCAGCCAATTTTTGTCTTCTTACGTACCACGGAATTTTGCCTAAGAGAAAATTGATAATTTTGTGAAATTTCTTACTATATTTAATTTCATAAATGTGTAGTAAGTTTTGCTAGTGCCTTACGAACCTCATATATGCGCATATACCATGTTATTATTGAATGTGGTGCTTTCTTTTTTGGCGAGGCACGTAGCACGCATAGAAAAGAAGTGTTTGTGAACTTTTAGAGAGAAACCCTGAAGGAAAGAGTCCATCCACTTCGAAAAAGTAAGCCTAGGTGATAAGGTAATACCGAAATGGGTTATACATATAATGAAAGGGTGTAGTCTGGGTCCATGTAGCTCAGGAGAAAGAAAGAGAGAGAGTGAGAGAGAGATGTGGCGGGATGTTGTGTGTACGGTAATGAAAATTAGGTTCCTCGAGACACGGGGAATTTATTAACTGTCTGAGCAACATTAGCCTGTGAAATGAGGTTCTGCTGTATAGAATTAAGTTAATTAGGTGGGAAATTGGAAATATAAGGCATTACTGTTGCCTCTAATGGCATCAGGTTCATACAGACTTTCTTCACGTGTGACCTCCAGTTGTGATATAGGAACAGCAGGGGTGAGGTACAGATCGTAAATCACAACTGTGTTTGTGTTGTTTTACATGTTTCGGCTTTCTGGAAGGCCATCACCAGACCGTTCAAAAGTGGACAAATAAGAACAATTGTAGGGGCGTCATTCTAATGGGCGTTATTTAAAAAAATGTATTGTTTGTGTATTTTTTAATTTGCTGAAGATGGCTTTCCAGAAAACCGAAACATTTTGCAAGAATGAAGTAATACGTAAACACAGTTGTGACTGATTATCTATACTTCACTGTTATAAAAGTTCTATTTAAAATAAGTCAGCTGATTGAAAATTTGAAACTTGGGGTCACACAGATGCACACACACTGGCGAAATGGTGATCTCGTGGTCTGCTCCTTCATTAATAAATGAAAGTAGTGTAAAGTTAGAATATTTAAAGGCTTGCCGTGCTTTTTATTGGCTCTTGACTACGCCGACTGGACGTGGTCAAAGAACTTCGAGTTTCATGAAAATTATCACATTTATTGACTAACTGTTCAACTGCTATTTTCTGGAGGTAAAATTTTCTGCGAGGAAGTTCATTTTCAAATAAATTATATAATTTATATATACGCGAAATTTAAATCACGTTTAAATTCTGAAATATTACAAAAGGGACTGTAGCTCCATTAGTCCCACGTGATTCTTCCACCTTTGTCAAAAGCCTGCAATTTGTAAACTTAAATGATAGACCAGAAATTTTCAAATATGTATTGTTTTGGTTTTACATATATGAACTGCATTTTGTGTGTATTGTAGAATACTGAAGTCAAGAAGTTGCGTTGGGATGACGCATGGAGTATTTTGTTTGCATGTGTAATGCTGCGTGTGCAATGCTGCAGGTCCGTCCGCTGGGTTTCATAACAAGCGATGTGTAAATGCAGTAGTTCCTTGCTGTTTTGTTGAAATCATTAGAACGAGATTTTTCCTTGACATGTTTTGCTTCAAAAGACAGTTTTAAGTAATGAAGCTATAGCCAGCAACGTTAATTCTGCTTATGTGGGCGCTTCAGTAAAGTAAAACAGATAACTGATTCCATTGAGCACACTACTTAAGAAGCTAACAATCGCGGAGTTGATCAAGAAATTCCCTGCATTTTATGAAACCCGAAGTTGCATTACTGTGTTCACAAACCAGTAACTGCATAATATTAGTATCTGGTTGAATTACTTCGAACATCCATTTAATACTGAATTCCAGTTCTTGCCATAGACACTCCCACATGTTTCTTTTCACTAGGTTTTATAATAAAACTTTGTAAACTTAAAAAATAAAAAAACGGATCCAAAAAACAAAAACATAACGCATTCAAATACAAACTTCGTAAATAAACACAATGTGTTTATTTTTCCTTCCTCTTTTTGTACAGATATCCGTATAAGAATCAGGCCTATAACCAATTTAAAATAACCGAAGAAGTCTTAGCTCGTTTCTTTAAACCATTTCCATATTCAAATTGTGTACGTATTGCAAACGTAACACATAAATATTGTACAAATCATAAGGCGCAGAGCCATAAATGAAGCAACTTTTTGAAGGTTTATCAGCTGTAATGGAGGAGTGGGGTAACTGTAAACAAATTTAATTTACAGTGTGATTAAACGAATAATACTTACAACTACTGCAAGTAACGCATCAAAATGCAGTGTTTTTCTTCGTTTTTTTTTAAAATTCTTACCAATATCTGAATACCGGCTTGCTTTAAGAGTATATGTATTGTAATATTAATACAGCCTATCTTGATGGTGCAACAATTCAAACCTGCTGTTATCAAAAGTCGTAGTTACGGGTTTGACTCCCAATCAAGGCCGGGTATTTTTTGTCTCCGTCTTACATAATCTAAACCTGTCAGAGTCCACCGATTTTCGAAGTCCTGGAGTTAAGTTTGTCCTTTTAATACGGCAAATAATTGCTGTAAAACAAGCATTATTTTAACTAATAATATGGGAGAATTGTTTGCTGTTGTTGGATAGCTGAGGGCTTACAAGAACGCTGTTGTTTTTGTGTTACATAATGTGAAGAAAATTCTAGGGATTTCGTAAATATTCAAATAAGAACACAACCTACTCCATACTTTTTATGAAAGTTACGTAAGTGACCTTGCTGAATAATTACCAGGACGATAGGTTTTTAACTCAACCAACCTAAAGGAGGCACAAATACGTATTTACGAAAGTTCCACGATGTACACACAAAATGTCAATTTATTAGGCGGGGTTTGTTGCCTACCGGGTCTGTATCCTCGAGGATAAAGCTGCAGGGGCGTGAAGCAGATTACTTGCCTCCACATACTGTTGAGATAAAGAATATGTGGAAATATACCTCGTTTTTGTGCCTTCCTGCAGTAGACACGGACACATTCACCAAGTTTTAGGCTGCGCAAAGTCTGCGAAAGCTAAACGAATTCAACAGCGCAGTTCTTCCTTTTTTTTTTGAAGGCTATTCGACTGGGTGTTCGCTTTGTTCTCACAGCATACATGCTCTTTACAGACATTCAATTGAGCCCACGTTTTACCGTTTGTTTTGAGACACTGTTCAGTAAATTTCAGTTGTCTACGTCATAAGAACAGACCATTCCAGAAAGACGAAGTATGTAGCTTCAAGAAGTGTACTGGAGACCCTTCTTTGTACCCTACTGTAGTTCGTTAGGATTAATTACAGGTAGGACTACATAAAGTACCGTGCAGTAAGTTAATGTTCCTTTTTGTCGCCGATACTGCCATCTGGATTGGGTGAACACAATAATTTATCACCCGAACTGAAAGATTATAATATCAGCTAAGAATTAACGTATTTCCAATAAACTTTCACTCGTAATACTTATTTTAGGCGCATTCACAAAATTACGAAAAGTGGCTTATAGTTCAGCCGTGCCTGTCTGTCCGCCTTTTTGTTCGTTATCTGCCGGCGTTGAACGAATCGCAGGCCGCTGGGCCAATTTTTATGAAATTTCATTTTAGGAATTTTCGAAAAGACCCTTCAAGAAAATTCAATTTTGTCCACAATTTCACAAAATAACAGATACTGGGCATGAAGACTTAAGTACGTTTGTTACAAATTTTTCGCGCAATGAGAAAGGTTTTAGTTAATATATATAAACTTAAAAAAACGAATATTGTTTGCCATATATATTTAAAATCGCTCTTTTTTAGTTAATATTATATATAAACTTAAAAAACACTAATGTTGTTTGCCATACATATATATTTAAATCGCTCTTTTAAGGTATTTATAGGACATTATGGCAGAACCAGACGTGCTGTAGGTGTTCTAATGTAATATAGAGCAATAAAGTTTCGATTTGCATGAGGGGAAACTAAGGAAAAACACGTAGCCATAGTACCTAACAATTATTCCTTTATCCTTTTTAAATTCCGTCTGATCGGATAAAATATTTTTCCGTCAGACATAAAAAAAAATAAGATACGATGCAACGATTTATTATTCGATACTGTCTGTTTAGCCACACTGTGCCTCTGAAGAAGGTTTCTGTTTACACACATTCTCATTTCATGCGGTTTATATGATGCATATTAAAGGTAAATAAAAAGGACAATTACAGTATTTAACATTCATTTCTTATAATTAGGCATATGAAACATGATATGTAGATACATTGTGTATGTTCCTAAAATTTTTTTACTACTACTACTACTACTACTACTACTACTACTACTAATAATAATAATAATAATAAATTGTAAGGCAACGTACGTATAAACTGTAAACAGCAACCGGCTTGAACCCCAACGGATTTAATAATGTGACCATCCGGGAACATTTAGAATGCTAAGTTCCGAACACGCTTTTAAATTATACTACATCTCCTATGTTGTCTGAGCACTCGTTATAAGATGCGACTTTCTATGTGTGAAACCCTGGCCTCTAATGGACCTATTGTTTGCCTACCGGATGATATATGAATGCATAATGCAACACTAGTGGAATGTAATTAACATTCCATCAATGTTCCATATTTATGCATGTATTCTATCGATTGTAACGAACAAGGGAAAACTGAAGGTCGCAGAATAACACGAACAACTGCCACCTTGTCTAAAAAAACGTAGCATATGGAATGCCTTGGAATTAAACCCGGGGTTCCGCGGGGATATTCTGGCGAGTTAGAACCTGAAGCGTAGAATGGTCTTTTCGTTGTAAAATAGTCTTGGAGAAGTAAATATGAGTATAAAACGGAAGCCACACTCGACCTTCCAGTCGTTCGAAGCTTGCGTGGGATACGTACAGTACCAGCACACTTTCAAATATGAATGATGAGCTGTGTTAATACAATCAATGACTCATGTATTCTACGCAACAGTTCCATTTATTGTATATTCCGCATTAAAACAGTAAGTTTCGGCAATTGTATTTAGCCACCCTCAGGCAGTTCGTACAAAACAATAAAGAAGTTAAGCAAACATAAAGTGCCACGCATTTTAAACAAAATAAACAGTGAGATTCCACATTTCTTTCAAGGGGCAGGAACACGTGGCTATTAAACTTAAAAAAGTCTTGTTCTTAAAGTTGTAAGTTAATTATTGAAATGTTTCTTCTTCTTTTGTGTAGTGTTGTATCTGCCTGCAACTGGATACCGTTATTTTTGTTTATCCATATGTTACTAACTATGTCAATGCACCTGACTGTCCGTGGCCGCATATATTTTATGATTATTCTTAAGAATACTTGCTATATTTCAAGAATGCACACATCGTATATACAGCAGGCTTACATAATCACGGAACAATTTCGTACAATTTAACACTTACATTTATATGTAAGAGACGGCAAGAGCCGGTATACTGAAGTCGATATAGCGACTGGGCTTCGAACGTTTTCAATATTAATTAATTAATTAATACCGTTAATACTACTATTAATACTAGTAATTAATTAATAAACACTATAATTCCGGTATCAAATCCTGGCAGGTCAAAAGATTTCTTTGCAAAACCTCCAGACCGGCCTTGGGGCTCAACCTGCCTCTTATTCGTTTGATATCGGAGTTACTTCCCAGGTTAAAGCGGCTGGTTCCTGAGGCTGAGCACTCACCCCCATCAATTTCCGAAGTTACGAATGGGCGTATCTGCAACACTACTCCCCGTACTCCCCGTATATACCTTCATGTTGTGGAAAGTGTCACGTTACCTTTACCTTTATAAGGCATGGCAAGGTAAAGACGTACTAACCCGAAGGTTAGCAAAAACTATGGCGGTAAAATCTGATATCTTTTCATAATCACGATTTGTTCATTGGACTGTATGAACTCCGTATTTTTAAAGACGTATCGTATTTCTAAGGTCATCATGATATTTGCAGCGGGTTTGTGTTGAGAGTTACATAACTTAATGTTAAGAGTTGGCGGGTGTGAATTGTTATAGTTGCTGGAAGTTAACTCCTTGAGTTGTCTGTGAAAAAAGGCTGTTTCGGCTTATATTAATGCGTCTAATTTCCATGGGAAGGTCCTTATCCTTAGTGCTTCTACCGCAAGGGGAACTAGAAGTGTATTCCTGGAATTCAGGAATTAACTTTTCTGATAAAAGGTTGTGTCTGCTTAATCCCTGGACCATAAGAATCTATGAATTTGGGTCTCAGTTTTTTAATACATCAACCCCTGTCTATCATTATGTGCTACCATTATCACCGTCAAGGATTAATCCGTTAGCCGGCTTCAGCTACTGAAATGTTCTTCCTGATATCTGGCAAAAGTTCCTGCCATTTTGTATCGCCGGAATAATAATAATAATAATAATAATAATAATAATAATAATAATTTACTGCAATTGATTTTTATCCGGTGGCAGTGGTTATTTTATCAGTTGAGATATATTGTTACGGGAATTGAGGATTTGGTTTCTAAATATTTAATTGGCAGTTTATTACTGTATTTATGGGAGCAGGGTTAGTATAGACGGTATAGAGACTAGACCCCTGTGGGTTCGATTCCGGGTAGGGAAAAGAGATTTTTTCTTTTCCGAAAAGTCCAAAGCGGCTGTGCCGCCCACCCAGCATTCTACTCATTTGATATCGGGTATTTTCGTAGGTAAGGTCCGGGGCAGACAGTTAACCACTCACCGCCATTTAGTACCGAGTGTAAGAACGAGTGGAGCTAAACCTCTGCTACTCCTACGCCTTCATGGCGTGGAGGGGGAGAACTTTACATATTTCACCTTTTATTTTATTTACATCTATTTTTGTTTTCAACTAAATCTACATTAATGAGAACTGCGGTCTTCTAGGTTATTACGCAGGGGGTAGTGGTAATTGTTAACGGGCGTTTCGGGATAATCTATCTGTCCCATCTTCAAGGGTTAGGAATCTATTGTTGACCCTCAAAGATGGGACCGATAGGTTGTCCCAAAACGTCGGTAAGCAATTACCACTATTCGCTACCTAATAGCCCAGAAAAACGCAGTTCGTATCTATTTCGCGGCCGAGGCTTGAAGTCACGCATCGGCATTAATGTTCATAATGTGCTAATTTGTGTCCGTCGGGAGCCTGTCAGGGAATGCGAGTCTCCGAAACGTCAGTTTCTTCTCTAGATTTACACGATTGTTAGCTAGAAATGATTTAGTACGCATTCAGTTACCGGTTAGTACATCGAGTCTCATATTAAATTTTCTCTTTTTCCAGTTTCCGTAAATAAAATCGCTGCTGAGATACACAAAACGGAAAGCTGTATATTGTGCTATTTGCAACGAACAGAATGCGATAAAACTTGGGAAGTAACATTTCGTGCTGTGTCTTTCGGCTTTGTATAATAGACCATAGACCGCAGCAATCATTGGCCGCCCAGTGTGGGAGTGAAACTTTTGTTGTTGCGTTGTCCAAGTCTTGTGGGTGCACACGATAACAAGAGCCCTCGAACCAGGCAATGTGTGTTCCAAAAAAGATGTAACAATTAGACGAAAAAATGCACTCAGTATAAAATTTCTTATTAGTAATTAAAATAAACACACGACTTTTTTGCGAGTAATGCCTTTGTAAGGAGTAAAATTCTACTACCTGAAATTTTTTCTTCATGTCTTCGTCGTCGTCACCAGCACCATCACCACCACCAAAAACAACAACAACAACAACAACAACATCAGCATCCCAGGAACAAATTTTATCTCTGAATTATTTTCTACTTTAACAAATCTAATATTATGCATGCTGTCTGTTGTTGATACGATTCGTTCTTATTATCCCTGTTTTATATGTTTATATATGTGTTAAGATATTTTATGCATTTCCTCTGTGCTGTCTCTATATATGTTTCTGTGGTCTCGTGCCATCATATTAATTATAAAGAATTGTACTATTACATGCAAATTTATGTATAGGCAACTGTGTATCAAATATTTTGAATTGGTTATTCATTTTTATGGAACATTGTCTTCATAAAATTTTTGGACTATGGGACAGATGTCATATAGGCACTGTCACCGGGTTTTTGAAGTCTTGTGATGCTATTTGAAGGGCCTAGGTATTTAATGTAGCACTAGAGTTTCTGTGGGGTGAGGTAAACGGAAGAAAACCGCACTACAATCATGTAAATTTTTTTGTGATGCCGTGTTTGTTTTCTTCTTTCTTGTTTTGTGCAGGCATAAAGTTTACATTTTGTTGTAGGTGTTGTTGTTATTGTTATGTTACAATCTCCGCTGACCATCTAAAGCCTAATGGCATAGCACGTGCTGTAACAACAAGAAACTATGCATTTTGCCTCTCAATATTTTTACCTTTTTCGTAGGATTCTAACAATAAACAGCACTAACTGATTGGTCTTTCAACTCACACAGAACATTTTTTTTTCGAGAGGTAGGAACTCAGGCTATCATGTAGCCTGTAATTTAGATCAACGTCAGCCTACAGTGGCTGGATAAATATGCTGTGATCCCTTTCTTTACTGTTTCACTGTTGATAATGAACTATTTTATTCTTGTTTTTAAGCTGTCGCCGTGTTCTAAATGTAATTTGTTTCCTTTTGGGTAATTCCCCGGCGTCTGAGTTCTAATTGCCGACGAAGATGGAACCGATAGTGAGTTCCGAAACGTCGGCAATTAGAACTCAGACGCCGGGGAATTACCCAAAACGAAACAAACTACAACTATTTTATTCTCCGTTTGGATAACATTCCAGTGAAAACGCATGTACGTGTTCCTGTCTGCATACCTGTTCCAAATGCGAGAAAATCAGAATAAAATTTGCCATACCGTTGCCAGTCAGCATCATAAAAGATCCATAAACTGTACTTTTGTACCAGTGTGTTAGTGTGTAAAGAGTAAGGCTGTTAGTCTTCACTGACGCTGTCTTCGATTTTCTCGGAATGTCAGTGACAAGAACTACAGAACGGCAAGTAATCGCTTCACAGTAAGTGTGATATCAAGCAAGAATTGCCTGACGACACTTCATTCACCACACAGAGACCGTGACATAAGATATTAATATTAGAAATCTTCCCATTAATGAGCGTTTATAAGTTGTTGCCGAGTCTATGTTCCTAGGGAGCCCACCCTTCCTAAGTACAAGTAATATCGTTCCAGAGTAAAGGTAAAAGTAAAGGCCAATCTCGAACAGTCCATGAAGGCCCAGGAAGGGAATGGAAATGTAAATCTACTATTTCTTTAACCTCGGCACTAGATGAGGTTGGGTGGTAAACACCACGCCCTCACCGCTTTATCCCGGAAAAGGACTACCTTATCTATTATGCAGGAAGCTGGGTGGGCCCCAGGGTCGGTCTGGACGGGTACGGAATATCTTGCCCCCACCGTGATCTTCTCCACGTCATTGAAGAGCGCCCAAGTAAATCCAAACCGAATGACAAAAAATGTTAATTGAGTTTAAGAAAATGTCATTCCACGGACTAAGCAGTATGATGTTTTGGCTTCCTTCTTTCTAAAACCGATTTATACTTTATATCAAATTCAGTCACACCAGTTGATCAGAAATATAAGAGAAAACGTTCCCATTTCTCCGAAACTCCAAGAAGGTGCTGAGTATCTCTTGAGTTAAGGATATTTTGGCGCTATATAACTCTTCCATCAGTGCATTTAAATAGGTGTGGCCCTACCAACCCACCTGTTCTTTCGCGTGGAACACTGCCTGAATGTCATTATCGATTTTGATTGGTTTTTATCAAGTTCTTATCTATAACAAATTTATGGATTTCTCAAGGCTGTGGCTGTAAATGTGACACCATGAATTCTCGCAAATACTGCGTCTTAGTAAACGTCGTTCGAGTCACTTTGGTTTGGTTTGATTTGGTTTTGTCACCAGCAGAGACAGAAGTTTCCTCTTTTTACGGTTCCACATTCAAGCTAACTCTGGGGCTAACTTCATCTCTTATCCAAAGGATAGATGAGGTTTTTTTCAAGACCAGTGGTTCCCAAATTGTGCTACGTAGTTCCAAAGGGATCCGCGACAACTTCCCATGGGATTCATGGATACATTTTTATAATGGCTACTTTGAAGTTTATTTATCTTTAAATTTAAGGAATGATATTCTGTTAAAAGTAATCGCGGAACTTCTCTCACTGACGATATGTTTATTTCGTATAACCTTTAGAATATCAAATTAAGAAACTTCCTGCCTTCACGAAGCGCGCTACAGACAGTATATTTAAAGTCAAATTATGGAATACATTATTATGTTTGCTACTGGTGTGTGTTGGTAGCTATTTAAAGTCAGTTCTGAAATATAAATTTAAATTTTTGGGTACCTATCATCCGGACACTCCATATTTACGTGAGTAAGGATGTGAGGATCCTTGGTTATTTTTCGGAGCCAAAAGGGGTCCATGAGCAGAAAAGTTTGGAAAATATTGACGTAGGCCTTAGTGGCCGTAGCATGAAGCTGATTTTCTGACTAATATCGATGGGGAAACTTCATCAAGCTTTATTGTACACGACTCAACATTTTCAGGAATTATACTCGCTCTCATGGTGATAGTACATTTAATTTGAACTGTGGGGTGTAACTATGAAATAATAATTTCGATATCTTATTAGGGGAACATGATCTGTGTCTTACAGTTGTTTACTGTTTACATAAATCTACTCTAAAAGGGAATGAAACGAAGATGTGTAAATTATTCGCTCGTTTCAGCGTGTTGGCATCACCCCTGTTCTGCAATGATGCATCCAAACTTGCGGCAATCCTTTCGTCTGTGAGGGGAACATTGTGACATTGAACTTCTGCCAAGCTTGCAGCGCTCCTCCTGTATCTCATTTCCTCTTGACTCATACGCCACTGCTTTTCCCTCCGGTCGGTATGAGGTCAAAGTAGTTGCCTCATTATTTCGTCCTCTCCTGTTCCCCTCCAATCTTATTCCGTCCACTGTTTTAATGGAAGAAATTATGCATAGTTACATGGTAGAGTATTGTGTCTGCTTGGAAGACACGAAGAATTCAGCGAATTGCTCTGGTGTTACATCTTCGCAGCAAATTACAGCTTAGGCGGAGAGACCTTGTGAGGACGCAGGTCATATTACCGATGCTAAAAACATTTTCTGGAAAAAAAAAAAAAAAAAAAAAAATTTATAATTTTTTTCAATTTCTCTTTTTTTTTTTTTTTTTTTTTTTTTTTTTTCCTCTTTCCTTTTTTCCGGTCTTTCCCTCCCCTTTTTTTTTTTTTTTTTTTTTTTTTTCACTTTTATTGTATGTTATTT
>Ga0123357_10009458_pt1 | contig 12311 bp, 6 predicted proteins | sample TergutEmb28metaG_FD_89873 | JGI IMG/M metagenome (GOLD analysis project Ga0123357, IMG submission 89873) | Embiratermes neotenicus P4 segment gut microbial communities from Petit-Saut dam, French Guiana - Emb289 P4 | ecosystem: Host-associated > Arthropoda: Insects > Digestive system > Gut ... | reverse complement strand
GACTACTGTCTCGACATGTTTCGGGCATCTTTATGCCCATCATCAGGAGAAAAGACCACGTGTTACTGCATATGGGTTTTTGCTGGTAGTGTTGGATGTGGCTGGCTGCGGTGCTGTGGTGCTACGTTGTAGGATGTGAACACTGTGAATGTTGCAGCTCGAGCAGCAACCTTCACAGTGTTCACACCCTACAACGTAGCACCACAGCACCGCAACCAAGCTGCAACCTTCACAGTGCTCACACCCTACAACGTAGCACCACAGCACCGCAACCAGCCACATCCAACACTACCAGCAAAAACCCATATGCAGTAACACGTGGTCATTTCTCCTGATGATGGGCATAAAGATGCCCGAAACATGTCGAGACAGTAGTCAATAATCAACATCTGGAATTGACAATAAATCATTTATATTGTTGCTTCTTGTTGGTATTCTTTCTTCACGCTAGAGAAGGCAACTTGAAGATGCGAGAAAAATGATTTATGAAGAAAACGCAGCGAGAAAAAACAATCAATCAGCCAACACAAACGTTATTATGAATATTCAGTCACTATCTGTACTACTTCAAGCGCAACAAATTTGATAGCGATTACGTGTCACAAATCTTATTATAAATGGAATATTTGTTGAAATTCAATGTTCTTATTTTTTAACTTACACTGTAAATAAGCTTCAAACATACTCAGTTATAAACTTTTAACGTGATAGACAGACTGACGCAACGACGGTGCACGCTTCGTTCCAGTTGAACGAAGGTTCAGTTTTAACATAAGTTTTTGACATTTGCTGATAAGTTCAGAGAGGTCACAACCACACAAAAATTTTCTTTTAAAACAGCGGTCTCTCGCATGTTACCTACTGTCCATTTTCAACCTTTCTAAATCCTGTGTTAACTACACGTACCATCTGCTCTAACATTAGGAACATTTTCATTACGCTTAAAGACTGTACGGCGTTGCAAAGATTTTAGACACTAAATACCGCCTATTTTCCTAATCAGCCTCGACATAGCGGCCTATGAAATGTACACGAACTGTGTTCTCTGCGATGTAGGAATTGAAGTTTTTGGTGTAATTTACATAAACGCCACTCTTGACGGATTTAAGAAATAAGCAGAAGAGATATCAAAGATTACACCTGTCAAAGATGCAAGGGACTCGAACAATGTACGTATGTTCTAACGTGACAAATATTATGGGATTGTGAAATCAAGGAGGACATGAGTGGCACATGTGGCACGTATAAGATAAGTTACAAAATCGTCGTCGACGACGATAATATTAAGATGGATTTTCAAGAAACAGCTTATTTCGAAGTGGACTGGATTTATCTGGCTTAGAACCGAGTACGTTATTAGGGAGAACTGTGCATCCTGAACTAGTGCTTTGTACGATTACACTCGTCATTACGAACATAAATCACTATACACCGAGCCTCAGAACGACACTCTACGCGTCTGTAGTACCCCGCAAACTGACGTCTGGCTTATTTCTGTACGTGTATCAGAAAAAGAAGACTTTTCAGCAATCTGTTAGCTCTTGTGGCTAATCATTACAAGCCACTGTACAAGTTCAAGAAGACTGATATCCGCTTTCTGTTACAAAGACAAAGTGGTTTCGAAATATAGCTTAGGGAAGCTCAAAGGCGTGAATTAATTACGGCAATTCAAACCACCTTAAGCACACAATTTTAATAAAATTATAAAACATCAAGTCCTACATGTTTCGTGCATTATTGGCCCATCAACTTGGAGTACAAAGTTGTTTGATGCAATATCCTGCTCCCTAATGATGGGCCAGTAAGGACCGAAACAAGTAGGAATTGGTGTTTTACAATGTTATTTTAACTGTGACAAAATTGTGTTCATTCGTTAGTTTTAATTGTAGGAATTGGATTATGACGCCCGGAATGGAGACTGTGAATAAATGCGTGACTTACGGAATGGGTTTCATAAAAGCCGTTGTGTCACATAACAAGCCACGAGGCTGCGTGGGACCCTTTGTCTGCTGTATGCTACTTACCTTGCGTGTCCAGTGGATACTAGGTACAGGATTTCCGGACGCTTTGCATTCTAGAGTGATAGACCCGCCCTTTCGAGCCTTCAGCTGACCATTGGGCGGTGACATTCGGATACTGGGTGGCACTGAAAAAGAAGAGAGAGAATGATCTTTAATTTCTTCGTGCAACTTAGCGATTGATGGGTGGTATAACGGAAATAATATTACAAAGGTGAAATCTTAGCTAAATTCGATTTCATCTGCACCAGAACTGATATGAAACTAAATCTGAAGGTAATTTTGTCACAAATATTTTATGTTTTGTTGACCGTGTATCTCGATATAATCGTGTAAAGGAAAACCAACTTGATGCACAACTTATTCGTAGTATATTTCGCCAACCTCTACATGTTTCGGGAGTATCTAGGCCCATCATCAGGCGGAACAACTGTATGTATACAATAATGGTTACTTATTTTTTTAGATGAATGTCTGTTGTCCTGGTTGGATTGTTCCAATCCAACCAGGACAACAGAGACTCATCTAAAAAGAATATTAAGTACCAATTATTGTATACACACGGTTGTACCTCCTGATGATGGATTTAGATACGCCCGAAACATGTAGAGGTTGGCGAAATATACTAAGAATAAGTTGCGCATTAAGTTGGTTTTTCTTTACATGTTTGTGACAAAGAGTTCAGGAGAATGTGCTTATAATAGAGATGTACCGTTATTTTATAACTATTAACAACTGAACCACATAATTTGGTAGCTCCTTTCTCTCCGTGTTTACGTAGCCTGCAAAAGGTATTGTGTGGTTTAGAGCTTCATCATTGAAAAATACGTAAGCAATAAATTTCACGAAGGAATACACAAGAGCGTAAAAAAAACAGTTTCTTTTTAGATTTTGGATTTATCACTAACATTATTTTCACTAATTACACTGCTAATAGCAGACTAATCACGATCAGAGATACTACACTTTTCTTACAATGTAATCAGCTCTACAAATACAGTCATAAAATTTAAAAAAGATTATTTCACACGATTTACAACAAAACGCTGAATTTGTAAGCGTAATTTTAAAGATTCATATCGTGGTTTCCGCATTGTTCATGAAATAGAACCTCGGTCAAAGAAAACTTATAGAAAGTTTGTGGTCTCTTCCAATACAAAGTTCTATATATCCCTCTCGAGTGGCACGTTAGATATTGCCATTAGAGGAAAACACTGTTCCTATATTAGCAATATCACAAATGTCATCTTGAAAAATACCTCAGTCAATATCATATACACTCTAAAGTACAAACGTTTTAAGCAGCTAGAACCGAATATAATTTGTGTCTCATTGTAATATCAGCAGTAATATTTCTCGCAGTTACGAAGTTCACATGTCCTCAATCTTGTGTTACCTGAAGTAGAAAATTAATACAATTTACACTTACAAGTGTGGGCCGGGTAGCTCAGTTGGTATAGCGACTGAGTTACGGGCTGGACGGTCCGGGATCGAATCCCGGTGGGGATGAGAATTTCCGCCCGTTCTAACCGGCCCCGAGGTCCACCCAGACTCCTATAAAATGGGTACCGTATCTTTCCAGGGGTAGAGACGGCCGGAGGGTGGGGTTGACCCCACCTCCATCTAGTGCCGAATGTCTTAGAAAAGAGTAGAGCTATACCTCTACTCACCCTAAGGGCCTGCGTGGCCTATAAAAAGGGTGAAACCTACCCTACACTTACAACAGAAGTGGTCTCTGATGACAAGATATCTGTACTACCAAACCTCACCAAAATCATATATATATATATATATATATATATGTCTGTGTGTGTGTGTGTGTGTGTTATTGGATGAATATGCAGGGCATGAAAAAACGTCCATACCGTAAACTCGTATTTTATTACAAAATGCGGTACTAAAAATTGATCTACCACATATTCTGTTGGTGAAATGAAGGAAATATAAAAAACTTGAAGAGAAATAAATATAAAATTCCAGTCCCTTGCAGAGGTTAATCCCCTGCTGTGCATTAGCCACAGGCATCAATAAGTGTACAAAGCTCTGCCACTCAGTGCCTGGCCTTTTTAAAACACGTTTTGTGCACAATGTGGTACGTATGTGGAAGCACTATAGGAACTGGCCACATTCAACTCTTCAGTACGAGCACATTAATCTCACCTCCGCATTGTAGTCTTGCAATATTTCCAAAAGAAAATTTTCGTGTCAGGCACATAGCTCATTCTTTCTTAGTATTTCTCATAAATAATGAAAAATAAGCACTTGTCTGTAAACTTTCTCATCATATGTTTCAAAACAGGAAATCATGAAAAGAGAAGTGATGTGAGTACTGTAGCAAAAGTTTCAAACACTTAAGCATGTATAACACATAAATCTACGTTTTTTAGCTATTACATCCACGTGCATAGCAAAAGCAAAATGTAAAGCTATCCCCGTACGGGCCATGAGTGTGACAGGAGATTAAGGCTTCCAGATTTCATGACAGTCGGCATATGAATGTTACAAGATTTTCAGCCTTAGGCACCGGCCGCCTTTATCCCCTAGGAAATATTCCTGGTACTCATTTTTGTTAGACGCTAAGTCAACCCCAAGACCGTAGCGTGGACGGAAGGATTATGCACATGAAAAATTTCAATGACACCATCTGGGATCGAAGCCTCAACCTTCCGGCTTGTAGCGAAGTGTCTCAAACAACTGCGCCATTGCATACCTTCATCACGTGCACGGTAAGGATTCTATATTTTGTATCATGTACACCCCCGTGCATAGCACAGGGCTGTTTAATTTGTAGCAGTTACATCCACGTTTATAGTGCAGGAATCTATATTTTTTTCCACGTGCAGAGTACAGGGATAAAAATTTATAACTTTACACCATTTTCATTGATGTTAACAGCATCCCGGATATTTATCTAGTCACAAGTTAAGTATATCCAGATAAGAACACAGATCCAATGTACACACATTGCCAACGACATAATAAACCCACTAAATCCTGAAAAAAAAAAAGATACTGACAAACTACTCAAATAAGGTTCTTCTACCCATAAAATTGTCTTACTACATGTATCACGTAAACGCACAATTAGGTTCATATTCAAATATCCCTGTAATGTAGTGCGTCACAACATTTATGGATATATTCCTGTTATTACACGTGCCGTCCTGGCAGGTTTTGCGGTAAATGGACGACGTCTGTTGGTAAAAACATAAAGCATTTTGCACACTGATTATGAAGAGTCACAATTTACTCCCCCCCCCGCCGGTGTAAATAATCTTCTAAGCATGAAATTATTACTTATTACTTATTACTAATCGTACCAACAAACGCTTCTTATATTATTGATAGACATCATCAAAATAATACAGAAGTTAGTGACTTTCAGTGCAAGAGGTATTTACGTACTTCTGTAACCCCTGCACTCAAAATCGCAAATCTCACCACTGCTCTTTAATTCCCCCACACAGTGAAATATTACCCAGTTCCATTTACATATTACACCCACACGCTCCTCCACTACAATCACTTGCTCACGAGTCCATGCGTCATTAAACAGCAGAGCCATATTTCAGGACGTTCAATCGGTTAAGGGTGAAAATCTTGACGTTCCCTGAGAAATCTTGAAGGGTAAGAGGCTGGAGGGTTCGTTGCTTTCAGAATATTCAGTGTAGCTACAGAGCAGGCCATACTATTGTCATTTTGCTGAGTTGCACCTAGTGCAGCACAAGCCTTGCCAGAACCTTTAAAATAGCAAGCATACTGCAATACTATTTCTTTTTCTCTTTCTACTTCTTTCTTTCTTTTTTCATTCTACTTCATTCCTTTCATTCTTTGCCTCCTTCTTATCTATCTACTTACATTCCTACGTACCTATTTCCCATTTATTTCTTCATATGTTGTATTCTTTCTCTCTTTCTCCTTAGTCTTTTTCCCATTCTTTCCTTATTTTTTCTGCTTTCACTCATCCTTTTTATTCCTTAAGTTACTCCAAAATTTTCCTACTTTTTCCCTCTTTCCTATATTGTTATTTTCTTCGTCCTCTGCTTTCTTTAACTTGATTACTTTCTTCTCCTCTCCTGTATTCTCTTAGTTTTTTCGGTCGCTACATCTTCTGTTCTGTTCTTTCCAATTTTATTTCTTGTTATTATGCTTCGCTTCTCGTTTTAAATGCATTATTTTAACCTCCACTTTCGTTCAGCGGCCAGCTGCAATACCTCTGACCATGCTGCTACACACCAACACACAGTTGAGTCACGTATCATGAGTAACGACCTGATGTATGAAAAAATAGATAAACAGATCTGTATTATTCAGTCCGTTACCCTACGCAGAACAAAGTATAATTATAAAAAAATAATTTCCTCGCCATTTATTTGTGCAGACGCATACGAATGATCGATCCTACGCAAAAACTTTCTCTCTAACACAACAGCGGTATCTCAGACCCGTCGCTTTGAAAAAATGAATAAAAAGTACGTTCCCTGCCTACCACTTTGCATTTCTGTCTGTGTGGTGCAAATTACGCGTAATATTCACAGACATAAGTATTGGTGATCATAGCCGTAATGTTTTCTCTTTTTTCAGCCTTATCAAACCCTGCTATGACAACTGGCACTAGTTTGTATAGAATTTTATTTGATACTGGCAGGTCTGGTATATTTGTGCCCACCTAAAGTTTCATCATTATCATCTAGTTCCGCACTTTCACAACTGCATCGTTAAGTTATTTTGAATTAGGATGTGTCATCTAAGTTACAGATTGTCAGCTCATGCTTTTTAAGGCCAATAAAGCAATCACATGAGAGCATTGTAATTAAGGAATCGAAATAAACCAACCGAAATGCATCTATTTCCCTGGTACTATAACCAAAAAGATCAACACCCCTAAAACCAATTCCGCCCTTACTCACGATCCTCAGTCGTTTCCACCCAACTTCCAACCCAAAATCTTTTTCTATCCATCCATCTTAACGTTGGTCTATTGCTCAGCCTTCCAGCTTTTTGGATTTATATAGTCTTTGCTTAAATTCCCTACGCAATTTTTATCTGCCTCCAAAAGAAACTGTCCACAGTCCTAAATTTCCTTGTTTCATCAAAATAAGAGTATTGCAGGAAATGTGTGGTTTTCTACTTTACAGATTTTATAATGTAACTGCCAAAAGAGTTCACTCGTCTTGGGTACATACATTCTTCAGACAACACATTTTCAAGCGCCTGTTAATTGGAAGTCCGTTCTTCTGAGTATGAAACCATGTTTGAAAGAGACACAACAATTTAAACACCGATATTTACAAGCACACAAATTGATCTTTATTTATCTGAAGACATGGTTTCGAAGGAAAAATAAAACAAAACTATAAAAAAGCAAAAGCGAAAGAAAATAAAGAAGAAAACCTAAACAAACGAAAGAAAAAGGAAAGGAAATGAAACAGAACTAATTGTGGTAAAAGGAAATCAAAACAATGGAACAGAAATACAAACACATACTGTAAGTACGTTTTTTCATGCGAACTGTAAGGGAGTACAGCACTCTACTTTACTTTTGGTGTACCTAAAAAGGGGTCGTAGAATAAGAAATAAGAAGGCGAAAATGCAATTCATGTATGAATAGGAGGAGTAACAACGCCAAGTTGATTTATGGAAGGCTGACATACAGCAGCAGTTCGGAATACACACACTTATACAAATTATACCTATATATAACACATCCGTCTCGCTTCACTCTAGACGCATAACTGATGCTTTAAACATCGCAAAAGGCAAGAAGGGAATGAATAAAACAGAGAAAACATTAGAGAAAAACAGACGTAACGGTCGCCAGTGAAGTTCCATTCCGTTACGTCACGAAAGTGAATAGCTCTCGGTAACGTGACTGGCTACTGCCTCAGATGACAGGGGTTCTGTTCTCGGAAGGGACAAATATATATCTAGTCACAGCACCAAAGTCAACTCCATTCTCCGATCGAATACATATCAGAATACATCGGCCTCAGCGTGAAACTGACGACTCAACGCCGGCTAGTACAGAGGTTTGGAATTGAGTAGCATTATGTACTTGTCTAGGACGTTCTCCAGTTAATAAGTTTCCATGGGGTGTGTAAGATGAAACCTGGTTTTATCGCGCACAAAACATTATACGTGTTTTACTGTAATACCACATATTCTTGACTCATCTAATACATCTATTTATTCTTGTTCCAAGTACGCAATATGCCTGATGTTCAATCACTTCCAATAAGAGTTATGTGTAGTTGTCCTTGTGCCTAAGCATTATAACATGAAAGGTACAGCATTCCTAAAAATGACGCTACATGGAGGTGAGCTTCACGTGAAGATCATGTATGTCCAATCTGACGCACAGTTAAACGTTCAAACAGCCTGACAGATTTCGAATGAATTTTTTAAAGAAAGTCTATGCTCTAACACTCGTGTGAACTCACCACAGCCAAATAAATTTCATTGTTTTAAATGCAAACGAAACCGTAAAGTTTTATAATTGTGACAATATAATAGCATAAAAGTGGCTCAGAACTTAAAATATCTACTGATTAAAGTTGTCTCTATTTAGTCACGAAGGCGTACAGGGAGAGAATAGGTGTACCTCCACTTATTCTTATCCTCGGAATTACACTGAGATTAAGTTTCAAGAGCTCGCCGCGGTCGGTTCATCCCCGAAAATAAACCCTGGTGTTCATTACATAGGGGGCTGGGAGAGCGCCGGGACCGATCTGATTAATAAGTACAAATTTTACTTTAATCTCTTCTGGATGAGGTAACTGTTGATGGATCACTTCTCTGTTTTATGGAAGATAATGCCTTTGTTGTAATTAGCTCTGAAACAACAGACTCTCCTCTGAATACCAGAATAATGTTTACAGTGGTCGAACATCAAAGACAACGAGATAAGCAAAGAAGCAAAGAACACATTTAGAAATATCAGATTACACCAATCTACCCTTCCTGCCGAAAGGAAGCTTAAAAGGTTGCCAGGTAAATATTTACAAAGTAGGAGTCTGCTAGACGCAAAGTTTCCGTGGTTTTGTGGTGTTAATTACATGGAGATATTATTTAATGACGACAACTCTCACAGCAACCAGAGAGCACCATCAGCACAGAAAGTCTGATATGTTGCACTTACACTTTGGAATAAGTCAATTTGAACTGGTGTTCGTGTGGTGGTGAAAAAATCTGAAAATTATGTTAGGTATATAGACACTTCTATAATTTCCGAAATAAAATCAAACATTCGTAACTGAAAATAGTACTATAAAATCCAAACAGACAACAAATGAAAAGAAACAAGTGGGCACGTGCAGTCCGACGTGCATGTCAAGAATGATATTAAATTATAACTTACATGAGCGGCGTTGGAGGGGGGTAGATACCACGCTCAACGTAACGTGGTAATGAGCTGTTTGTTCTCATAAGAAGAAAATGATTGCTTTCACTGTATCTTGACTAGGCGGTTACCTAGTAGTTCTGAAGAACTCCCGTCATTAACTGTGATATTAAAGATATCACGTTCCTACAAAAGTTGTCAAAATCCTCCCAGGCTCTAACGCATAACACTTCATTAAACGGTAACCTTAATAATAACATCTGTAAGAACCTCAAATTTTATATCCGATCCATGGAGTTGGTAATAATTAATTGAGAGATATCTTAGTTAAATTCTCTATAACAGGGCTTGCCCGCGAGGGATATGTGTGAGACCCTCGGTGGTCCGAACAGTGTCGGTAATAAAATTTAACAAAAATAATACAAGAGCTTTACAGAATATAATATGGCAACTTTAATAATTAGCAACAAAAATGTCCTTGTTTGTAAACAACGGCGTTCTATTCTCATCGTTGCACCGTGCATTTCGTAGAATTACTTTAATTACTTTGTCAACCAACTCGCCACGTAACACACGACGCATACCGTAGCCGGGCGCATTCCCAGTAACGCAATCTTACACAACACGACATGCTGCCACAACACCCTGTTAATATAAAGGAATTTTATGAATGTTTTTTAAGTGACTTTAGCAAGGAATAACGTAGCTCCCTGAGGATGATCTAAGGATCGAATCATGTCGGAGCGATTTTAAGTGTTTTAGTGTGTTGTTTTATGTAAGTGCTTTTGTTGGTTGACAATTAAAGTAACGGAGTTCTAGTTAATTAATCCCCCCCCCCCGTTTCGATAAATGTACACGCCAGTGCGGCCTTCAGGTGAATCCTTACGAATTTTGTGGCCCTCCTGTTGGTAAAAGTTGGTCAGCCCTGCCCCACAATAATCCTTATAACAGCATGAGACCAAATAAAACTGTTGACAAAACACAAATTCAAAAATATATGTAACGTAGTATAACGTAACACTTTATAATAATATAAACAGCCAACTAGATGCAACAATAGTAATTTTATTAATAATTTCAATCAGCTCAACATGTTTCGGACGATAATTTCGCCCGTCCTCAGGAGCACTAGACTGTATTTACAGCATGTGGTATAATGCACCGGCGATGCTGCCTGCTGGTGACCAGCAGGCAGCATCGCCGGTGCATTATACTACAAACTGTAAACACAGTCTAGTGCTCCTAAGGATGGGAGAGATAATCTCCCGAAACATGTTGAGCTGATTGAAATTATTAATAAAATTACTATTGTTGCATCTAGTTGGCTGTTTATATCATATCAGTGATGCACGGTCACACAAACATCAAACGTAATACTTTGGTGTCTTCGCATAACTACGTATTTTTACAAAGGAAATGCAACAAAGCATTTTCCTTACCATTGTTTTTGAGCTAAAAATATTCCGTGACGTCAGCGCCTCACTGACTATCCCAACAGCTTAACACAGTTTCATTAGAAGAACCGATTTCTTTTTTTTGGGGGGGGGGGGCCAATTTACGTGGCACAACAATGTGTTCCTTAAAGCAATCTTGCGCCACAAGTCTCTATCAATAATGCAACCAATGCTGAAAGTCCTGACCAGAAAATGCAACAACAGTACGATCACGTGTACCGCTGCTGTACCTCTTGCTGTCAACAATGTTTTTATGGAAACTTTAGGTTACAGGCAAAAATACGGCGTATTTAGGTCTTCAATTAAACTGGCCAACATATTTTTCCATTGTAAACCAAATGTGGATTTTCTGGAAGCGTTTTCTTCAATATAATTCCTCTTCTTATTTATCAGGCGCTACAACTTCTCTCTTTTAAAGTTTTGGCCTTCTTAACTACTTCCGTCCATTTAACCCGATCCTGGGAGCATTTTGTCCAAATATTTGTTTTTATAATTCTTAAAACTTCTTTATATCCTTCTACTATCCTATGTTTGGTCTTCTGCCAATTTGTAGATGACGGTTTCAACTCATATAATTTTTTGGCCTTTCCATCATTCGTCAATCGGTGTACATAGCCAAACCAGCTAACCCTTGGGGCTTCAATATATTTAATTATATTCTTATTTCTAATTAGGTTGTTAAATTAATCATTTGTTTAAATTCTCCATGTACCACTTCCATCCTTTCGCTGGCGTATATTATCACAGGTCTTATTACAGTCCAATATAACTTTAATTTAGCTTACTTTCATAACAGTTTACTTTTAAATATTTTATCTTCAAAATACAAAATACCGAATTTCATGAAAATCCTTACAGTGGAAGTCGAGCTGATACATGCGAATTGGTGGACAGACGGACACAATAAAATTAATGGGCGCTTATCGCGAGTATGCGAAGGAAACTTGGCAATGAGGCGAAACAGACGAAGCAAGAAGGAAAGGGGCAGGAAACAGATATGTTAAGAGACTCCTTGCCTGACTTACACGTAGGTCAAAAGGGAGGGCCGAAGATATTAGTATATAGAACATATGTTACCGCACATCATGGAGGCATATCACCACACTGTATCTAGATTAGAATAGACGGATCAAACTGAGTGACAGCATAAAGAGAACAGGAGAAGGCAGGTGGCCGAATTACAGACCGACAGAATAAAAATTACAGATGTTTGGAAGGAGATTATAAAGTCGGAGAATGTAATCAATTGTTTAACACAAAAAGGCAGAACAAATATGTAAAAATGTCAACAGAACAAAATTAAAACCCTACAGAGAGCTTTATGTTCCTGTGACCGTGCATCGTGAGCAAAGCGTGAAGAAAGAACACCAACAAGATGCAACAATATAGATGATTTATTGTCAATTTTAGATGTTGATTATTGACTACTGTCTCGACATGTTTCGGGCATTTTTATGCCCATCATCAGGAGAAAAGACCACGTGTTACTTTATATAGGTT
>Ga0123357_10009457_pt1 | contig 12311 bp, 13 predicted proteins | sample TergutEmb28metaG_FD_89873 | JGI IMG/M metagenome (GOLD analysis project Ga0123357, IMG submission 89873) | Embiratermes neotenicus P4 segment gut microbial communities from Petit-Saut dam, French Guiana - Emb289 P4 | ecosystem: Host-associated > Arthropoda: Insects > Digestive system > Gut ... | reverse complement strand
TGAAGTGTGGTGTGTCTGAGTGTGATCGTGAAGTGTGGTGTGTCTGAGTGTGATCGTGAAGTGTGGTGTGTCTGAGTGTGATCGTGAAGTGTGGTGTGTCTGAATGTAATCGTGAAGTGTGGTGTGTCTGAATGTGATCGTGAAGTCTCGATAATGAGGAGACCCTGGCCCATTCGGGACTGTTGCGCCATGGAGAAAACGATTTTACAGTCACATTTTACGTTATGTGCAAAGATGCGGATCCTACGTCATGCAGAAGACAGTGTCCTTCCATTAGAAAGACCAGTCAGTAAATAATGCAAGGTAAACAGTTACGGTTTACTCCAAGGATCGTACGGTATACATAAACACACATGGTGTTACCATCGGGCTTTGAAGGGCTAAGCCATAGTCACAGACTCAGAATATGGTCCCCTCCACTTAAACACATAAAGTATGAAACGTGCACACCTAACATTAACACTTTGTACACATGCGTATTTTGTCATGAAACAGAGAAAGTAACAGGAAGTTAAAGAAAAGTGCGTACTTAGGATTTCAAGTTATATCAATTACTGTTGAGTTAATCATGCGAGGAAAATGAACCAGAAATGACTGGGAAATATGGATGAGTTTTTATTAGGAAAGTCCAAATCGAGAGGACTGTTTGGAAGATCTAGACGTAGCAAAGAGATTTCCGACGAATATTAAAACCGCGTTATTTCTTTCTTATGTTGTTTGGAGCGGCCTGATGATGGCTACAAAACAGTAATCGAAACGTGTGACTGATTTGTTAAATAAGAAAGTCGTGTTATGACCGCAAAGAACTTTTTTAATTCGTTGTCAACACAATGGGCATGACTCATATTAAGATAATATTAAACTGCAGTTCAGACAAATGGCGTCAGTGGTATGCACTGGTTCCATATGGCTCAAGATAGTGTGCAGGGGCGCTATGTTTTGAACACGGCAATGAACCATCGTATTGCGTCAGAGCCGAGCGATAGATGCTGAAGTCAGACGGGAAGAATAATTTGTACTGAAGAAGCATTAGAAGTAGTTGATATCGTGTTACTGTAATACAAATAAATTTATTACCATAAAAATAATAATAAATTTGAAGAGATCTCCAAATAGTATTGTGCATGGTAATACCGTTGGAGAGGCAGGATAACCCTTTAAAGAAGAAACGTGTTTGTTTTGTAAAAGGACTCAGTCCTTACCTTACGGTAAACACTCTCCACTTCGGCTGTGCGAAACCAGTCTGTTAATGCTGTATAAGGCAAAAGTCGCTGTTTGTTATGAAATCTATACAGAACCCATAAAGGCAATGTGAGTACCACGTAAAATATTTTTGAGTTTTCAGCGTGGTAGTACATAAAGTAGCCGCTAAGCTTCAAAAGCAAAAGATAAAACAATCCCATTACAGGCCTAGACAGTCCCAGAGGGTTCCAGGATGGTGAGGCTCCCTGATTTCAAGACAGTCGGTACATGAATGTGGTAAGGTTGTCATCCCTACGCACCGGCCACATTTACCACACAGGAAATATTCTTGGTACTCATTACTTTTAGAGGTTGAGTCAAACCCAGGAACATAGAAGCCTTAAAAGTTTATAAAATTATCCAAGCCACAGGAATGGCTTTCATTATCACAAGGGGAAAAGTGTGGTTCACGCATTAAGTTCACGTTCACCCGTCTGGAAGTAGTGTATTCATTCCACTACAGGAAATTGAAAAGTCTGTTTTTCATGTTTAGAAAAACCAACAAAATGCACTGATAACATTACATTAAAATGGATAACAAAACACATTTCCTACATGTTTCGGCACTAAGGTGCCATCTTCAAGGAATTTCTGAGATTCAGATTTTCGTAGGTCCAGCACGTGTTTCAGGCACTATTCGCTCACCTTTCTGCTATAAGTCTTGAAGTGCTAGAATTCAAATTAAGCTTCCACATTACTGCAAGACTTTTAATTTTTATGATGGATGGATAGATAGATAGATAGATAGATAGATAGATAGATAGATAGATAGATTTGCATTTGGTTTCGGGGCCTCTCAGCCCCGATGCACCTAGGCCTTGATTAGGACGGGCCCTTTGTGCCCCATATCGAATCACGGGAGCCCCGCAATCTTACTATAGTTCCAGATGGCCCCCAAGCGAAAACTCCTAATATACTCCGGCTCCAAGGGAAAGGAGCCCAGGTACGCATGTCTGAGTGAGGCCAAAGCCTCGCACTCACATAGAATGTGAGCCGAGGTTTCCTCTCTCACCCTGCACTTCCTACACAAGGGGTTGTCAAGCAGCCCTAGTATGTAGAGATGTCTCTTCAGGGTGCTATGACCCGTAAGAAGGTCAGTTACAGCCCTGGACTGAATCCTATTAAATATCATAAATTTTGCCCTGTTACCCGGACAAAGTCCCGAGATAAATTTTCGAGCCTGCCTTTGGGTATCACCAAGAACTCGCCATTGAGCCTCGTGCCGTTTGGCCAGTCAGAGACCGAACCTCTTTTGTAATTCTCGCCTAGAGATAACCAGGGCCTGCTCGGGCCCAAGAAGCCTCGGAGCAGTGCCGCCCCTCGCGAGTCAATCGGTGATTTAATTACCTCGTATTCCAGCATGTCCGGGGACCAAAAAAGTCCAATCGCATGCCGGATAGAGATGCCATTCAACGCCTTTTGACACTGGTGAACCAAAGAGGACGTTGTTCTAATGACCTTAAGGGCTTTCAAGGCCACTAGACTGTCGGAGCAGATACTCACGTATTTCTCCGGTCTATTCTGAGATTGTATCTCATATGCAGAGGCTAAGATAGCACATATCTCTACCTGAAAGACTGTTGCGTATCTACCTAGGGAAAAGCTGAGCCTTCGTGCTGCCGATTGCCCATAGACTCCAGCCCCGGTCCCCTCCCTCAACTTGGACCCATCTGTCAACCAGACGAGTCGTTTGACGGTAGGAGGAGCACCAGATGCTTTAGTCCAATCCTCCCTCGTCAACACGGTAACCCTATATTGGGGTTGTATGCTGGCCTCATAACGTCAACCCCCATATTAAATATTGGATCTGACTGCTGAAGCCGCATCAAAATACTGCTGTGTCCCCTATTGGGATGTAGGTAAGACCAGCATCCCAGACTCCAGAGTCGATGCGCAGCTGCGTTAGCCTCACTCTGAACCACCAAATCCAGTGGGAGAGGCAGATGAGTGCTTCCACAGAATTGGTGGGAGTAGGGTCCATAACTCCCGTTATCCATAAGCAGGCTAATCTTTGGACCCTGCTTAGTTTCCTCTTGGCACTTGTCGTCTGACAGCCAGGCCACCTGACCAAGGATGCAAAAGTGTCGGAAGGTCTGATGATAGCAACGTAGAGCCAATGAACCACCCTGGGTTTCAGGCCCCAGGTCACACCATAGGCCCTCCTACAGGCCCACATCCACGTGTTCCTTCCAGGTCAGACGTGAGTCCAGGATCATTCCTAGGCATTTGACAGACATGTAACTTTGCAGGGTTTTCCCAAACAGACGGGACTCGAAGAACCCTGTAAGTTTCGTCTTTCTAGTGGATGCAACAAGCCCGGTCTTGTCGGGATTAACCGACAGACAAAGCCCGCCACACCGCAATTCAACGGTATTCAGGGCCCACTGTATGATCCCTAATACCATGTTTGGGAATTTTTCCACTGATAGAAGACAGATGTCATCCGCTTATCCCTGTGCATAAACGATCCTCTCATTGAGCCTTACTAGCAGTTCATTCACAACAAGGCACCATAAGAGAGGTGATAACCCCCTTGAAGGCAACCCCTGGACGCCGCGACAATCCTGGAGACACCCCCGAAAGCCGCCGTGGTCAGCCGACCCCCGAAGGTGACTATAAACCATCGTACGATGGTTTGATCTACCTCATGTCTGGTCAACGCTGAGGTGTTGCCAAACGCCCCTTTTATATCTAGAAAGACACCTAAGGCAATATCCTGCTGATCAAGAGCCTTCTCATTCCGTACTACGAGCTGGTGAAAGGCCCTTTCAACAGACTCCCCAGCCTAGTATACATGTTGGTTGGGGTGAGGTAGCAGAAGCGCCAAAATTTCATCCCTTAAAAATCTATCCACCAATCTCTCCATGGTTTTCAATTAGAACGATGTGAGATTAATGAGTCTAAAATCGCTGGGTCCACAGTATGAACTTCTACCCGGCTTAGGTATAAACAATACCTTAGCCTGGCGCCACAAGGCTGGAATATATCTAGTCGCCAGGCAAGCACGAAAGATCCTAACCACGTGCGGAATAAGGGTCACTCGTTCCTCTTTCAGAAGGGCCGGGAAAATCCCTTCCGTGCCCGGACTTTTATATGGGACGAATGAATCAATCGCTCACTCCACCCTACGAAAGGTAATGATCCTCGCAGCTACCCGCCGGTACACATGTGTGGCGCGACAGGAAGCGGCGGGTAACACAACCCCTTCCACAGAAGCTGAGTCTGGGAAGTGAGTAGCAAGCAAGTCATCCAAGGTTTCACCTCGGATTGCATACGCTCTCCGGTGGGAGCCACCAAGGATCCCAGCCTAGTTTTAGGGCCCCATAGATAGAGCCATCTGTAACCTAGCCGACCTAGGTAGAACGTTAACGGAGCTACAGAAGGTCCTCCAGATCTCTCTGGAAGCCTTGAGTAGCTCCTTCCTATATTTCCGTTGAGTCTCTCTATAGAGATCCCAACTAGATGATTTGTTGTCAGCCCGGCACCTATTAAAGAGCCGTTTGACTTCTGTTCTGAGGGTCTCTAATTCCTATGTCCACTTCAGATATTTTCTCCCATTCTTAGCAGGTCTAAGAAGGCAATTATCCTCATAAACGGTGATAAGGGCCTGCTGATTCCAATGAACAACAAGCCCTAATCCAGCTTCGTCTTCATGCTCATCTCGGGTACCCTCTCCAGCTTTTTTCTCAAGTCCTTTCGGAAGGAGCCCTGATTGGTTCCCTAGGGTTCTTGATCAGGAGTGCTGGAACGGAGCCCCTTAGAGTGAACAGAATGTCTATGATCCGATAGGGAGGGTTTCCCAGACACCTCCCAACCAGTTATGTTTTCTAGATGTCCGTAAAACCCGAGGTTAATATCAATCACATCTTGCCTATAAGCATTGCAAAAGGTGGACTCATTGCCCCGAATGAATTCGAAGAATAGAGACTCAAGTAGAGACTCCTCTCTAACATTACAGTTGGTGCTATCCCACGCAGTATGATGTGCATTGTGGTTGCACCCCACAATTAAACGTAGATTCTCATTCTTACGGTATCGCACGAGTTCCTCCATCTCATTTGACGGGGAAGGATCCTCGGAATCTTACGGCAGATAAGCAGAGGAAACGACTAACCGCCTTCCTCGCCATCCTCAATATATTTTATTGGGATTGCTACGAGGTCCCTACAAGAGAATCCCGGCAGCACCCATGCATTCATGTTCCTCGCAAAGATGCAGGGTCTAGGTCTTTCCTTCCCTCTAGGAGAATAAAATGTATGTGGAGGAATATTCACGCCCCTGATACAGTCCTCACGATACCACGTTTCCTGTACCTGTACCATGTCTATTTCTTTAACGCCTACTCTTCTGGTAAGAATTCCAGTAGCAGCAATGCTATGTTGCAGATTGGCCTGATTGAAAGGAATTGTACTTACCATAACCCATTCGGTCTCCTCCTCCTTTTCTCTTATTTCTTCCCCTCCGACGTGGCGCACGGAAGGGAGAATGTGGTCTGCTCCACACGACTGAAGAGACTCCACCTCAACGTCTCCAACACACTGACAGAGGATGCATCAATACTGAGCACCAGGCGGGCCCCGCTGGACTCCTCCCTACGCTCGTGGACTCTCCAGTGCCTAGTGTCCAGACCCTGGTTCAGCCTGCGAAGCCGCAACAATTACCGCTCCGCTTCCTCCGCAGGGCCAGGAAACCATGCCACCACCCTCTTCTAGGTGGAAAGAGCATCCAGGACCACTAACTAGAGCCTGGAGCCCGCCCAGGCCACGAGGGTAGGTACCATGGCAGCCAACAAGTCCTTCGTCAATTCGTCGTAGCAGGCCGTAATAAGCCCAATAGGAATCAAACAGCGTAGGGGTGAACCCCTCTTCAGAGAGCTCATCCACAAGCCGGCCGATCGCTGGATATCTGTAAAATTTTCTTTGGAGACCTGACTCTCCGGATAGTTCTCACAGACAACCGCCACCTGAAGGCCCTCCCGAGCGACCCGGGCTTAACTAATTTGCCCAACCTGGTATCATCACAACGGTTCTTGCCCAACCTGGTAGTTCTTGCTAGTGTCTCGGAGGACGAGAGTGCCGACCTTCTCTGTCCGGCCCTCCAGGTTCTCCGAACTTAAATTACCGGGAGACGGGTTTCCCCCCCCCCCCAACCAGGGTAGTCTCGCCCGCTCCTTGCTCAACTGGGTCCCGCACAGCTTCCCCAATCTGCGGAGCCTCTACGCAGGAAACCTTATCAGAGTCCCCAGAGGAGGAGCTCTCCATTTCCTTTACGTTTTCATTCGTCCGCTCCATTTCGGTCCCACGAGTAATGGGGAAATACGTGATCCACCAAGTAGAAACCCCGTACTTGCTAAGGCTGAAATTACCCCTGTGAGGTCGCCTTGTATCCCAAGGGGTGCCGTTTGAGACAGACTCACCCACTGCCATTCATCCAATAGGCACGACACTCACACCGTAGGATTGGGGATTGTTTTTCAAGGTTTACTCCTTTAGATCCGCTGTGTTCTGCGCAACCGGGTCACCTTTTGTAGGATATGGATCTTCGCAATGCACAGGCGGTCTTGAGTGTTGAGAAGCTATAGGCCTATAGCGAATCTATCACCCCTGGGGATTAGCTGAAGCCCCTCCAAAGTGTTACCTATGTCGCCCTACGGAAACATGGCGGCCTTGGAAACGGCCCGGCCGACTCCCCTTGACCCCTTTTATGATGAAAAATATAGACGTTTCGGAGGACGTCGTTGCCCCCTTCTTCATGAGTGTTACGAAACTTCGATTCATATCCACAGACCTCGTCGTCACAACATCCCAAAGGAATGTAATCTTGAATTTTGTCAAGGTAAGGACCTGAAATCTCATGCCATGTTTCTCCAAAATCCACTTTAATATTATTCTCCCATGAATTAGATTATGTGCATAATTCTTCTAACTAATCAGTGTATCTATTACTATATATCGCATTCGTTAGAACTGTTTACATAACACTGACATTCCACTGTGACGGAGCAGCATAATTACGCCCTATTCCATCCCTTGTGTCATCTCCTTAGAAAGTGTCGCACATTGTAATAAATTAAGCATAGATATTCGAGTTGTGGCGTCACTTACAAACGAAACTCTGTAATAAAGACGGCAAGCAGTAAAATGTAGAACCTTCAGAAAAGCATCTTTCAGAAAAACGGATAAGACACTCGCCCTTTGAAGTCTATCCCAAGACCGATAAACCTTAGATACAAGGTTTTCGTGCACGCGTAAAACTAAGTACCTGTCACGAATAAATGACTCCGACAAGACCTCAAACCATTTATTTTTTGCTGTACCTGACAGCTTCGACACCTGCAGTGGCTACCATAAAACATAAGGCGCTCGATTAAAATGGGGTTTCTTGGTTTATACTTGTAGCAGTGTAAAGTTAAATTTATTCTTGTACACGCCGTGGAGGCCTATGGGGTGAGCCGAGGTACAGCTCCACTTCTTCGTAACCTCCGCAGTAGATGCAGGTAAGCTGTCAGCTCATGGTCCGGGTCTTGATGCCCGGAAACAGCCCCCTGGTTACCCGTTGAATAGGTTAATATGGAAACACAGCAGAGTATGTGCATATCTTGTATTTCCTTAGGGAAAGTGCGGTTTGGTGGTGAGGGCACTGAATTGCTTAGAATGTCTGAAGTAATCTAGCTGTAGAGTTTAATCTGTGCTAGGAACCAAAACTTGTTTTGAGTTTCTGTCGCCCACAATACACGTGGATATAACATGTTGAAGGCAGTGAGGGAGGCTTGTACAAGTATGTCAGTGGCACTGCGTGTTCGAGCAGACATTCTTGAGGGTAAGAAATATGTGTCAGATATAGGGTCACCTGTATTGTGACGCCGTTTGGTTTAGTATGATCGTGCCAGCCTTTCATACGAACCTGCTGCTTCTATTGATAGAGCATAAGAACTTTTCTTCCCTTTGATAGTAACTGTATATCAAAATACATGGCATCATTTTTCAAAAAATATAATCCTAATATTTATCGCTATTATATCCTAAAAATGCCTATACCGGTAGCCGAGCGGTCAAAGCCGTGGGTCTGCTGGTTAGCTGGGACTGCGGGTTCGAATCCCGTCGGGGCATGGGTGTCTCTTGTGAGTGTTGTGTGTTGTCAGGTAGAGATTCCTGCGTCGGGCTGATCGTTCGTCCAGAGGAGTCTGACTGAACGTCGTGTGTCTCAGTGTGATAAAGAGGAAATCCTGGCTCATTAGGGGGTGCGAAGCGCCGTAGAAAATTCGAAAATATAAAAAGATGCCTTTTAAGGGGATAATAAAGCCTGCTGCGGCGACGTGTGTCATATTTGCCACAAGTGTCAGTCTGAAAATGTTCTGTGGCACGAAAAATTTGTGTCAGAGGAATGATGCGATATAAACTGGCAAAGATATTCAAACTTAAATTTAATTTGCCGCTTGGGTGTGTGCTGAGAGAATGATTTTTTTGTTTGTTTGTGTGTGTGTGTGTGTGTATGTGGACTGAAATTTCTGCCCCTAATTACGAGAGTTGACATTCTTATATTCATGAATCTGAAGGGTACAGTCCGGCAGAAGAACCGTGATATTTGTGAAATATGGTGCCTCCATCTCAGAGGAAAGTACGAATTGTAGGTTTCTTGAAGAAAATTTTTAAATTTCTACCAGGCCGCAAGACGTCATATCCCAAAAGGAAGTAGCCCTCATTTCTGAATATACAGAAAGGCTTCTAAAACATGAATATTGTTGGAGTAAAATAGGATTCGTGAAAAATATACCTGAGCATAATTTTCAGAATGGATCGTGGCCTGCTACTAATCCTTTAAGCCCCAGTGGTTACTGCTATCCTTATCACCAGGTTTGACATGCAAAATTCTACTTTCTGTCCCACAGAGTGTATTTGTGTTTTGTGTGGATCTGAGAACAAACAACAATTATTTCCCTATACAGAACTAACTGACTGGTTTTCATAACCGAGACAGAAAGTTTTTACTGCGCGGTAAGGACTGTTTCTTTTGAGGGTAATTGAGGTTAATGTTAGTGTTAAAGGGGATTTGAAGTATTCTAAAGGTTGTAAGGAAAACTGTGGAAAGAAGGTCACGTCTGCGGCTGTCAAGAAAAGATGTTCATCCAATCTAGAACACCAGAATGTGACCGCTTGACTTGTATTCTCCATAAGGTTCCGACATTCTGATGGAGTTGGGAGTGCATGTTGTTGTCTTGTGAGTTAGAAAACCTTTATTAATAATTGTCCAATGAGATGCAACAAAAAATATTCTATTTATTATTCTGCAAGGTCACTCTACACGTTTCGGGTTTCAACCACACACATCAACAGGAGTGCATAAAAATGTAATTATAGCCACCGGTACTGGTCATACTGCAAAGAATAAAGGCATTTAACTAACAAAGTATATAATACACTCGGTTCGACATGTAGAAGCGAGTGTATTATATGACCAATACCGGACGCTATAGTTACAGTTTTGTGTAATCCTGATGTTGGGTGTGGTTGACACCCGAAACGTGTAGAGTGAACTTGCAGAATAATAAATAGACTGCTTTGTGTTGCATCTCGCTGGACAATTACACTGATCAACAGTCAAAAATTGGCATTGATGAAATAAGTATTTTACATTTATTTCGTGTCTGCTGAACACGAATATAATATTAAGAATTGTAGTTTAGCTCTTGTTTCGAAGATACACGAGGCTACGTTCATGTACAGTGCGTTCTGATTTCAAATCAGGGTTTGAGCCATAAGTGACAATCACGGGTGACTAACGCTGTGACTAGTGTACACGTTAAGGTCATCAATCACGGGTGACTAGTACGCGATTTGGAGCTGCCAAAGGTAAAGGCCGAACTGCTAACATCCAGAATGAAACAATGGAAATATGTGGATGAAGGCGTGAAAACAACTCTATAACGTTATCGCCAAAAAAAAATTTGGAAGAAATCTTCACTATGGAGGGCACTCTAGTGGCATGCAAAGATGTGGATGGCTTATTCAAAGCATTAAAAATGAGCCATTGCTCAGATGATGGAGGCTAATTCATAGATTCCTCCAAAGTCAGTCTTAAAGCTGTTCTTCTGCACAATTGGAATGTGTTACCTTCCATTCCTGTTGTACATGCATTTGGAATTAAAGAAAGTGATGATAGCATGGAGCAATTACTGCAATACCTGAAGTGTGACACATACAAGTGGAACATTGACATTGTACTTTTGCTTGGAGTGTAGCTCAGGTGCACTAAATTTCCTTGTTTCCTGTGTGAGTGGGACAGCAGAGACAAGGCACATCACTGTGTCTAAAGGGTATGTCCTGCCAGAAAATGTTTGGAGCCAGAACACAAAACTGTAAAGCATCTTTCACTGGTTGTTTGTGCGAGGATTTTGTTGCCACCTCTTCATGTCAAATTAGGCCTCATGAAGGGTTTTGTGAAGGCTATGGATCGTAATGGTAGAACATTTCCGTACCTGCGACAAAAATTTCCCCTGCTTAGTGATGCCAAGATACGAGACCGTGTTTTCACCGGTCCAGACATTCGCTCACTTCTTCGTGATGAGGTATTTGAACGCATCATTACAGGTGATGAGCAGAGAGCGTGGCATGACTTCTTAGAGGTGGTTACAGACTTCTTAGGAAATAGAAGAGCAGATAACTACAAGGATCTTGTGGAAGAAATTCTGTCCCCTTATCAGAAACCGGGGTGCTATATGTCCGCGAAAATCCACTTTCTGAGTTATCATCTGGACTTCTTTCCGGTGGTTCTGTGATTGACGGACACGGTGAATGTCTCCACCAGGACATTGCAGCAATGGAGGGCAGATACAAAGGGAAATGGAGCCCATCAATGCTTGCTGATTATTGCTGGATCTTGATGCGTGATTTTCCAAATTCGATGTTCAATCGGCAGGCGAAGAAGGTCGGATTGCTCTACAGCTATACGCAACCTTCGACTTATGACGTAGTACAGGTAAGAGACGATAGCTCGAAAACCGTAGCTAATGAAGCATTTTTATTGTGATTTTCGTGTTCAGCACTTCAATTCACATGAGAATTGACACATTTGTTTCTGCTGGTCGCAAAAAGTGAAATTTTGTATATCAGTGTTATCGTTCCTGCTACAGGGTGTTTCTTTTAACGCCGAACCGAGCACGAGACAATTTTGTCACACAGCAAGCGTTCATCCGACGGTATAGTCCATAATAACTGCGGCGCTCAGAACAGCGATAAAAGAAACTCCCTTTATCTGAAAGCAACCCCATAACGTCTGCAGCCTCCCGGAAATAAAATATTCGCACTTTACAGGTCCCGTATTTTTATATGAACTTAAACAACATGATAAACTCCAATTTACTATCAACGTCGCAGTAAATAATGAAATTGATTGAGAGATGCTATCTTAATTGATTTTTCTAAAATATTTCGACATTTTTACAATCATTATCAGGGAAAATCGCCGTAGTTACACAAACTAGCTACACATGGAAAGATACATATATTTTGTCAATATTAAATACAAATAAAATTGAAATATACAAATCGTTTTCGTGTAGTATTAAATTAATAATTAAAATTTTATACTCTTACACAAAGTAAGACGTAATGCTAGCAGACATTTTAGGAACAAAAAGAAGGCATATCTGAAAGCTAAAATTGGGGAACTTGAAACTAACAGTAAGATCAACAATGCCAGGGACATATATAGGGGCATTAATGACTTCAAGAAGGGATAACAATCTAGAACTATTATAGTAAATGACGAGAAAAGAGAGTTGGTTGCAGACCCCCACAGTATTATGGCGAGGTGGAGGAAATATTTCTCCAACCTATTGAATGTACATGAGGATAATGACGTTAGGCAGGCAGAAATACACACAGTAGAACCACCAGTGCCTGAGTCAAGTGCCTTTGAGGTTGAGTTGGCTATTGGAAAGCTAAAATATCACAAATCACCAGGTATTGATCAGATCCCAGCAGAATTGATTAAAGCAGGGGGTAGGACAATTTGCAGTGCGATTCATAAACTTATTATTTCTATTTGGAATAAGGAGGAATTGCCTGAAG
>Ga0123357_10009455_pt1 | contig 12312 bp, 7 predicted proteins | sample TergutEmb28metaG_FD_89873 | JGI IMG/M metagenome (GOLD analysis project Ga0123357, IMG submission 89873) | Embiratermes neotenicus P4 segment gut microbial communities from Petit-Saut dam, French Guiana - Emb289 P4 | ecosystem: Host-associated > Arthropoda: Insects > Digestive system > Gut ... | reverse complement strand
TTAACTTTTTTTTTTTTCACACCATTCTTCGGGGTTTTTTTTTATTAGTATTTTTTTTGGTAGAAATTGGTTTAATAAAATGGGGGGGGGGCGCCTGGAGGGCACAAAGCATGGTTGCCTTTTTTCCCCCCCCCCCCCCCATACGAACTACTCTTAAATTGTGGTTGAATTATAACCCGTCAGAAACATTAGTGTGAGAGCGAAATATATTTACCCTCTCCCATGTTTAAGAGAGGGACAGAAAGTGGAAGGGAGAGGGACAGACATGGAATAGCACCTGTCCCTTGTATGTTATACTTCATGGCAGGGCTTAGATTACCAATCATACCGGATCTAAAAACAGAACATGTAATCTTGTGGAGGCAAGTAGTGAATTGAAGATAATATTACCTCAAACAAGATTACATTTGAAGATTGCAGGCTTTCGTGGTGGCGCAGCTTTATCGAGAATACTTTTTAAAGGTAACGAAGTCGGTACAGTTTACAGGCTGTGTTGCTGTCGTTTCGGGTATCCTTGCCATATCCATTATTCAAGGATAAGTGTTTACCCGATACGAAATGGAGTTCTGGTGATGACTGTGAGGAAGGAAGTATTCTGGGATAGGACCCTGAAACTACTGCCCCAGTCTACAGTGTAATAACTAGGTACGGCAATACATTCCTGAATCCATTACAGTTAGGATTAAGCAACTCTTCACCAGTTACATAGTACAGATTTGGTACAATCTGTTCGGTATTAGGCTCGGCTTACCTGAAGGCTGACACTTCGAATATCCGTAGCACGTCAACAATACAGCTTATTTCTAACTACATCACCATCTAGAAGCCTGATCAATATCAACATTACAAGTCTCTGTGACAGCCTGTGACATCGATATTGTCCGTTTTCTGCTGAGGTTTATAGCTGACAAGGCAACAAAATCTGCGAGACTACAGTGTGATTACAAAGTACATCCACATAAATACGAGTATGCAGGTGCATTCCAGGACTTGGTCTTCTTCCACGCCATCGGTCCAAGTCGAAGTAGTGCGTCCCCTCGCTTAATCGCTGACGTCGGTGTGTGGTTTATTATCTCTCACTGCATTGTACCGGACACATGGCTGAACGTAAATTTCTAGTACTAATGCAACTTTCTGCATCTATATTTACGTGGTCTGTTTAACTTTGCAGGCAGCTTAGATCATAGAGGGTCAAATGGCTAAATGACTAGTGACAATCGGTTGCAAAGAAACACGAGGGGCGAAAAAGGAATCAAAATTTCCTGGTGATATTGATGGAAACCGTGAAAAGTCTATCAGAATAGAGGGAAAAAAGGTAGAAGAACAAAATAAACTGGTCGTTGTTTGTAATGTCTACTGGAATTCAAAATTCAAAATTAAATCGCTGCTATCTATGGGTGGCGGACATTCAACAACAAGCACTTATGCATAACGTGACGTCTGTGTACATCGCACTATTAAAAGGTTAACAAAATGGTGCAATCATATCAAGCAGTTATTTCGCATGAGACAGTCCGTTTCATTTGAAGTCAATGCATTGTTTATCTACACGTACTTCCACAATTTGCATGCATTACTATCTACTATATGTATTTCGTAACTGCTTACACGGAGGCCTATAGCATAGCAGACAGTGAAATGCCTCAAAAATATGTAAAGTTACATAAGAAAATTAAGTAGCATAAAACTGGTGCAAGTATAACAGGTGAAAATTCGCAAAAAGTATGAATCTTTAGTAGGCTAATAGCAATCCCACTACAGGCCCTTAGAGCTCCATGAGGTAGAGGCTTCTAGACAACAGGCACATGAATGTAGTAAGGTAGTCCACCCTACGCACCGACAATCTTCACCCCCCAGGAGATATCTCTAGGACTCATTTTAATTTTACTATACTAAAGTAATATTGGCCTAAGCCAGCATAGTATTTTTTCCGTTATGATCGATCCATTGCAGGTGACTCTCCGACTTCGTATAATGGGGCTTTGACAGAGAAGACCAGAAAATCTGACCAGTCTCCCCACGTAAATGTCGAAAGAGTGTCCGATATCAGATCGCACCCGCTTCCCTGCACATTATTCACATTTCAATACTCTTTAAATCATTAAATACCACATAGTTTGAATTACTGATAGCGTCATTACACTAAAAAAACAAATGCGGAAAATGCCTTATACCTGGACATTTGTTTCGTCTCATAATTGCATGCGTAAAGTTTGGTATTTAAATCTGAATGGACATAGATCTAAAGACGTCACTCTGAGGACCGCAAAGAGTGGAGGAGAATTTTGGGAGAGTCTAAGTTTCACAAAGGACTGTAATACCACAGGGGGAAGGAAATAACCCTTCCTTGGAAACAGATTGATCTATATTTTCCCCCACAATAAAATTTGACTTAGTTTATGGTTGTTACATCCTATCACCCTTCAGTCCACATATTTAAATTTTTTATCACATTAACGTCAGTTACATTTTCAACGAAATGTACATTATTAATACAAATTACTATAATCGAAATGCGCAAAACTTTACATTATCAGTACCAATTATTGACAAAATACGTAATACTGTAGAAGATAATGTTGCTTTAATGTAGTAGGGAGCGGAATGGTGCTACGCCCTGTACTAATCCACTTCAATAGCCCTTCATACTTCTCTACATCTGGAAATATGCAAAAGCTATGTATATATGCATATATATACATATGTGTGTGTGTGAATATGTATCTGAATGCTTATGTGTTTGCGTGAGATGTAAATAAATTATTTACTTTTTTATGTTTCATATTAAACAGCCTCATCATTTTCTAAGAAAACAAACCTATACGTTGGTGATAGATGAAGGGATGAGTCTGTAGTGCTGATGAAACACACGTACTAGAAGAAAATCCCGTCCCAGTGCCTCACTGTACTCCACCACAACAAATCCCAGATAGAATAGCTTGGGGTTCCCTCCAGGCTTCCGGGTTGAGAAGCCGGCGTCAAAGCGCCTGATCCATGACACTGTCCTGGTTAATTACATACGTGACACATTGATTACAAGTACTGATCAGTTTACACTACACTGACTGTTTGAATATACGCCAGGCAGTGTAACGTAAAAATGTGGTACGTTCGTGCAATGTTTATGCCACTTGCGCTATCCTAAGCGCTCAAGACTATTTCACTCGACGACCCCGCGTTTATGACGATTTAATTTCCCCAGTAATATTGGGACCTACAGAGGTGTAAAGCATCCAATACTTCGCCCGAATTTAAACAAATTTCGATTTTATCGACAGATTTCCATGAACGTCCGTCCAGTGAAAGCCGCGCTATGCTGAAAGACGCGACCAGACAGGACGGGGCGGGACGTTCATGACGAAGGTAATAGGCACTTTATATGGTTATACAAAGGCGCCTAAGACAGGACACTAAATTCCTATCAAGATAGTCTCAAGTATTTTGTTATCATGCTATAAATTGAAGATCCTCGTTCTCACGCTGTGTGAAGCGCAGTTCCTCTAAGACAATTCCCTCAATTTACTTACCACTGTACGCAGGGGTTAAAATCATTCCATATATCTCTATAACAATTCCACAATCCCATATCCCCATTGGTGCGGTTTTCCGAGCCAACACTTTTATAAACAGCAGCACTTACTTTGATAAAACAGGAGTGTAGGTGAGAAACAGAGAGGAAGACAGAGAAGAAATCTTAGAAAAAGAAAGAATATATACACCACATACTCTCAACAAGTAGTTAAGGAGGAGACCTTACAGGCCGTTCCAGTTCTTTTACCGCATCTAGCTACTCCAATTTGCGAGAAAACTACTACTTCTCGTCTTGGGTTCTCGTGTTTCCCGAGAGATTACGTCACACTTATACCCCTCACACTTCTTAACCCAACTGCCGTCCATATTCTCCAAATCCCAAAAGACACAACTATGGAGGTTCATTTTATATATGTATACAAAATTCCACCCTTTCCCCCTTCATTCTCCTTAACAAGCCCTCTATAGCAATGAACAACTTGTTTCAACAGCAGTTCCTTTAAATTCCTCCCTTAATTGTGTATATAGAAGAACAATTGTGCGAAGGGGATGCTTTTCCATTTCGGTGGAAGTTACGAGAAATACAAAAGGGTGGGAGGGGGGAGGTAAATCTGAGTTATTGGAAATGCTTCACGGCTCGTCTCTTTCTCGCTTCCAACATATCCTGCCTCTTTATTCTCCTCAAAGTTCCGACCTCCTCCTACTTTGTCTTCTTCGTGTTTACTGTACGGTTCTCATGTAAAGTGCGTATGGATGGAGTAGAATCACGCACACCACATTACAAGTGTGTTGATACTGCTAGGCGCCCACTGTAGTTCCCCTAGTCTCCTTACATTTATTTTATGACTGTAGAGTATCAATGTCACAATACACTCAGGCAGAAATGAGACCGTGTTACAACTGTGAGGCTATTTTTGTTCACAAGCGAACGTTAAATGATAAAAGAGAAAGGAGTGCGTTCTTTGAGCGCGTATTTGTGTGCGCTGACTGATTCTTACTGCTCACATCATTATAGATTTTGAGCGCAAGAAGCAAATTCAGCAATGAATTGCGAATCTCTTCTTCATAACGCAAAATACACAACGTATTTTCATTACAAACGTCAGAGTGAGGAAAAGCGTCCTGTTTATTCTCCGGTTAAATTCACAAAGAGGGACTTGGGGTGACATCACGAAACGCTGGTATCTAAAACAGTGCATTACGTGCGATTGTTCTATAAATAGTTCACTGCTGATGTGATAGTCTTATGTGCGAGAGACATGTTCCTAAGTGATGACGAACCTTCCTTATTTGGTGACATGTAAGGCATCTGCTGGTGAAGGCCACAACCACCTCCCATACTAGCCCGATTCTATAACGTACTTTTCTGTTTCTTTACTGCGTCTTCAGCACAAGACGACAAGAAAGACTATCATAACAGTAGCGAAGTCTGGGGGTCTCTAATTTTCATACGAATCTCACTAGAGTCTCGGATTGTTTCTCTTGCTTTTCGCGCCATAATACAATGACATATTCCAATGACCCCGTCGGGAGTCGACCCCGCGACCTTCCAGCTTGTAGCGCAGCGCCTCAACCAACTGCTGCACAACGCACCACGTGAGACAGCAATGAATACTTGCGCACTTCCAGAACAGATTATTTCATCAGACGGCTGAAACAGCTGACACATTCATCCCCGGCTAATTTGTAACAATGTATTCCGCAGGAAAAAAAATACAGAAATAAAATATCCTCATTATCGCCATGAAGGTACGTAATACAGCCCCAGACCTACATCAATAATCCAATTCATGAACCGGCAGCATTACCGCCAGACAAAAAGCCTACATTGTCCATTATATACAAGGCCATCTGGGACCCCAAAGGGGTTTCGGATGATTTGGAGCATAGAAACAGTAACCGTATTCTCTTATCACATTGCGTGACAAATCTCTTCAAGTACCGAATAATGGATTAAGACCCATCAAATTATATTTTAATTCCTCGATAAATTCCAAAATGTATTTATATTTTGTGTAGGGTCAAACACGCATTTTCTGTGTTACCTACATTTCAGGTACATTCTTCTACCTCACACACAAGGAAACAGTTATGTCACACATGCGGTGCTGAAGTAAATATACGTATTTTTCTTTCCTTCTCCCCTGTATTTTCTCGACAGATCTTATATATAAACATTCTTTATGTTTTTATGTTTCAGGTTTACGACATTGCTGTCACCAAGTGGCGTGATCTAGAGACTCCATATCCGACAACGTATGTGGGAATTTCAGCAAGTGTTGATTTTTTTGTTTACTTCCAAGGCCATATAATGCACAACATTAGTGCTTACTCTCTCTTCGCGTTCCAGCAGTAGCTTAAGCTGTCTATTTCCTTCATCTTCTAGATAAGTAGTATTTAGAATCCCATTTAAAATGGTTTACACCGCGCTGCCACAAGTGATGGTAATGACGACATGTTCTCGGAATATTTGTCAAACAAGCTGTGAACTACGAGCAACATATTTCCTTCTATCTTCATAACTCTTTATCATCTATTCAGTTTCCACTCTCACTTAGGTGTAGAGTTAGAACGTGATCGAAATTTTAAATCAGTGCATATATATTGTAAACCTCTTATGAAATGTAAACTAAAATTCAAAATAATTAATCTCAAACCTTATATGGCAAATATTTTTAAGGGTACCTCAGTCCTTACGAAGCGGACTCTTAACAGGTCACGTGACAATTTCACTGCCCTGACCTATATACAGGCGGTCCTCGAATTTAGCGTAAACCGCACTTTCGTAAATTATAAATTTTCAGCCTTAATCCGTCTTACGCACACCGAATTCGGACTTTCGTACACAATTAACAAACAAACATTTCGAGCTCTCGTACAGTGGCGCTGTAAAACTGAGCCCCGAAATATATTTTGTGTCAACTAACTGCCAGAAAGGTCGATCCTGGTTGCCGCGCGGTCTAAGGCGTAGGTCTGCGGTTGGTCGGTTGCTGGGATTGCGGGTTCGAATTCCTCCGTGCGCATGGATATCCGTCTGTTGTGAGTGTTGTGTGTTGTCAGGTAGAGGGCTCTGCGACAGGCCGATCACTCGTCCAGAGGAGTCCTACTGATTGTGGTGTGTCTAAGGCAGGGATTACACAAGGCTACTTTACACGCTACTCGCCAACGGGTTCAGTCGCCAGCTAATGAGCGATCAGCGAGTGAACTCAACATGCCTTATTACACGTAAGAATGAAACTGCTGGGCAGTCAGCTACTAACGATTTATGTCATTCGACATCTCACAGATGAACTGAAGAATTTTATCGTTCTATCATGAGGTACTTACTGTCGCGTCAATTAAACTGAACGAGTTTACAAACCGGTTAGTATACTGTCTAGCTAGTAGTGAGTACACATGAAGAGATTTCATCTCCATTCGCTCGGATATAGTCGCCAGCGAGTTTAAGTACTGAAATCGCTGGCGACTAGCGTGTAGAGTAGCCTGAATATGATCACGAAGCCTTAAAAATGAGTAGGCCTGAGTCCACTAGGATTGTCAAGCCATAAAAAAAAAAGCCAGAAAAGTTACGTAGGATAAGCATAATTTGAGGCAATACATAATTTTGGACAGTTTATATGTATTGTTTATGTTTTTTAAGCCAACTGACAACTTTTATGGCGTGGATGGCTAAGTTTTCATATTGACTGATTTTGGTGAGACTTACCACCACATACTCTGGTAATGCAATGTAATGGAAGAAAACTGACCTACATCACGAAGGTGGCAATAGGTAATTTACGTGTACAATATAACCAATGTACTGTAAAACAGACTATGAAAATGTTTCAAACAGCAATTTTAAGGTTACTAATGGCCGTCCTTTATACAGTCGTCAGATCTATGGAGAATATTGGCTCGTGGAACGTTACCTGTTACTCTTGTTTGAATTAAAGCATGAATGTACAGTAATTATTGCTAAAACTGTTTTGTTTGTTGCCCATAAATAGGAAACGGAACCACCGCTATAATGTGTACGTATACTTTTCAACTTCCGTACATTTAGACTTTACTGCACGTTTTCAGGAACGAATTGTGTACGAATGTCGGGGACTGCCTACAACAGTGGGCATTAGAAATGAATATTCTGCACGATACAAAAAAAATTCTAGGAACTTCTATTTATAATGCCAATTAGAAAGAGAGAATATCTGTGTAAAAAAAAACAGAATACAATTTATAATACAAAACCATTTAACAAAATTATCACTTATGCCTTTTGGTTGTGACTAGTAGTCACCATTATTAATCCCAAGGCATATTTCTTAACATTTTGTAAATGCTTTGTCCGAAGTCAGTCCAAGTTAAGGTCCGTACGTAACAAGAATGCCTACCAAGTTAACATACCCGCCTATCTTAAATGCACAAGCTTGAAAAATAGAGAAATAAGTAATGGCTGTTGCAATAAGAGAGGTAGAAAATGAGGGTAATGGGCAATAGCATAGAGCCAACGTGTGCCGTCGGAAATATTTGCCTTTAAAAAGAAGTCTGTAGAATATACAAACGAGCCAAAATCCAGACCTGAGAACACAAGACAATAAAAAAGACGTTCAAGGTTAGAAAACCTGTACTGGCTTGGCAGTGTCCACCCAAAAAATGCGGAAAAGACCTTGACTTGGTTCCAGTAGCCTTTTATGTTCCCCATTTTCTTAGCAATCTTCCCACCCCCAGAACTTCCAATGACAATTAAAAAGCAACAGAAATGTCAGAACAGAAAAAGCTGACATCCCTTATAGTACCAAGGATAATTTAGTGTAACCATTTAGGACATGGTAGGTAGGTCTTTGACGACAGTTGTGAACAACTACATTGTCAGAGCAGAGGCAGTTCACACAAGGTAAAATGCAACAAATGGTGGCGGAAGGTTGAACTCTTCTGTATTTTAGTAACTTGAAAATACGTAAAAATATAAGTGTTACTGTTAAAAGGTAGGAAACACACGTTAGCGTGCGAAGAGGGATTTTTATAAAATTTTGAATTTCTGTACTTTTCGAAAATCTGTCAACAAAGTCACTTTTCTTTAAAATCTAACGAAACTAACCGGTAATTTACATGAAGAAAAATGTACATCTCGCTGAATTCTTCTTAGAATGATGTATTTTATGTTATTTACATTAGCTTTATTCAATACCGAAAGAAACCGATCGCAGAAAAAGTGCGATTTAGGTAACGGATGATGAAAGCACGAACACATACCTACACACACACACACACACTCAATGATTAACATTTATCGATTCATACCTGATTAAACACTTCTGATTTCGTAAAATACTTTACAGCGACATTTACAACAATACATACAATTTACATACAACGTAACAGCCACGCGCATTCGCGTAACCAATGTTGTCGTGAAAAAGAAATATTCTCCGTGTGTGTCTGTAGCTTTAATTATCCAAGATGCAAGGCGCATAGGCCTATTTTATTGTCATAATATAAAACGAAGGAAGACTAAGTGGAATGGACGGGAAGACGAAAATAGACATAAGCGGCTACTGGATGGCCTTACGGAGAATGTTTGAAAGGCTGCTTGAAATTGAAAGGGGAAGCACTAGACTCCACTCTGTGGAGAACTTGCTTTGGAAGAGACTGTGGATGTGTCTTAAGGCAGATAATGTGATTAGTATTAGTATTAGAATTAGTATTAGTATTGGAAATTTGGACTAAGGAGGGGCGAGGTAACGGGGGAATGAAGGAGAATGCATAACGAGGAGCTAAATGACTTGTACTACTCACACTACATTGTGCGGGTGATAAAATCGAGAAGAATGAGATGGGCTGGGCATGTGGCGCGTATGGGTCAGGAGAGGGAGGTGTATAGGGTCTTGCTGGGGAAACCGGAGGGAAGGAGACCACTGGGGAGACGTAGGCGTAGATGGGTGGATAATATTAGGATGTTACAGGAGGTGGGATGTGGGTATATGGACTGGATTGGGCCGGCCCAGGATAGAAACAGGTGGCGGACGCTTGTAAGTGCGGCAATGAACCTTCGGGTTCCGTGAATTGCGGGGAATTTCTTGACTAGCTGCAGACCAGTTAGCTTCTCAAGAAGGACTCTGCACCATGGAGTAAGTATTAGTATTGGTATTAGTATTAATAATGTCGAAATAAGCGTGTATTTTTTCAAAATAATGACAAGGAAGATTTCCAATTCATGAGGATTGAAAGGACTTCCAAGGTTGCAACCTGTTAAACACGTTAAAAATTTTCTGCTGAGTGGAAAGCTAATTGTAAACAAATGTCCTAAATGACCAGGTTTCCTTCGGTAAAAATTTGGTGTGAGTGTGCTCATAAAGTATCTCATTATTGGATACTTCTACGTGCGTGTGTGAGTGTTTACACAGCACCTCATCTGAACAGCCCATATATTAAAATTTAAAACAAGAGTATTTGCTAAGACTTTAGAATTAATTATAATACGTTAAGTGTGTGAAGTCTATGTAATCTGGTACAATGAGTGGATCTGCAGCACAAATTTAAATGAACATGGCCTCTGTGAGGGCGTTTACAGATCGTTACATGAATTACTTGTATTGAAGACAGAATAAAGAGTATCCAAATATGACAGCAGGCAGAACCAGAATTAATGGCTGACTATAAATTGCCACATTACAACACAACGCTCGTTTCTTATTATTATAGACCTTTGTTTAATTTGCATATTAATCCGTACTTCATTCTATGAAAGTAACCATCACAGTAACCACATTCAGGGTATATATTTTCTCAATGTATATTCCTTATTCAGTTTTATATTTCGTACATAAAATATGAGATTCTTCTTTCCAAGTATACATAATTTATACACGTTTCCCTTCAATCGCACTACTGAATGTGGTAAGGAACCTTCGGTTTCCATAAAATGGGAGAATTTCTTGACTAGCTGATAACATGTAGCTTCTCAAGCAGTGCTCTGCTCCATGGAATATGTAACTTACCTTCAGCCTCTCTTCAAAGTGTATTTATTATTATCCTAACATATATTCTCGTTTTTTATTTTGAAATGCATGAATTATATTAGGGCTCCGCAAAACTGTGTAAAATGGTCTCGTGTCTAAAATGAACTGTGAAAGGTAGGTAGGTAGGGGGAGGGTGGTGTGTGTGTGTGTGCACACACACACACACACACACACACACACTCTTCCATTCTCATATGTAATTTCGAAAATCCTGACTCACGATCCGAGGCCTCCATACGGTTGTATATTGAAGGGTCTTTTTTTCTTTCGAAAACTCCGTAGCTCTGATAGAAATCAATAAGAAATTAAAGTTAAGTGAATGGAAGCAGTAAACCAATCTATGGTTGTGCCGTCGCCAACTTTCATCTGAAAAAAACATAATCAGCTTCAATATACATCCGAACAAATGGTTGAATGTTTTCCACCACATTTTCGAAGTATTCTTCTCCAAGAGTTCGGTTTCTTCAGGTATGAATGTACGTTTCTTTACACAAGAGAAAGTTATTGTACTTAAAAAGAACTCAGATATTTTCTATAAATTTTGATTCAGTACAGAAACATGTTCCTTATATTCTATTTTTCTCGCCCTGATTTTAAAAGCGTTTTATTTGAAAGACCTCGGATTTCTTAATTCCATCAGAACAAAATATCTACTCTGCCCTGATTCTTCAGTTGTCCTGGATACATTGACTGGTCTGCACTTAATGACTGGTGGCCTAAAGCCCAGAGAGCATGCAATCCGAAACTTTCGTAGTCTCCGAATACTTCACAACACTCGCAGTTTGAAAATTCATACTTTACTCTGCAAAATTTGTTAATAAGTTCCTTCTATTTCTGGCTACATTCAAACTAAAATCTATTCCTATTATCCATGCACAACCCACTGTTTTAGATGATTAGGTTAATGAGAAGATTACTCATGCAAGGAGTAACTGTGCTCCCGGAATTTTCAGTTTTCTAATCACTGACCTATTAGTCAACCAGGGTTGTGACTTGTCACAAGAAAACGGAAGCGCCTTCTGTTATAATGTCAGCGGACCGTTCAAGGCCGTGCAGTAATTTACTTTATGGGTGGTCCAGTTTAATGAGTCACGACTGTACAGTGTTACCTGCTAGCTCTCCCATCCCTCTGCCTACTCACGAGGTTAACCAAGGAAAGAAAGCCTGCCAAACTTGGCAACGGTGTGCACTGATGAGGCTTGACCGAAATGGCCGCGCACGGCAGCCATAATTAAGAAGCTTATTTTACAATGGCGACAGACTGATAAAGATTTGAATAAAAATGCTATTTACTTAAAAGGGCAATCGATGTGTACAACTTAAAACCTATTGGTCAAATATTCAAGGATAAAGAAATTGAGGATTTTTTTAACCTTCGAGATGGGAAATGTAGGTTGCCCGAAACGTCGGTAAGTAATCACCACTATACGCCGCGTAATATGCCGGAAGACGGCAGATCTCATTCACTTCGTAGCGGAAGCTTGAAATCATGCATATTCCTATTTGCCCTATTCAGTGATGCCTTCAAATTAAATATTACCGTCGATGGGACTGTACTGATATTGGAGTGACATTCACTAATTGTTGTGAAAAGAAGGGTGCAATGTGTGTAATGGAACTTTATTTTTAAAAATAAATTCAGGATGAATAAGAATTTGGAAATTTAGGCTTCTTTAACATCCTTACACAGCGTGTTGAGAATAACTGACAGAACAGCAGTTTTCCATTCTGCAGTCCAATAAACATGTAAATAATGTCACACTCCATATATACATAGGTG
>Ga0123357_10009453_pt1 | contig 12314 bp, 6 predicted proteins | sample TergutEmb28metaG_FD_89873 | JGI IMG/M metagenome (GOLD analysis project Ga0123357, IMG submission 89873) | Embiratermes neotenicus P4 segment gut microbial communities from Petit-Saut dam, French Guiana - Emb289 P4 | ecosystem: Host-associated > Arthropoda: Insects > Digestive system > Gut ... | reverse complement strand
TATAGGGTCTTGGTGGGGAAACCGGAGGGAAAGAGACCACTGGGGAGACCTAGGCGTAGATGGGTGGATAATATTAGGATGGATCTCCAGGAGGTGGGATGTGGGTATATGGACTGGATTGAGTTGGTCCAGGATAGAGACAGGTGGCGGAAGCTTGTGAGTGAGGTAATGAACATTCGGGTTCCGTGAAATGCGGGGAATTTCTTGACTAGCTGCAAACCAGTTAGCTTCTCAAGAAGGACTCTGCACAATTGAGTAAGTAAGCAAGTATGGAGGCCGTGATACAAAAATATATGTTATAAAGCAATTTGTATCGTGACATACATTTTTTATCGTAGTTTAACTTAAGTATTGTCACTCACAGCATTCAAAAGGATTTTTCCATTCGCACTGTGTTTAAAAAACAAACACCACATTGCCGAAACTACCCGGATAAATTTCTTGTAAATTTTGGTGATATTACTCAGGAAATTATTAATTGTATAACTTATTTTAATCTTTATATGATTTCCTTTTTATCAGACAGCACCTGTTGCAAGACGCACACATCAGTTAATAATGTGAAACTAGGAAACAAATTTGTGTATTACGGTAGAAACTATCAATGTTCGGTATGATACTACGTGTCACTAAACACAGTCAATAAAATGGAAAGAATTTAAATCAAACAAATGTATCTATTTTCTGCCTCATTCTGTTGTGTGTCCCAATCACCCGCCTCGCACAGCCAGTGTGAAGCCTTATTCATATCGCTTTGATATCTGGACAGTCAAGGTCCGAAATGTCCCACTAATCATATAATCATAAAACAGATTTTTAATGCAGCATTTTTGGGATGACGATAACCGAATATTCAACAACATCAACGATACAAACTTACAGCTTATTTTCCTTGGAGGTCATTTTCAGGAACTTTTTTGAGGAGCAAAAATGAACACAGCTGCAATAGTGAATGATCTCGTCTCTCTCTTTATACCGTAATATTATTTGATGGTGAAATTATGGCATACTGTGTTTATTCTTCAAGCCTGCTTCACGCACTTTAGACGTTGTCACGCGTAAGGACATAACCTATCAACGGAAATACGCAAATGTATTTCCGAGTACGTTCTGTTGCCCTTTATTCAAATGTACAATATTTAGACATCTATTATTAGACTTCATTAAATGCAGGACTTACTCTGATTACAGATATTAAAAGTGCGAAGAATTCTATCCTAGAACTGTGAAATTACAATGTTTTTTTCTTTTAAATTTTATGTTAACGTGATTCGTCGGGAACAAAAACTTTTGCTGATTTAATGCCGCTCCTGCCATCTCTCTTCGATCGTTGAACTACTTTCACTTGGCAACTCAATATCGTGACGTCTCTGGTTGATTGATGTGAATTAATCTTGCCCTTGTAGACCCCTAAATTTAGATCTCATATAAAGTAAATTTTAAACACATAATTCTTGTTTAGTGGCGTATAGTCGTGGAGAAGGCGGTGTTACATAAATCGTGGTTGGTAAGAAATGCATAGTGTTTGCAGATCCATTTCTATAGAGACATAGGAGTATATAAGTTACCACACCTACAGCCATAGGTTCCTCCTAACCCCACACCTACCCAACCAATAAGATCCACATCCACATCCACATCCACACCGAGCTACCTACAAATCCATCAACCAAATTGACGTCCCACCGATTTAGCTTAAGTGTAGCATGCAGAATGATGATGAGATCTCAACATCACCGCGCGGTTTAGGCATATTATATAAAACTCTTTTAGCAGAAAATTGTTAGAACCTGAAGATGGCCGCTATAGGCTGAAACATGTAGATTTTTCCTTGCTAATAAACACCATCATTTAGCCATATCTTATAGTTGCGTTTTTTGACTGAATCCACCTCACCATACAATGCTAGAACATCACTAACTTTTTATCTTACGTGCGTATTCGGGAAGCAAACTTGGTGACGACCTAGCTGTTTATTTTGTACACATTTAGGCTAGAAAGTTAAGTGTTACATTTTTAAAAGAGGCTACAAACTCTCAGTTTTATTTCCCACAAAACGCTGTTTTAATTCTTGACGTTACGAATCTTTTTCAGTCCCACTAATTGTCACGTCATTCCTACAGCATGCGGTAATAATTAAATACTCTTTTCATTGTTAAAAGGTCAGAGGACCCTAAATTTGGTGTCGTTAGTGTCGTTTCAAAATACTAAGTGTTTGTGCCCGCCATTTCTTATTGCTGATTTCAATAAATGCCAAATGTTGGTTAAAATCGCCCAGCTGCTATAGCAGTTGTATCGGGTTTCATGGCCTTAAAAGTACACGTTTGTCCTTGCGAAAGGAAACCTCTAATTCACGAAAAACGCATCGAGTTGTGCCACAAGGACGAACCGGTTACTAATGCTGGAAGGAATTTCTCTTTATGTGGGAACCATGCGAAACGCTGTGTTCGGGCCTCAGTTAGATCTATGAAAGGAAAAGTATCTGGTGTACAGAGAGTGCCTAAAATGTTTGGGCAGATTTAGGGATTAATTCCTCACAATAAAGCAGACATAAATTTCATAACAATGTGTGCTCGCAAACACGCGTTTTTCGAGTTTCACCTCAACAACGTATTGTTCCAGTCTTTCAGAAGTTTATCTACGGGGACACTTCAAAACAGTTGTGCATTATCTCCAATTGAAAATGAAGAGACACTACACCAGATCATTTTCGATGCCTGTAAAACCATTTGAAACCTCCCTGTGACCTTGAAATTGTGCGACACATCCACGAGTGCATTCATTCAGGTGGATGATATTTTAAACATTCGGTGTGAATTGTGACTTGATAAAAAAAACAACAACAGTTACAAAATTCGGAACGAGCATCTTAAATATATTGTGTTAGTTAAAATAAAATGTTAAATAATTAAGTTATTTATTGTTGAAAGTGAGCTGTCAATTACACTCAACAACTACTCACTGACGGAGTAAGTTATACGAATTTTTTTCCTGGTTTATGTTTGAAGAACTCTTGAAATTTGTTTAGACATTTTAGGTACCCGCTATGTGGAATAACTACTGTGCATTGAAGGGTTAAAATACTGCCTTAAACATTTAAGGAACTTTATTTGACGGTTAAGTTACTCTACTCCATGTCCATTCATGGAGAAGATAAAAAACAACGAAAAGCTTAACACAATATAGCCTTTCCCGCTGACCGCACTCACAGACAAATTTCTGTACATTTAGACACATGCACAACTTTCACTGTTATTTTGAAGAGCTTCTTCCTCGGTCATGTGGGCCGGGTAGCTCAGTCGTTATAGCGACTGACTACGAGCTGGACAGTGCGGGATCAAATCCCGGCGGGACGAGATTTTCCGCCCGTCCAGACCGACCCTGGGGCCCACCCAGCCTCCTGAAAATGGGTACCGGGTCTTTCCCGGGCGTTAAGTGCGGCCTGGGCGTGCTGCTGACCGCTCACCCCCTTCTAGTGCCGCGGTCATGGAAGAGTAGAGCTATACCTCTACCCATCCTCTGGGCCACACCGGGACTGTAACGGGATCACTTTACACTTTACCTTCCTCGGTCATGGTTATGATACTATGAAAGTACAGCATTGCGCTGCCCAGACAAACTGTACTGAAAATTTTCCACACTCTGAAGTACAGTTCAATTTCCTGCATCGGTTTTGAAATCCCTTCTTTCGTCCCTGCGTCATTTGTTGATGAAATGTATGATCCTGTTTGCTCTGATGGCATTCATCTTTTACTGTGGCCATATACCGTTAGCAGTACTGCAACACTCCGACATGGACGTTGGAACAGCTGGATTAAACGTCTAGAAAATGTTCCTCCTCTTTAATTCACGTGAAATTAGTTTGACAGCAGGCCCAGTGGTACAAAAAGGCGATTCGAAGTGTAATAATCCCAGTCTTGATCGTAACCTTCTATACATACGGATTATACACTACATGCAATTCTTACTTGAGGATTGTTTGATTGTACATCTTCCCCATGAAATAATTTGGAATGCCAACTTGATGAAATAAGGTAATTTTATTGATTTATTCTTAGCTCGACATGTTTCGGGTACATAAGCTCCTGATGATGGGCGTATGTACACGAAACACGTTGAACTAAAAATGTATCAATAAAATTACCTTGTTTCATCAAGTTGGCATTGCACATTATTTCACAGTTCTTACTCTTCTCACAGACTGAAAGGAAAGTAAAATAGAATTTGCGTGAATAATTTTATTCTTAAAAAGTTACATTTATTTGAGATTTGATGATTTTATTATTTACAGGACTCTTGTTGGTTAAGTATCAGTGCAAGAATGGTACAGTGCAAGAATACTAAATTGTAAAAGGTTTAAGCGAGCTTCTTTTAAACGTTCGTCCCTATAAACCAGCCTATAGTTTGTCGTTAACATGGACAGTGTAATCTGCAGATTACTTTCAACTGAACAACCAAGCAATTAATTCCATGAAGCAGGATCTATCTCAGACTATAATGTTCTCTTGTCCAGTCCAGACGTCCCATGCTTTATACGGATCACGGTAGTTCATTATCATGTGCACAAGAGCTTAAATAATTGACTTTTAAGTCATTAAATCCATAGTTTATAGAGCTTTATTAAAGAAATCTAAGATATGTAATAAAATTTGTCCACTGTAAGAGATGCGATCGAAGTGCCTTTACGTAATGGATATTTTCTGAAACTAAATATTCCCATTAGAATAAGAGGCCATAGTCCAAACCTAAACCTTACCCTCTGATTACAGTGGTGTATCAAACACATACTTCTCAGATATATTCTTTGTGATCTTTAATGATTCATTGCTGTTAGTATTGATATGTTTCATGTATAAAAATCCAACATGAAATACTTTGACGTACTATTGGGACCTTTGCTTTGGTCTGGCTAACCTTAAGAAATGCCACATAGATTTTGTTTTGTAAAATCATTAAAATAAGTTTGTGCTCTGTGGCACATATGTAGAGACTGACTTGTAAAATATAAAATTGCTTTCCTGGCAACATTAAAATATATTGGAAACCGAAATTAAGTACAAAAACTCTCAAAGTTTTCAGAGAAGAAGAATGCAAACGGATGGACGGAAATTGCAACAGTCTGATTTGTTGTCGTAGGCCTAATTATTGACTGGTTTTAACCAAACTTGATATAAATATTTCCCACAATCATTGGCAATAATAGGACAGTTGCACAAAATTATGAGGTAGAATTAACTCTTATCCTGCTAACGTGGAAAATATGGTGAGCTCCTAATAATGACAGCAAATGGCAGATGGGATTTAATTCGGCGTTAAATGGTTAACACTAAAACCACCGAGAAGTTGTATGGTTAAATTTGAAAATGTATACTTCAGAGTATTTGTAATATACTGTATAAGAACGTTCGAATTGAAGAGTGTCTCAAATTTTTCGCCTTTTGGTTGTTAGCGTAAATGAAAGGAATACAAAACTTAGATATTCTAATTCTGGTGCGGAGATAGATCCGTATCTTCACTCAGAACGTACTAATCCCTGTATTTCAAATGTACCGTCACTCAGAATGTACCAACCCCTGTATTTCAAATGTACTGTCACTCAGAACGTACGTGCGTACTAATCCCTGTATTTCAAGTACACCGTCACTCACAAGGTTTTAGTATTCTCGTGTAGTTAACGTAATAACGAGAACTAAAAAATCCGATGCTTGTTGAAGTGGGGACCGGACAAGTACTTTTCTTTACATGTCTTGTCGGGGCGATTTGATGACGTGTGCAGATTTGTCCAAACTCGCGACGATGTGCGGGATTTGATTCTTTCTTTTTCTGTGTGCACAACATTAAGCCGTGCCTCTTATTTTTAATGATTTGATCCGTTACGGAGCGTCTCTTTTTTATTAAATTTTAAAAAAAGTGACGGCCCTGATGTGGAATCCTCTGCGGAAAGTTGGAGCTTCCTGCAAGTAACACCCCGTTACTCTGAGCTCAAGTAGTAACGAGGCTCAAGTATTTTTGCTCGAAGTGATCCCTGCCATTTTCAGTTGACATGAAATCTGTAGTTCTGAAAATTGTACCAATGTGTATTCGCCTCATTTACCTTACAAACAACACGACTTCACGGCTCACTGCTGAACATACCGTATCAATTTTAGTGCCTCAGGCTGAGTCGAGAGCCAAAGAGGAATGAATGGTTCACAATTGGAGCACAAAGTTGTGAACAATTTTTGTACGATATCGAATATATTTACCTTAATTGGGAACCCGGATAACTGTTGTTATAGTGACTAGGATACTGTAGGCTGGACAACATACGAACCGTCTTTCGGGCTAGCAAATAATTCAGTGTTTACCAGTGGCTTTTTCCGGCAGGGATAATGCTGCCGGTTCGTGACCCTGAATACTCACACTCTTCTAAAGCTGAAGTATCTGTACTTGCACTCCCCATATGCCGTCGTACCTTGCACATTGACAATTTCAAAACTTTGTACTTGATATACATTTCATGCATGTACGTACGTATCATGTAATGTTGCAAAGCCAATAAAACTGAGTGGATTCCGGAATTATAAAATTATTTTATTCTAACTCTCTCTGTGGTGGCAGAACCCTAAAGTTCAACATTTCTTCCAATAAACACGACCCTGACTTACTCTCACCAACTTCTGATTGTCAAAATCTGTCTAAAGCCACTTGTAGCTTCTTCTTTATTTTCTAATGGCCAGCTTATCACTAGTTACCCCATCAAAATATTTGTATTTCTCCATTAAACACGTGATAATTCCGTCACTGCAACCTTCAGATTTTCATCGTTCGAAATATAACAAGTGAACTCTGTCTTATCATACTGATCAATATGCAATGACCTTAGGACGAAGGCACAACCACGAAATGTTACGGCGGGTAAAGAGTACGTGCGCTGTCTTAGCCTTAAAAAGCGGCCTGCATTATTCACATTACTCTAATGCACTCAGAAAAGAACAATGACCGTAATACGGAGGGTGAAGTTATTATGTTGTTTGCATCTCTGCAAAGAGAGACTTTATATTTTGGCTGAATACCTAGTGTCTGGATATTTATTACGATACATGACTGCAATAAACGCGAATGCAGATGTGTGTATAGACGGTATAGAGCACAAATATGAAGAGATTTTTAGATCATGGCCCGTATACTTTTTCAAAAAATATAGAACTGGCCAGTATATAGTATCTTCCAAATTCCTTTCTTGTTAAAAATCGTGGTTTATATATAATCGTGTAATAGGAAATTCAAACAGACAAATGTGCGCCTTTTGAAGATGTAATCAATAAATTGTCCCGAAACGTCAGTAGATAACTACAAATCAGCGCTGCGTAACATCTCCGAAGAGCGAAAATCTCAGTAGTGTAAAGACGTCCAACAAGGCCGTGGGTGCAGCAGCCAAGTAAGAGTGTATCTCTGAACGATAGCTTGTGTACATTTTGTTACGTGTTCCTTTATGTTCCGGTGAGTGAGTCTTTTTTAAGTGAGCATATAACATTTTGCTAGATTTTTTAATGGTGGCATAATGCTTATAATTATTGGCTGATATTTTTGTTGTTGTTGGTAATACGGGAAGGAGCGATCATTAACTGCTGTGGTCTAGAAACATAAATTCCTCTGAAATGTCTGAGAAAAATCTGGGAAAACACAGTTGCAAATATCCACCGCTTGACCGAAAAGCGGTTGACTTATTAAGAAACACAAGTGAAACCTCAAGGTTATCTTTCTATCCAATCGCATTAGAGTGTGCAGGAAAGAAAAGAATTTTGGAGTCATTACATTTATTTATAAACAAGCATATAATTTGAAAAGTGACGATTGCCATCATCTGGGATGTGATGCGATGTGGTTTGGTAGGAACTTCCTGACGTTTTACAGAATACTGCTGCCATCGACGATAGTGTACATGATGGCGGAGACTCGGCATTGTTGTAAGTCGGAATATTTTAAGCGACCTACACGGCGTGTCGTCCCAGAAGTCATTCAGTAAGTTGGCTAGGGGAATTCACCAATTGTTGGCGAGAAATTCTTAATTTCGTTGTGAACAAATCTAAATCCTAGAAACTTTGGGGGAGGGGGTGGAAGCTTAGCTGTGATTGGCGGGAGCGTCGTCGCGTAATCTTAATCCAAGGTTCTGATTGGTTAAAAACACAAAGTTTTCTTGCCAAAAATTAATGCAGAACTCCCATAGATTACCTCCTACGGCAGCCTTCGTAATTACCACCTTGAAGAAATCGAATCTTACGTGCTATGAAACGTATGCATAGCAAAGCTGTTGTTTGTGACGTCGAACACTTGTTGCATTATCTAGGGAGTAGCTACCGTTACGTCAAACAATGCACTTGTTGACACACTGTGCGTTGCACTTTTCTTCACCGCGTGTTTTTGAAACAATCTTCGCCCATGTAAATATTACTACTTGTTGATCTGCGCTGTGTTCGTGCTTGCAGTCTTCTACGTTGTCATACGAATCTCCGTTAATTTGTTGAGTTTAGCAAACATTCATATTTGTCGACAAATTTTATTACAGCTGTTTGGTGGGGAAGTTCATGGACACGCCCTGAGATATCCGATTGTATATGCATGTGGAGAGACAGACAACTGACAGGCGGACGTCTGCAGTTTCAGGAATGTGTCAACGCCGTTGCGTGTCGTTTGGGGTGTTTGTTACATAGCATGTGCTGTATACCAAGCAACGAAAAGCCTTGTGCTTAATGACCTCTAATATCAAAATCTTCCATTGGGCCGGTTTTTGAGCCAGTTAGGCCACTTCCTACGTCACAACACACTCACAGGTGATTCACTTTAATATCATTCTTGCATTTCCTTTTCTATCGTCCAGATAATTGTATTCTAATGGCTTGAACCACCAAAAAAATTAGTCCAAGTTCACGGAAAGAGTTACCGAAACACAAAGCTGAGGAGTAGAGCATATTTGTACATATTCAGATTTCAGATAAAGTTATTTCGTACTTTTCTTTTTCTTGTTTCCTTTCGCTTTACCCTTTTCGCCTCCGTTCCTTTATTTTTCAAATTGTTCACTCATAAAAATTTGCAGGTTGCTTATTTACGACGGTTAAATTCAGGATATCGTACACGAAGTTAGCAAGTGCCTGACGGTATGAGGCTGAGCTTGTAGGGCTACTGTGCGTTACTGACTGACTACATTTCAATAAACCCAGAGTTCAAATCTCGTAAACGCGGGTCCGATCCCAGACGGAAAAATGAAGATTTCTTTTGGATGGACTGCATTGCTGTTCACTGCAGGATTTTTCCTGTCGTCACTTTACTACAGGAAGCACTGTTACTGCTACGGCGTTGTAATATTATCAGCAGTAAAATGTGAAGTAATACAGAAACAAAGGAGATTACAGAAAAATAACTTTTAGAGTTGTGAAGATCGCACGAAGTAGGATAAGAAAGGGCGGATGTGAAATTATTGAAAATCCGTAAAAAGTTTATTGGGGAAACATGAAGGAAAGAGACTATTATGTTATTAGCGGGTAGTGGAATAATATTAAAGTGGACTAAGGAAGGGCGATACGAATATGTGGGTTAGATTCTTCTTATTTTATTATAAGGAATAGTAAATGTGAATGTGAATGTGAAGGATGTAGTGACGTTAGAGATTTCATGTAATGTAGGGATTTTCTTGAAAAGCGGAGTGTTGGCTTTTCAAGACAAACGTTTTAGTCTTAAAAGAGTGAAATAAGTTAATCTTCAGATGGTACATTTTTGTTGCGATTTGTGTAAGTGAGAGTCACTACTAAAGTACGGGGATGACGTGGACAGTTAGACTGCATTCATACAAACATACATGTACATACATACACACATACATACATGTATAGTACATACATACATACACATAAATACTCGTAAAGGTACACGTGCTTGCTTAGATGCGTTTGTAAATTAATTTCCCTACCCTCGATTTCTATGTCTGTCTATAGAACTAGGTATTCAGCTGTGCCTCTGAATGTGAGATATAAGAAGTACAGAATTAATGAATGGTTAAAGAACGTGTCCTTTTTTATGAAATCTAAGTCGTGATGACGAACACAAAATTCACCATTATTTTTTTCTGATCAAGTTTTCTCTACTACTTCAGCACTTGATATATACTGCTAAACACCTGTCGGTTATAATGCCGTATGTACAGAAGGTAGAGCGGCGTTGGCGTGGCATAGAGAGGACCTGACAGAAGCTCAGCCTGCAGAGCTTTATGATGTTGCCACCTCATGTGTTCTTGATATGACATTCCTTTCCTTCTTTCGAAACACTGCTGGAAAACCTTCTTTTAGCAAAAATTGAACACATTTTTGTCTGTCAAAGACTTGTCTTTCCATTACACCACGCTCTTTGTTTACACTTGCTCTTCATTTTAAAGAGTGAACATATTCATTGTCAGCATTTCTAAGTAACTGTAAATTTTACGTTGCCACAAATAGTTTTTTTTTTTTTAAGAAACCTACGTTCTTCACCTCGTCTGTCAGTCAGCACTTAAAAGAACGTGTTAGAGACAAAAACGTGTCCTTTTTTTTGTACAATACACCAAATAAATCCCGCAAGAAATAAATACAGGATGGGTTTTACGTTCTTGCTCTTCCCTTCTTATTCTTCTTCTATGGCGCTACAACTCTGATAGAGTTTTGGTCTTCTCGACAATCTCCTACCATTTGAGGCGGTACTGTACTTTTTCTGCCCATTTCATAAGCTTCATCTTCTTCAGATCATTCCTGACATCATCTTCCCATCGAGACTTGGGCCTTCCAGCTGCTCTTCCTGTGAATGGTTTCCATTTGTATATTCTTTTTACTATGCTAGTTTCGGGCGTCCTATTTATGTGTCCAAACCAACTCAATCGTTGGGCTGTAACATAATTTACTACGTTCCGGTGTTTAATTAATTCATTCAACTCCTTATTTGTTTTAATTCTCCAAATACCGTTGGCTTCCTTTGTCGGCCCAAATATTTTCCTTAATATTTTCCTCTGAAACACAAGGATTTTTTGTATAATACTTTTTTTGAAGACCCTTGTTTCACAGCTCTTGCTCTTTCCTACATTAAAAATTTTACAGTTGGAAAAGATGTGACATTGTATATTTCTGGATTTGACCTGCGACTTGTTTTGGTTGTGACAGCCCTGGTGTTGAATTATAGAATTAAGTATGCAATGTGTAGTAAAATAGTAATGGTCAACTTACAGATAAAATGGCGTGTTATGTTAAAGTAGATGGAGTCACGGGTTCTTACAATCGACTTCTTCCATTGAGAATGTACGTAAGAAGATATCGATTTCGGAACAAGTGTGCATGGTGCTGCAACCTGCTGGAAAATACTGTAACTCCTTAGGTCAGTCCACCCCACATCTAAGCGTGCAACAGTGTAAAATATTTACCAGCTTATCCCTAGATTTAAAAGAACGTAATTATAAATTTTACCAATCAAAAACCACTTTTTTAGACTAGCGGGTGTAAATATTTTGTTAGGGGATTTCACGCAAAATCACAACTGTTATCCCTACAACTTGTTAAAAACCGCAATAAAAACTTTCTTGGTGCTTAGAGAAAATGTCAAAATTAAATATTGGTAATATTATCTAACATCAGGAGGTGGGATCTTCAAGTTCCTCAGGTGATCAAGAAATTCTCTTCTTTTATACAAACGATGATAAAAACCAGCCACAGGCACATTTATAAGCCAGCTGAGTCCGTGCGGTTTCTGTAATTTTTCCATTATTTACATTTTCAAATAAACAGGTCATTTTGGAACTTTGTTTCATACACATTACTGGGAGGTGGCCATTGCCCAGAATCAAAGGAGTTTAGTTTGTTATATAGAGTCGTGAGAACGATATAGTATGCAGTTTAATCCAGTCAGCAAATATTTCCTTTGATATCAGTAATTTTAACGCCACCCTCAGATATATGCTTAGGTTTTCTGAATGGGCCATTCCTTCAGATTTCATAATTAAAAATCTGCATGCATTTCTCGCCTCTCCGGTTTATGAAACATGTCCTACCTTCACTGCCCTATTTTTGGTTATGCTAAAAGTCTTTATTGTGGAGTAACAGTTATGAAGCTTATTATTATTATTATTATTATTATTATTATTATTATTATTTTCTCCAGCTTTCTGTTATTTCTCATCTCTTTTATGTCGAAATTTTCTCGGTCAGTTTCTTTTACCACACTTTCTTAAGCCATATTCTAACCTTAATAAATCATCTTGGTAAAGGATATCCCGTTGCGTTAAAATTACAGTATTAAAATGAAATGAAAGATGTACTCCG
>Ga0123357_10009451_pt1 | contig 12315 bp, 6 predicted proteins | sample TergutEmb28metaG_FD_89873 | JGI IMG/M metagenome (GOLD analysis project Ga0123357, IMG submission 89873) | Embiratermes neotenicus P4 segment gut microbial communities from Petit-Saut dam, French Guiana - Emb289 P4 | ecosystem: Host-associated > Arthropoda: Insects > Digestive system > Gut ... | reverse complement strand
ACCATTTAGTTTCAAGCCATCCTGATTTACCTGAACCCTCCTAATGGCGTGCTCTAAAGCAAAGTTAAAAAGCATTGGTGATAGAGCGTCTCCTTGTTTCAAACCATTCCTAATAGGGAACCTTCGGTCTACTGCATGTAATGTGGATTATATTAAACCTCATAATGCTACCTCACACTCCCCTGGAGGCATGCAGAGTCCTTAAAGCCCCGTGAAAATGGTCTTGGTCATTCACACTTTTTATTTGCAAGTATTTTACATGAAGTATTACATGCTTTTTAAAGTAATGCCGTTTCACTGACTTTTCCAACCCGTTCAGCATGAATAAATGTAATTAATAACAAATACTAAGAAATAATAATAAAAATAATACTACAAACTCACACAACTGGTAAATGCCAAATTCAACAAGGTGAAGAAAATAAGATGAAACACAATACTACTACCAACTGCAAAACACAGCTTCATGATTGTTACTGTACAACTTGAGCTTCCACCTCACCCCAACCACACAAACACCATTCCTCACATGGATGACAGCGACATTTCAAAATAATGTCACGTCTCCAATGGTAATTACCAGCACAGGCAGGTTACTGGTACTACATGTTATAAAAATGTAACGTTAGTTTTGCTACTTTTCTTATAGAAATGATCATTCTGAGAATATCATTGGTTGTATGAATTATACTGTAAAGCACTTAAGGGGCATGCAGCATCTGACATATTTGTTTCTATGGGTGATTTTTCGGGACCCAAAAAATGAGCTACACCTGGTAAATGTAACATAGAGGAATGATGGATAGATGTTTCATTGTGTATTACGTCCAAAGCATTATATTGGTAAAAAATTTTGACAAGTTTCAGAGGAGACACTACACTAGTCTGAACAAAACTAATTACAACTCTCATCTAGAAACTCTGAGCAGCCATGTCTCCTGCATCAATTCCTAGCATGGCCAACTCATCTGCACTCATTCCTCCTACTGCTTCTTGTTTCTTTATGGGTACTTCTTTCTTGAGACCCACTGTTTTGGTTGAACTTCTATTTTCTGTGGGTAAAGGAGGTAGGAGAGGTCTCGATTCGTTCGAATGTGAATGTATGGTTGGAGTTTGCGACTGCGGACTACCATGAATCATGTTTGGTTGCGGTGGACCTTGCATACCTGGAAGTCCCATCATGGGTCCTGGAGGACCATTCATACCGTAAGCAGAACCCGGACCAGGCATCCCAGGAGGGCCATACATTGCAGGAAGCCCCTGTGGAGGTGCCTGCATATTGGTAGGGCCTGGAGGTGGTGGGCCATGCATCCCATGCATAGGGCCCATCATTGGAGGGCCACTTCCACCCATCATCTGTCCAGGAATTTGGGGAGATCCACTATAACCTTGCATTGGATGTGGTGGTGGTCCATGACCTGGCATCATTGGTGGGCCTACCATCTGGGAATGTGCCATGCCTTGAGGCCACTGACCTTGATTCATCTGTGATGCACTGGCTAGCATGGAAGGAGGTTTTGGGCCACTCTGAATTACTGCTGACTGGGATGAAACAGAACCGAGAAGTAAAGAGTCATCTCTGTTCTCCATTCCTTCTGCACCTGGGAACAATATATTCAATGCATCTTGGAAATCTTTGGGAAGTGGAATGTCTGTAACAGGCTTCTTGGGAGACAACTGTTCATCATTTTGAATATCACCAGGAGGTGATGTTTCTATTACAGGTGGAGCTATATCACTGTTAGAAGTGTCTTCATCTATTTCCATGTCCTGTACTTCATTTACAACTAAAGATTCTTCCAGCTTAGCATTGTCAAAACCACCTACAGTGTCTCCAGTTTCAGAATCACCAAGTGACACTGGTACTATAAGTTTTGGTGGTACTCTTGGTCCCTCATGCAGTAAATCTAATGCACCTTCTGGTTTCTGATCAAACCTTGACTTGCGAGGTTCCTGAAGACCACTATGACCCTTTTCTCCTACATTTCTAAACTGTGCTTGTACAATAGGATCTTCTGGAAGTTGCTTTTTGTCATCCTCCTCAGCTTTGTTTTCACCAGACTTCCCTCCCGGAGGTGCTTTCTTCTTGGCAAAATGTTTTAAGATTGGCATACGTCCAATGAAAGGCAACTTAGATTTTGGTATTGTCATGACTGTAGGTTTCTTTCCCTTCTTCATGATTTTTGCTGCAGATTCTGCTGTCTGTTTCTCAAACTTTGATTCCGCACTTTCTTCCTCATCTTCTTCATACTGATCTTCCAGTTTTGTTGCCAACTTCTTTTCACTTTCATATCTCTTATCTAGAACTTTCCCATCTGTGTCTTCTCTTAGTTTCTGGTCGGTCTTAGAGCCTGAAATTTCCAGTCTAGAGGGGCTCCTTTTGGAGAAACGTTCAGGCGACCTACGAGATCCCTCATGCTTCTCAGATCGCTCAAATCTTGATGATCGTTCTCTCCTATCATCAGGTGATCTGTCACTACCACGTGATCGTTTACTCTTATAAGATGGTGACGCTGGACTCTCACTGCGTCTCCTGTTGCGTCTGGAATCCCTTCTGTCCTCATAATACCCCCTGCCATCATAATAACTTTTCTCCCTCTCATCCTTCTTTTTCTCATGCTCCCGTTCCTTATCTGCTTCTTGTTTCTGTCTCAGCTTATTTTTGATGCTGTTTAACAGCTGTTTCTCACTGTCTGATACATCCTTTGATGTTGACATCCATTCCCTAATTAATTTATCATCACTGCTGCTGCTAGTGCTTTTCTGACTGACTGCCTTTGACTTCCGTTCCTTCTCTTTCCTCTCCGTCTCCATCATCTGCCACTCGGCTTTCTGATTAAGGTTATCCCTTCCAATCCTCTCCGTGTCCTCTCTTTCTCTGTCTTCTTTCTCATCGCTCAACTTTTCTGGGGAATCCCACTTACTCCTAGGAGCTTTAATAAAGGGTACCCCGAATGATTCATCTGTCACCTGTTGCAGTGGCAAAGCCATTACCTTCTTTCTCATAGCAACATGAATGCTTTTTGACTTGTCCTCATTTTCAAAATAACTACCTTCCTCAGTGCCCGAGGAGCTGCTACCGCTACTTGTGCTGCTGCTTGAACCTGAACTGTTCTCTGAGGAATCCTGCAGTTTCTTACCCTTCAACTTCCTTTTTCGATGCTTGTTCTTTCTAACCTTTTCATCTAAAGCAGTTATACAGCTTTTCTTACTTTTCTTATGTTGGGTTCTGCTCTTCTTGAGCTTCTCATCAGGTTTAGCATCTTTAACAGATCCTGTAGTATCCAGGGCTGTATCTTTGCTGTATCCTGTAAATTGTTTTAAGTTCAGAGATGCCAACAAGGGTGACTGTTGGTCTACACCAGGTGGTAATGGATTGCGTTCTTCTTTCAACCGATGCCTCTCCTCTGCACTACGCTCAAATGCTTTCTCTCTTTCAGCCAACCAGTCTGTCTCCCAGTGAGGGTTTTGCTCTGTGAATTGCTGAAATAAAAAAGAAAGGCTATCAATTACCTCATCCACTAAGGAAAAACACATGTATGATGACCAATGCCAGGCCTTGGTACTTAAAAAGAGTGCTGAATGTATGGGTACATCTAACACATGATGGTTAAATGGCACAAGATATTATAAGTAAGATTATTATAGACAAGTTCACTGCACTGAATTTCCAGGAATTTGTGTACAATATCGAACAAAGTGAAAATGTATGAAGCAAGAACTTTGAAACAGACTTACAGAATAATTTTCAGAATGCCTCTTTGATTTGAGATGGAGAGATGCACAGTGTAAATCTCCAATCCACACGTCACAAAGTTTACAGTACCATGCTGTTGCAGATATGAAGAACTGCAAGCCTGAGACAAGAAGAGAACGATATTAAGGGATGACAGGCTCATGAGCTTACCTAAAATATGAAACAGACTAAATAATGTGTCTTATTCACAGTTATAATGCGTGGTGAAAATGTTTACATTCTATGTGCAGTGTGCGACAAAGTCACTGTAAACGAACACGCACTACGCACAAAAAATGAGGTCAAACTTCACCTTTAATTAAGAGCGATCCAGTTTACTGTCACCTGTAAATGCCTCCAAACATGCCCTACAACAATCCAAATTTGCCACACTGTTAAAAGGGAACAGAAACCAGACCCGCAACAAAAAAGTAAAACGTATAAGTCATCACACGATTTCAAAGGTCAACACTGCCAACATCTTCATACTTTTCTTCAAAACAAAAAAGTGACCCACAAAAATCGGTACGTATTTTCATAAAGTCCCATTGTAAAAAATTTCAAATATCTGTCTTTAGAGACAATGTAAAGAAATGTTGCACAAAAGCAGACAACTAAAAAACTAAAACCGTGCTTTCACTTGAACCTATACCGCGATGTTACGATCATAATGTTTAGTCACGTTAGCAGTTGAGAACAGACTGTTGTAGCCATTCTTACAGCACTTACCACCATACACTTATTCTGGATAAGATTCGTGCCTCAGCTATAATACTCTGTGAATTCAAATAAGTATACAGCAGTGATTGATGGCAGTGACTGCTATAGCTCCCACAGTGTGGTACAACCATGCTACGGTGCAACTAAGTCAGCTTCCAATGTGTCTATTTTTAGCACAGTTACAATTATTCATCACCTATGCCCAGAAAATCAAATACAGGAGGAGAAAACGAAATTTCAACAGGAATTCTTTGGGGTTTATTAAGCTTACTTGGGGTCCATTTAAAGAATATGAATAAAGCTTGTACCATAAAAAAGTCAACTTAGTAACTCAAGTAAAGCAAACTTTGGTATGAATTAAGACGGTCAAACATTTGAACTGCCTGACAAGTTTTAGTGACAGAATCCTCTATAAAATCTAATAAAAAACTGTGAAATTGTTTACTGACTAATATAATCAATAGACACAGACAGACACATGTTCACCAACAAATTCCTGCAAAGACCTTCAACAGAAAACACATCCAATGGTTACAGAATTACAAAGTGACACAACAAATATGTCTTTCATTTAATTATCTCAAAATTCGTGACACTGAAGATGAAATGGTGTATCAGGTATTAAATGTTTCATTTCACCCTAAAATTTGTTTCCTGAAATACGTTTTGCTCCAATAAAGAATTAGAAAGCTGCATGTGACATGTTTCTACAGAACATGTTTCATCAGAAGCATCGGTCATTTCTGTACAATGTTACATTTCAGATTATCAATACAGATGGATGTACATAACGATTTCTTTTATTACAGATCAGCCTGTAAACAGCCTGCTGGAAGGAATCGCTAATGAACATCCCACCTAGGCTCAGTGTGTGCAGTCAGCTCATCCCATTCTGTTTGAATTCTTTTCACAAATTTTTTTCGTCATACTGTCATGGCACATATGTGCTTAGAACGCAGTATAAAATTGGTTTCTAACTTTGTGAGGTCCAGTGATTTGTGTTGTTATTGCATGTGACAGTGCGTGGCCCAACATCAACTAATGTTTTCAAAATAATGGCTTATTGGCAATGGAATTGGCACTTAACCCCAGGATGCTTAAAGTACTTTGGAAATTTAAACCTTGGTCGTTAACGTTAATAAACTGACTCCTGTAACAGAACTCATCATAGGACACTGTGCTGATATATGTGTAGTTTTAACACTAAAATAGTGTAAATGATGGGGTCCCTCATGAGTGTCGAGGGACATACTAACTTAAAGCTTGCATGCATTGAGCACACACAAAATGGTGACATAAGAACATATCCAAGCATCAGACCCCAAACAATGACATCCTCCACATTTGCACAGCAAGCATCTCCAGGAGACACCAGTAATATTCACAGTCTTTAATCTCCAGCATAAACCCAAAATATTTTGCAATACATATGCCATATGTTTAACTTCTTGCCTAGTTAAGTATACTCCTTTAGACAATTACGCGGAGTGAAACGGAACTTGCAACTGAAAATTCCGATTGTCCATCGTGTCTCATTTCCTATTACTGTCCTCGTTACCGCATATCTTCTCACACGAAAAACTGTGCTTGAAATAAAAAAAAATTCTAACAAAATTCTTCAGATGTAGAAACCTTCGATTTGAAATTCATGACTCTTCAAGGAAGTTAAAAAAGAGAAAGCTTCCTGATGAACAACCACTTTGGACTGTACATGCCTTCTGATCCATCCTGAAATGCAATGGAATATAAATCACAGAACAAAAAGGTCACGTATACACAACAGCCAGGTGTAATCAGCAAACTGTTAATAATGCAGATTCAACAGAAGGTTATACAAATTTCTCTATTATTCTCTCTTTCAAGCAACAAATACAATGCAAAATTTATTGTCCAAAAATGACTGGATTTTCTGCAAGAATCTACAAACAATGTACAATAAATTTCACAGCACATGGGACAATGCATAAATAACCACATTCAGGGTCAGAAATAACAGTTTCTCTTTATTGCTACAGTCATATACACTCTGAGCATACAAAATCAGTACACTGTTTATACATAAAATGTAGGCAATACAGATCCTTAACTTGCAAGCATTTCACATGGTGAAATACTAAAATACAAAATACATCTTCGAAGTTGCCTGTCTTGTTCGTTGCATTTCAGAAGACTACGACCGCAACGTACACAACCAAACAGGTCTCCATGACGAGCTTTTCCACTTCTCTCTGCGTTCACTTTGTGCTTAAGGTGACAAAATTTCTTCGTCAACATGCAATACCACAAATACGAATGATGCTATGTGGTGCATGGCAAACGCAGTTAATATTCAAAGTCTTTAAGGAAACCTGCAATCCACAATGTGATTGCAATATTGCTGACCTATTATGATTAGTGCCCCCTGACACAATTCCACAGCGAACTCCACTGTCCGCATGATAAAAATAAATACATTTCAATGGGATTTGACCCATGGGAGTACAGACGTTTTCAAGCATTAGTTTCTTATGTTTCAGTATAGTGCCAACACAAGTTTCTTGAAATGCTCTACCCTCTGGTTAATGTGTCCATCCTGCCACCTCAGTAAAAAATAAATGAAAATGAAATATTACTAAAACATGTTACTCTGTCCTTGCCTATTACTGGTGTAAAGAAATACTTAATTTGCATCATTAATGTTGGAAACTGGAAGTCACTGTCACTGAAAAAAAATATTTTGGATACACAACAGTTTACTCTCAATTTCCAAAATGAAATACTTTACTATCATATTCTATAGTTAACAGAAGAACCTAGAAGGGTCAACGTAATTGAAATGTTGCACACAAAATCACGAAACATGTTCAAAATGTAGGTAAGGTTGTACCATCACTCTGTGTGGAAAGGATTCACCTTGCATTCTTGAATTCAACAACTTAGGTCACACAATTTCCCGGACAATACACTCCCCTGGTACAGGCTTGTCCCTACACAGGCAGCAGCAATCCATTTGTTCAAGGAATTTCTTACTTTTACCAAATCTGAAGTTCATTACTGATGCCACCAAAGCTCACTCACTGAATCTACTGAACAATGAGCACCGACTCACAACAGAGTTCTCTACAGTCTGTTTTAACATTATCCACTATGGCCATTATCCAGGTGGTCTCTAAACATGAGTCTTGTCCAATAAAAATTGTAGTTCCCACATGCATGCTACACAACCAGTCTATGTGTGCTGAAGAATGTAAAAAATACAGCATACCATCACATCAGTTTGTTTATTACTCTTCCCTCAACTAATTTATCAGAACCAAGTATTTCACGTTAACACTATCCTCTGAAGACCACAATATAAAGTTATAGTTTATACGACAGGTACTGATGTACAATAAATTCAATATCGTGATGAAACCAAATGTACATAAATGTTTAGGAGTATGTTATGTTATATAATACAAGATGTGATCAAAAAGTTCCAAGACTGGTTTTTTTACTCGGCTGTGGGTACACTTCGGGACACCCCTGTTTGCAGGGATGTGTCCTAGAACTCCCTCTCTCCCTGGGACAAGGGATGGTTCCAGCGTGCATCTCAGTCCTTTGTGACCTTCGGTCAAAGAGAGTCATGTACCGGCGCCTTGTTATTCTCACTGCCAAACAGAAGGATTGGTGCTTGTCTGTGGCAACAAACATGGTGCAGGAAGCTGAGTCATATGAAAACTTTATGGGGCAAATCATCATGGGCGATGAGACGTGGGTCTATGGGTATGACCCAGAGACGAAATGACAGTCTTCGCAGTGGAAGTCTGCTGATTCCCCGAGGCCAAAGAAAGCGCGCCAGGTGCGGTCAAAAGTCAAAGTCATGCTCATTGTTTTCTCTGATATGGAGGGCACTGTTCATTATGAGTACATTCCACAAGGCCAAACTGTAAACCAACAGTTTTATCTACAAGTTCTGAAACATCTGAGACTGGCTGTTTCTCGCAAGAGGCCACAGAAACGGGCGGCGCATGCCTGGGCGCTACATCACAACAATGCACCAGCACACACAACACATTCCATCCAGGTATTTTTGGCAAGTCATGGCATTCCTGTCGTTCAGCAACCACCCTACTCCCCTGACATGGCTCCGTGTGACTTTTGGTTGTTCCCCCAATTAAAAACAGTGTTGAAAGGGAAGAGCTTTGAAGACATTGACACAATTAAAAAGAATGTGACGAGTAAGCTGAACACCATTCCAAAAGACTCTTTCCAAAAAAGTTTCCAGCAGTGGCAGGACCGCTGGAAGCAGTGTGTCAGCTCACAAGGAGAGTATTTTGAAAATTATTGAATATTTTTAGCCATTAGCAATAAACTGTAATTTTCACTCACCAAGTCTTGGAACTTTTTGATCACACCTTGTATATACATTATGCCTCCTACATGTTTCGGCCATGTATGTAATTAATAATACGCGATAAGACATATTTTATACACACGCAATTGTTGGTTTTAAGTAAGTTTAAATGTTCGTTTAATGCACAGATATGGAATATATTCAGTTCATGAATGCCTATCTATCTCTTCGCAAATCTAAATTGGTTTACGTATAATTTTTTGAAGACAAATTTTGGGATACGATTGTATAGAAGCATTCAAGACCTTCCTCTCAAAGACACACTCTGAAACAGATTGTAGTGACACACTCTGAAATGTAATCACTGAATTTACAGACACTGCATAACGTAGCAGGTGAACCTACCATAGGTCAAAGAATATGGTACAGCCTTACTGAGGATATGAGTGAATTACATGAGAATATCTTTACTATGATAAGACATGCAGCCACACTTTACTCTTTCTTATCACAACATGCAACATACAGCAATTATGCAATATACATTTATTATGTATCTGTGCGATAGTTTGAGAATCAACATAATAACTATTCTACTTACCTCAGCATATAACTGGGAACATGAACAATGTAGCCTAGCAAATGAGGGACATAAAAGTAACTAGAATAGTCAAGTAACCTGCATGAACAGTGTCACTGCTAATATTAAACTGCAGTTACCTTTGATTGGAGTTCGCTTTGTTGGGGCCCCTGCGATTAATGGAGTCTCTTGATCCATCTGTATCTTATGCCATGGCATATCAACCAGCTTCCTCTCCTGCACAACAATGAGGGTGGAGTTAAAGTCAATACAATTTCAGAAACTACAGATTATTTTTTTCATAATTTCTGTACATGTGAACACTTCACTTCGTTAATGATATATATGATATACAATTTACATTCTTATTACTGAATACCATCAACACTGCACTGTCTTATATTCCTCCACAATCTTTTTTTTTAGAATCTGTTTCCTGTATGTGACACAGATTATGCATACTCTTGTTTTAACTGTATTTAAAAAAGTCCTTCCTCACCTTTAAACTGATCGGCATTCATGGCTTTTTGAGGTTTCCACAGCAGAGTTGTTGCGGATTCCCATCTTCCTGCATGTAACACTATCACCGGGTAAGTGGTACATTTCAAGGAATGTGTCACCTTTTAAACACTGTGAACCACTTACTCGGAGATGCAGTATCACATCCCAGAAGACCATACTTCTGTTCATATGCAAATATGACATAATGTAACATAATTAAATATTAATAAAAACAAGATCTGCGCTCTTCTGGGATATTATGCAACAACCTATCGGTCCTTTCTTCAAGGGTCACGAATTACCACCATATGCTGCCAAGTAAATTGCAAACTGCACAGTCAATATCGGTGCCTGTTCTTTTGAAGGAACAGTGCTTTCATTTTTAAGCATCTAGAGGTCCAAAGAGAATGACATGGCATTGTAACCTAGAAGTATAGAGACCTCAAACATCTTCTTCACGATGAATGAAGCCATGAAATTTACTTCTATAATTAATTTAATGTACCATTCAACTTCAAAATCCAATTACATATATTGCAGGTCAAAGAGGGGTTGCTACATGATCATTAGGACGACCTAGACAGCCATTTTAATACTGAAAGTTTCATGTCACTATTTGTTTTTGTAGGGTGAGAATGACCTGGTACAATCTATGGTGTCTTTGCCGAATGCCACAGACAATAACAAGACAATCCCTGGGCTCAGAACATTAAGGTGCCCCCAAGAAAACCCATAAAATCTGGGGCCAGGTTTGTTGTTTGTTATATTTACGGACTAGTTCTCAACTGCACTGGTTGTACAGCATCAAATGAAGGACAGTTCTTAATGACAAAAATTGGCCAGGATGTGGAAGGAAACTGTTATATGCCATTTTAACCTTTATTGACCAAACAGGCGCCCGTGTCCTGTTAAATGTAACTCTTCATAGAAGACAGGGAAAATGCTGTTCCATGTGGGTGCAGGTGTGGGCATGTAAAATGAAAATAACTCCAGTCGTGTGAAGCTACATTTGGATTTAAGGGCCTGATGAAAAAGGATGTGGCATTAACACAATATTTGCCTACAATGACAGTTGGAAATCATGAACAAAAACTTCGAAACAGCAAGCTACTAGACAGAACTTGGGGTCTTTTTGTCTTCTAACCAAATCAGAACTGTAAACAGAATAAACCACCAGATTTTCAAATCATACACACCACTGATAACCACATACAGCATTCACAACCAACAATATAATCTATTTCATTATTAAATGATGGATACTCACATTAAACAGTAGAAAGAGTGGAAGCACATAAAATTATCAGACTTACCAGTGTTTGCTCCTTGTGTTCAGCACTATGAAGATGGTTGAGGAACTCCTTGGCAGTACGTGGGAACACATCGCAAACACGACACCAGTGCATCTCTGGGTCATAATGCACATAGTTGTACATACATTTATCATCTTGTGTGCACTTCTTATCACCCAGAGATGATGATTTATCAGTACCTCTGTGACCATCTTCAAATTCAGAATCTGAAGATGATGAATCTGGTGGAGTCTCTGGTGGAGTTTGAGGTTTCTTCTGTAAGGAGAATTTTAAGTTTTAACAAATTTGTTTTCATCTAATCCTATCAGGTAATTTACTCATTATGTTATTTGTTTATTTACTGTTAAGAATGATAGACTCAATTACATTGCACAAATGAACACAGGGGAAAAAAAATTCAAACCATTTTTCCATAACAAAATAAGTGAAACGTGTATATCACTATATTTAGTCTAACACAACTATATTTACCTTCTGTTGTAGAGTATAACACTACATGTTTCGGCCCTCTGTATGGGCCATCATCAGGTGTGACTTACAGATTAAGTTATACAATGTGCGTAGGGTGTAGCGTGGGGGTGGGGGGGCGAGATCTCGTTTGTTTAGATGGGGCCTTTCTTATGCAATGCATTAAGTAAATTTAGGTATTAAACTTCCTTATACTAAGGTTGCAAATGGTGTCTTGTGTTTCTGTCTTTATAGTAAATTGCATAATCTTAGGTTAATTAAGTATTACTAGATTATTTTCTAGAGTACACTGTTTCCGTAGTGTTTTCATGCGTCATTTGCATCACTACTTCGCCACTAATTTATATTCATGATTCCATACGTGCAGACATGGTGTGGCGTTATATCCCTACATATTAAGATGGGATGTATTCTTCTGCTGCTCTCTTGGCTGCTTCTCTATTCCGTTTTGTAGTTGGGTGGGCTGGGACAGTGCCAATATCTGGCGTTCTACCGTGCTCTATCTTCTCTTAGGTGGGACCAGGTGTGTGTATTGGGTCTGCATCTGTGAATAATTTTGAATTAATTGGTGAAGTGTTTGCAGGTTCTAATGTTTGTGGAGGCGAAGCTTTTACTCACTCAGGTCTGTAGCGATGTGAGGTCTCTCGTTCTGGTCCAGGTTTCTTGCGGGTTTCTCCTTTTT
>Ga0123357_10009450_pt1 | contig 12315 bp, 12 predicted proteins | sample TergutEmb28metaG_FD_89873 | JGI IMG/M metagenome (GOLD analysis project Ga0123357, IMG submission 89873) | Embiratermes neotenicus P4 segment gut microbial communities from Petit-Saut dam, French Guiana - Emb289 P4 | ecosystem: Host-associated > Arthropoda: Insects > Digestive system > Gut ... | reverse complement strand
AACGCCAGCGTGTTGTAGCCCCAATAGTTACTCAAGCCGCGCCTGATCAAAAAGGGCTCGGAGACGAAATGGTGGATCGGCAGCAGCTCGACAGCGTTGACGCCCAAGTCCACGAGATGCTGGACCACGGCAGGATAGGCCAACCCGGCGTAAGTGCCGCGCAGATGCTCGGGGACGGCTGGGTGAGACGCCGTCATGCCCTTGACGTGGGTCTCGTAGATGACGCATTCGTTAAGGGGGCGACGCTTGGCGATCGGCTCGGGCGGTGGGCTATCGGGCACGACGACGGAAAGCGGCACGGCGGCTGAGTCGTCACGGGTATCGGGGTCGAAGTCGGAGTCGGGCGTGTGATCAAAAATGGGGCCCGAGTAGTCGACGCCGGCGGTGACGGCGCGCGCATAGGGGTCGACGAGCAGTTTCGCCGGGTTGGCCCGCAAGCCGGTGTTGGGGTCCCAGGCGCCATGCACACGGAAACCGTAGCGCTGGGAGGCTTCGATGCCTGGCACGAAGACCTGCCACAGGCCGTTGTCGATTGTCATGTCGTAGTTGGTCTGGCTGCCGTCGTCGGCCACCAGCGCCAATTCGACGCGCGTAGCGCGGGGTGCCCAAAGGCCGAACTCGCAGCCACCGTCGCGCAGTCGAGCTCCCAGCTTTGTTGCGATGGATGGGTCTTCACTCATGTGTTTCTCTCCTAGCGAATCGACATTACTACAACCCACCAAAGACGATCGGCGGCGCGGGGCTGGTGACGTCGGATAAAGTGGTGGGGTGGGTTTTGTCCAGTCTGATCTGAAGCTTGACGGCGACGCGCCGGTGCGCGCGCGCCCTGGTGTCGGCGAGTGGGGCCCCGTTGAGGTCACCACCACATCGGCCAAGAAGCGCGGACGTCTTATGGTGCCGCTGCTGTTCATCGTCGCCCTGGTGGTTCTGGTCGCCGTCGGTTTCTTCTGGTTCAAGGCGCTGCACGGCTGATGTGTGCGCAGAAAGCGAGGTTGTCGTGGGGCTGACGCGTGACGACGTTGCCCGTCTGGCTGATTTGGCGCGTATCGAGTTGACGCCAGATGAGCTGGCGCACTTGGCGCCGCAGATCGATGTCATCGTTGAGGCGGTGGCCGGTGTGGCAGAGGTGAAGGACGACGACATCCCACCCCTGGCGCATCCGCTGGGAGTGGTCAATGTGAGGCGTGCCGATCAGGCTCTGCCCACGGACTGGCAGGCCTTGCGGCCGGTGTTGGAGCAGGACGCACCGGCCTGGCAAGACGATCGTTTCCGCGTGCCGCGCATTTTGGAGGAAGAAGAATGACCGAGCTGACACGGCTGGACGCCGCCGAACTCGGGCGCCGGATCGCCTCCCGCGAGGTTTCGTCCCGCGAGGTTACCGCCGCGTGCTTCGATCGAATCGAGGCGGTGGACGGGGCCGTCCGTGCCTTTCTGACAACCGACCGCGAACGGGCGCTGCAGGCGGCTGACGCCATCGACACCCGAATTGCCGCCGGCGAGAAGCTGGGCCCACTCGCGGGCGTCCCCATCGCCGTGAAGGACCTGCTGTGCTACCAGGGTCTGCCGACCACCGCTTCGTCACGCATCCTGGAAGGGTGGATGCCGCCCTACAATTCGACGGTCGTCGAAAGGCTGCTCGATGCCGGCCTGGTGATCCTGGGCAAAACCAACCTGGACGAGTTCGCGTTGGGGTCGTCGACCGAGACTTCAGCCTTCGGACCGACGCACAACCCGTGGGCGCTGGATCGCATCCCGGGTGGTTCCGGGGGCGGTTCGGCCGCCGCGTTGGCGTCCTTTGAGGCGCCGCTGGCCATCGGTACTGACACGGGCGGCTCGATCCGTCAGCCGGCCGCCGTCACCGGCACGGTCGGCGTCAAGCCAACGTATGGTGCGGTGTCGCGCTACGGCATCATCGCCGTGGCGTCCAGCCTCGACCAGGCTGGGCCGTGCGCCCGAAACGTGTACGACACGGCGCTGCTGCACGATGTCATCGTCGGCCGCGACCCACGCGACGGCACATCGGTGGAGCTGTCGGGCACCCAGGCCGTCGGTGTGGCCGATATGGCCAGGCGCGCCGACGTCAAGGGCTTGCGTATCGGCGTCGTCAAGGAACTTGGCGGCGAGGGCTACCAGCCGGGTGTCGAACAAAGGTTCCGCGAGGCGGTGCAGGTGTTGGTGCAGGCGGGTGCGGAAGTCGTGGAGGTGTCGTGCCCCCATTTCGTCCACTCGCTGGCCACGTATTACCTGATCATGCCCGCCGAGGTGTCGTCCAATCTGTCGCGCTACGACGGAATGCGTTACGGTCTGCGGAAGGGCGGGCCCGACGCCACCACCGAGCAGGTCATGCGGGCCAGCCGGGGGGCTGGTTTCGGGGCTGAAGCGAAGCGCCGAATAATCCTTGGCACGTACGCCCTGTCAGCCGGTTACTACGACGCTTACTACGGTTCGGCACAGAAGATGCGCACGCTGATTGCCCGCGATTTCGCTGTCGCCTACGAGGTTTGCGACGTTTTGGTGTCCCCGACCACCCCGACCACCGCCTTCAAGCTGGGCGAGAAGGTGGACGATCCGCTGGCCATGTACATGTCGGACTTGTGCACCATACCTGTGAACCTGGCGGGAATCGCGGCCGGCTCGGTGCCGTGTGGTTTGAGCCCCGATGACGGCTTGCCGGTCGGTTTCCAGATCATCGCCCCGGCTTTGCAGGACGCGCGCGTTTATCAAGTGGCGGCGGCCCTTGAAGCAGCTTTGGACACCCAGCGCGGGCATCCGCTGCTGGATGACGCCCCAGCACTGGGGGAGGCCCGATGATGAACGATTTGATGGATTTCGACGAGGTGCTGGCGCGCTTTGAGCCGGTGATCGGGCTGGAGGTGCACGTTGAGTTGTCGACGGCGTCCAAGATGTGGTGCGGCTGTTCCACAACGGCGGGCGCCGAGCCAAACACGCACGTTTGCCCCGTCTGCCTTGGCCTGCCGGGCTCGTTGCCGGTGGTGAACCAGTCCGCCATCGAGGCTGCCATCCGCATCGGCCTGATGTTGAACTGCTCGATTGCGTCGTGGTGCCGGTTCGCCCGCAAGAACTACTTTTACCCCGACATGACGAAGGACTACCAGATCAGCCAATACGACGAGCCGATAGCGTTCGACGGAACGGTGACGATCGACGTCGGCGGCGAGCCGTTCACGGTGCCGATCGAGCGGGCGCACATGGAAGAGGACGCCGGCAAGCTGACACATATCGGTGGCTCGGGGCGAATCCAGGACGCAGATTATTCGCTGGCCGATTACAACCGGGCCGGCGTGCCGCTGATCGAGATTGTGACGAAACCGGTGACCGGTGCCGGTGCCCGGGCGCCCGAGGTGGCCAGGGCCTACATGGAGTTCTTGCGCGACGCCGTCAAGGCGTTGGGGGTCAGCGACGCCCGCCTGGAGCGCGGCAACATGCGCTGCGATGTCAACGTCTCGCTGATGCCAATCGGTTCGGAGGTGCTGGGCACCCGTTCGGAGACCAAGAACGTCAACTCCCTGCGGACGGTTGAGGAGTCCGTGCGCTACGAGATGCGACGTCAGGGTGCCATTTTGGCGGCCGGGGGACGTGTGAAGCAGGAGACCCGGCACTGGAATGAGGCCGGCTACACCACACCTGGGCGCTCCAAGGAGGAGGCCGAGGACTACCGCTACTTCCCCGAGCCAGATCTGGTGCCGGTGGCGCCCGATGCAGCCTGGGTCGAGCAACTGCGCGAATCGCTGCCGGAGAACCCGGTGTCCAGGCGCTCCCGACTACGAGCGGCCTGGGGCCTGGCCGACCGTGAGTTTGACGATGTGGTGGGTGTTGACGGGGCGCTCGATTTGATCGACGCGACGGTGGCGGCTGGCGCCTCACCGGCGGGTGCCCGCAAATGGTGGATGGGCGAGCTGGCCCGTCGTGCCAACGAGCAGGGTTGCGGGTTGGACGAGTTGACGATCACGCCAAAGCAGGTGGCCGAAATTCAAGACCTGGTCGAGACCGGTGCTTTGACGGACCGGCTGGCCCGTGAGGTGTTCGACGGAGTGTTGGGCGGCGAGGGCACACCCGCGCAGGTCATAGAGGCACGCGGCTTGGCAGTAGTTTCGGACGACGGCGCGCTGGCCGAAGCCGTTCAAGCGGTGCTTGCAGCCAACCCCGACATCGTCGCCAAGATCCGCGACGGTAAGACGGCCGCCGCCGGCGCGCTGATCGGCCAGGTCATGGGCCGTTTGCAAGGCAAGGCTGACGCCGCGCGCGTCCGCGAGCTCATCATGGAGGCATGCGCATGACCTCAACAGATTGGGGCCGAGTAAATTTCGGCTCCGACGGCCTGGTGCCGGTTGTCGCCCAGGACGCCATCACCGGTCGCGTCCTTATGGTGGCCTACGCCAACGCAGAGGCCCTGGCGCTGGCGTTGGCGACGCACCAGGGCGTCTACTGGTCTCGGTCGCGTCAAGAAATCTGGATAAAGGGCGCCACCTCAGGCCACACCCAGAAGCTAGTCGAAGCGCTGCTGGACTGCGACGGCGACGCCGTGCTCTACCGCGTCGAACAGACCGGTCCGGCCTGCCACACCGGCGCCCAATCATGTTTTGATCCCACACCAACCGATGGAGAGGCTGCCTGATGATCGGGCTGTACATACCACCGCCACCCTTCCGTGACCTGTTCCACATCGGGCCGCTCAACATTCACATGTACTCGCTCACAATGGTGACCGCGATAATCGTGGCTTTCGTCTGGTCGACTCGTCGTGTCGTGCAAAAGGGCGGGGACGCGGACGCCTTCGAGGGTATCGGTCTCGCCGCCGTCATATGTGGCGTGATCGGGGCGCGGCTGTATCACGTCATCACGCAAGCCGAGTGGTATTTCGGCCCGGGCCGTGACCCCTGGAATGCCCTCAGGATCTGGGACGGTGGCCTGGGTGTCATCGGGTCGATCATCGGCGGCGCCTTGGCTGTGTGGGTGATATGTCGGCGCAAGGGAATCTCAACGGCTGATGTGACCGACGCCATCGCCCCGACCGTGTTGGTGGCGCAGGCAATCGGCCGGGTTGGCAACTACTTCAACCAGGAGGCTTTCGGCAAGCCAACGACGTTGCCTTGGGGGCTGAAAGTAGACCCGGCGTACCGCCCGGCCGGCTACAGCCAATACGAGACCTTCCACCCCACCTTCGTCTACGAGGGTTTGTGGAACCTGCTGGGGTGCGTGTTGATACTTTGGGCCGAGCGGCGTTTCAAGCTGCAGCACGGCAAGGTCATCACGCTGTACGTCATGTGGTATTCGTTCGGCCGCTTCTTCATTGAGCTGATCCGCATCGATCCGGTGACGGTGATCCTGGGGGTCCGCATCAACAACTGGACGGACGGCATCATTTTCCTCGCCGCCGTCGCGGTGTTCATTCTGCTGATGCGTCGTTTCCCGGGCAGTGTCGACCAGCCATTGGCGGGCATGGGTGAGAAGTGGCGCGCCAAGAAGGGCGAGTCGGTGTCATCCGAAAGCAAGGCTGCCGAGGACGACACAGTCGACGCCGACGACGCACCCGATGGCGACGGGCCGCCAGACGAGCAGGTAGACGAGCCAGAAGTGGCAACATCGGAGGCGGTCGAGCCATGAATCGAGTGAGGTTGGCGGTTGCGGTCGCCCTGGCGGCGATGGGCTTTTTGTCAGGCTGCGCAGTGCTGCCCGGCGGTTCCAGCACCCCGAGCGTTGCGACTCCTTCGGATTCGTCGTCGAGCGACTACGGCAAGCAGGCGGTCTGTGCGCTCGGTTCGGCCGGGATCTCGTTGATCAGAGCCGGCGGCGCGGGCAGCAAGGCTTTGGCCCAGTTGATCGCAGACAATGCCCAAGACCAGAAGGTGAAAGACATGGCCAACGCCGTCCTCAACTCGACGGCCGGCGAAGACGTCCGCAATCAGTTAGCCGACTGGTTGACCAGCTACTGCGGTAGTTGATTTCGGCTACAGGGTGAACTGGTCGTCCGGTAGGGCATAGGCGATGTACTGATCGGGGGAGAACCAGAGGGCCAGTTCGGCGGCGGCCTCGTCTGTGGCGCCTGAGGCATGGACGAGATTGGCGAGGGCCCGTGAGTCCCCTTCCGCTCGGCGTCCCGCGTGGCAGAAGTCGCCCCGGACCGTGCCGGGGGCGGCGTCGCTGGGGAAAGTCGAGCCGATCATCTTGCGGACGACGGCGACCGCACCGTCACCTTCCAGCGCCATCGCCACCACCGGGCCGGACTGCATGAATTGGATAACGGACGCAAAAGCGTCGGCGCCAATGCGTGACTCCAGATCGCTGTAGTGGCGTCGAGCCAGGCCGTCGTCGACCATCGTCATGCGCAAGCCGACAACCTTGAGGCCGGCGTCCTCGAAGCGGGCAAGTATGCGCCCCATGAGGCCCCGCTTGACGGCATCGGGCTTCAGCAGCACCAGTGTTTTTTCGATCATCGAGCGTCCTTTCGGGTCAATCGCCAGCACATGACTGCCCGGCGTTACTGCATCTATTATCCCGGACGGGGCGAACGTCTGCACTTCCTCGCCACCCGGTGACGGATCTGGGCGCGGTCTGGCACTACGATGAGGATATCGCCGAGTGAAAGAGGCGCCATGAAGATCGCAATCCATTACAAGGGCCTGGAAATCGATGACGACGGCAACGTCGGGGGTCACGATGCCGGCGATACCTTGGTGCGACGCCTGATCGGGATGTTCCCAGAGGTGCAACTGATCGGGCCGCGGAATCAGACATTTCCCGATTTCGAACTCACGACCTTAGAGGCGATTGACGGCGAAAACACCATCGTTGTCAACATGGACGTCATCGAATCGGTGCGCATATGGCGGGTGCTGCGCAAGTCGACCGAGCATCCGAAGATCATGAACTTCATGTGGCGTGACGCCAGGCGCTACGAGACCGAGGTGGAGACGGCGGCACTGTCGCTATCGTGTGCACTGTTCCCGACTTTCGCCAACTCGGAGCGAATGAGTCGGGCTATAAAGGAGACCGTCCACCGCTGGGTCGTCCAGCCCTTGGCCGAGCGGGCCAAGATCAGTGGAGCCAACCTGGGCATCCGGCTGGAGCATGTGCAGCCCCGTGATGAGCCCCCCGAGCCGGTTGTGCTGTACCCGGCCATCTATATGAAGGCTCGCAAGCGTCCAGATCTGTTCTTCGAAGTCGTCTCCCGGGTCGCCAAGCGCACCCCGATAATGGTCGAGGCCCGTCTCGCCGAATCGGATCTGGTCATGGAGTGGGCCATGAAGCTGGGTCGGCAGCGCTGGGCAAAAGTGCGTCCGTTGGTGCCGCGCCGCGGTGACTACTGGAAGGCCTTGGCTCACACCACTGCTTTCCTGGCGACATCCGAGGACGAGTCGTACGGACTGGAATACGTCGAGGCGTTGGTGGCTGGGGCTATCGGAATTTTCCCGGACAAGCCCTGGGCCCACGGCATCCTGCCGCCGGCGTACCCCTATTTCTACAAGACCGCGGCCGAGGCCGAACAATTGCTGTACCGGGCGGTGACGGACACGGCCGCCTGCCGCAAAGAGTTGGAGGATTGCGTCGAGGGCAGTTTCATTCACTGGTTGCGCGACCATCACGACGACTCCAACTTCGAGGCCGCCATCGAGGCCCACGTCAAGCGCTGGTTCGGTTATAGCCCGAATGATGGTAAACTGTAATGGTTCGACGCGGGATGGAGCAGTTCGGTAGCTCGCCGGGCTCATAACCCGGAGGTCACAGGTTCAAATCCTGTTCCCGCTACTGATGGGCCCCCTTGATGCAGAAATGCAAGGCAGGGGGCCTGTTGCTTTGGCCTGGGGGATGTTCCCAGTGACACAGGGTAAACTAGGGGGCCAATCACCAGAGGCGCCTGCGGCGCCACGATCTAGGGAGTTACCAGATGCGGCGTAACCGCTGGCTGATCGGCCTTCTTCTTGCAACCGCAACATTCGCGCTCGCAGGGTGTACCAATCCGGGTGTCACCGCGCCCAGTCATCAACTGAGCATCGGGGCGACGGCGGTGCCGGATTCCATGGACCCCACAACCAACTCCAACGCGGCCATCCCGCAGGCGCTGCTTTACAACGTCTACGAGACGCTGGTGAAGCTGGACGGGGACGGCAACATTCGCCCGCTGTTGGCCCAAGAGTGGACGATCAGCAATGACGGGCTGACTTACACCTTCAATTTGCAGCCCAGTGCCACTTTCAGCAATGGCGACAAGTTGGACTCGGACGCCGTCATCAAGTCGATCCAGCGAATCCAGCAGGACGCGTCTGTGACGGCCGTCAACAAGGCCGAGATGTCGGTTGTGTCATCGGTGACGGCAGTGGACGACAACACCGTCAAGGTGGTGCTGTCGAAGCCCAGTAACACCTGGCTTTACAGCATGACCGGCAGTGCCGGCATCATCATCGACCCGGCCCACAGCGATGATCTGTCCAACACGCCTGCCGGCTCCGGGCCGTACGAACTCAGATCCTGGGTGAAGGGGGCGTCCGTTCAACTGCAGAAGGCGCCGAAGTATTGGGGCACGCCGGCGCGCTTCGATATCGTGACGTTCCGCTACTTCTCGGACCCCAATGCCATGAACACGGCGATGCTGTCGGGCGACCTCGATATTGTCTCCAACCTGGCGGCACCGCAGGCGTTGAGCCAGTTCGCCGACACGTCGAAGTATCAGACGATCATCGGCACCACGAACGGCGAGATTGTGCTGGGCTTCAACGATTCGAAGGCACCGTTCACGGATATCCGGGTGCGTCAGGCCATCAACTACGCCATCGATCGCAAGGCTTTGATGGATTCCGTCTGGGCGGGGCAGGGAATGCTGATCGGCTCGATGGTGCCACCAACCGACCCCTGGTACGAGGATCTTTCGCAGACCTACCCATTTGACCCCGAAAAGGCCAAAGAGTTGCTGGCGGAGGCGGGCGCCACAGATTTGACGATTAACCTTCAAGTGCCGACGTTGCCATACGCGACAGGTGCGGCGCAGTTCATCGCGAGCCAATTGAAGGATGTCGGTATCACCGTCAACGTTTCGCAGCTACAGTTCCCGGACGTTTGGATCAACCAAGTGATGAAGCAAGGCGACTACGACATGACGATCATCGCCCACGTCGAGCCGCGCGACATCGTCAAGTGGGCCGACCCGACCTACTACTGGCACTACAACAACACCGACTTCCAGAACCTGATCTCGCAGGCCGACCAGACTTTGGACCAGACGCAGTACATCGACCTGATGAAGCAGGCGGCAAAAACACTGGCCACCGACGCGGCCGGCGATTTCCTGTGGCTGCTGCCCAGTGTCATCATCGCCACGCCCGACATCAGCGGCATCCCGGCCAACGCCGTGACCGAGAGCTTCGACCTGACCACGATCGCTTCGAAGAGCGGGTAGCGACTCATGCCGGTCGCACGAGCCTTGCTGAGGCGACTTGCCGTTTTCGTGGCAAGCTTGCTCGTGGCATCGGTGGTTGTGTTCGGCCTGATCAACCTGCTTCCCGGTGATGTCGCCGGCGTCATTTTGGGGTCATCCGCCACGCCCGACGCAATCGAGGCGCTGCGTCAGCAGATGGGCTTGAACGTGGCCGCGCCGCTGCGTTACCTCCGCTGGATGGGTGGCCTGCTTCACGGCGATCTTGGGCGATCGGCATTGAGTAATTCGCCTATCGGGCCGCTGGTTGCATCGACGCTGGGCGTGACGTTTTCCCTTGTCGTGCTGGCGATGATAGTGGCCGTGGCGGTGGCTCTGCCGCTTGGGGCCTTCTCGGCGATGCGTCGCCGCCGGGCGTCCGGAACGGTCGTCTCGGCACTTTCGCAGCTTGGCATGTCGGTGCCGGCTTTCCTGGTTGGCCTGGCCCTGGTGATGCTGTTCGCCGTCAAGCTACATTGGCTGCCGGCCAACGGCTACACGCCGCTGACCCAGGATCCGCTCGACTGGCTGCGGCGGCTGGTGCTTCCCGTGCTGGCGCTCGGAATCGTTCAGGCAGCAGTGCTGGTGCGCTACGTGCGTGGCGCCTTCGTCGACGTGCTGAACCAGGACTATTTCCGCACCGCTCGGGCCGTCGGTTGGACGAACCGTCGGGCGCTCATGCGCCACGGCATGCGAAACGCGGGGCTGCAGATCATCACCGTCGTCGGCCTGCAACTGGCGACGCTGCTGGTAGGGGCCGTCGTCATCGAGAGCGTCTTTGTGCTGCCCGGCATGGGCAAACTGTTGCTTGACTCGGTGGCCACCCATGACCTGCCTGTGGTGCAGGCCATCGTCATGGTGCTGGTGGCGCTCATTCTGGCGATCAACGCCATCGTCGACATGGCCTATGCTGCCATCGACCCGCGGCTGCGGTCGCAGGCCGTCAGCGATGCGGACGAGGAGGCGGACGAATGAGACGCCACTGGTCGCTGTATGTGGGCGCCGGGCTAGTTGGCCTGGTCCTGCTGTTGGCAGCCGTCTCCCTGTTCTGGACGCCGTTCGACCCAACCCACGTCGACCCTGAGGCCCGATTGCTGGGGCCCAGTTGGCCCCACCTGCTGGGCACGGACGGCCTCGGGCAGGACATTTTCAGCCGTGCCCTGGTAGGTGCGCGCGTGTGCATCCAGGTGGGTGTCATAGCGGTGGCTATCGGGTCGGTCATCGGTGTGCCGCTGGGCATGGCGGCGGCCGCGTCCCGCTCATGGCCAGGGCAGTTGATCATGCGCGCCGCCGACATTGTTTACGCCTTCCCGGCGTTGCTGCTGGCCATTTTGCTGGCGGCGGCCAAGGGTGGTGGTTCCATTCTGACGGCCATGACCGCCATCGGCATCGCCTCGGTGCCCGCATTCGCGCGGATTGCCCGCGGCGCCGCCCTACAGGTGTTGAGCCAGGACTATGTGCTGGCTGCCCGCGCATCGGGCATCGGCCCAGTGCGCATTGCGGTTTCCCATGTGGCTCCAAACATCGCGCCCGTGGTGTTGGTGCAGGCATCCGTCAGCTTTGGCCTGGCCATCCTGGCCGAAGCGGCGCTCAGCTACCTTGGGCTGTCGGCGCCGCCAGCCACGCCAACTTGGGGACGCATGCTCTACGAGGCCCAGCAGTACATCTTCAGCAACCCCAACCTGGCGCTTTGGCCCGGCCTGTTCATCGCTGTGGCGGTGCTGGGCTTCAATCTGCTCGGCGACGGGCTGCGCGACCGCTTCGACCCCACCCTGGTGGAGGTGCGCTGATGCTTGAACTACAGGGTGTGGGCGTCGAGTTTGGCCGGCGTCGGGTCAAGGCCGTCCACGATGTCAGCCTGGAGATCGCCAGCGGGCAGCGGTTCGGGCTGATCGGCGAGTCAGGCTCCGGCAAGACAGCGTTGGCGCTTGCCATCATGGGTTTGCTGCCTGAAAACGCCCACCTCACCGGCTCCATTCGCCTGGATGGGCGTGAGCTGGTGGGCTTGCCCGACGAGCAGTATTCCCGGCTGCGTGGCGATGCCGTCAGCCTGGTCTTCCAGGAGCCCATGACGGCTCTCGACCCGACCATGGCCGTCGGAATGCAGGTGGCCGAGGTGCTGCGCCTGCACTACGTCCGCAATCCCAAGGACGCGGCGAAATACCGCGTCGATGCGGCACACATCGCCGTCGGCGCCCGTCAGCGCGTCCTAGCGATCTTGGAGGAGGTCGGCGTCCACGACCCCCAGCGTGTGGCGTCCAGCTTCCCGCACCAGCTTTCGGGTGGGCAGCGGCAGCGCGTGCTCATAGCGATGGCGTTGATCAATCGTCCTGAGTTGGTGCTTCTGGACGAGCCAACCACTGCCTTGGATGTGCGGGTGCAGGCCCAAGTATTGCGCCTGGTGGACAGGGAGTTGACGGCCAGCGGCGCGGCTTGCCTGTTCATCAGCCACGACTTGGCCGTCGTCTCGCAGGTTTGCGACGAGGTCGCCGTCATGTATCGGGGCAGCATCGTCGAGCAGGGCAGTGTGCGAAGCATTTTCGAGAACCCCAACCATCCGTACACCCGCGGTTTGGTGGCCGCCGCCCGCCTTGACGTCAAGCCTGGCGAGCGGCTGCCCGTCCTGGAGGATTTCGGGGTGAACGATGAGTGACTTCGACGTTCGCGGTGTCAGCCGCGTCTTCGGCAAAGGCCAATCCCGGGTGGTGGCCGTCAACGACGTCAGCTTGTCCGTGCAGCCCGGCCAGCGCGTCGGCATCGTGGGGGAATCCGGTTCGGGCAAGTCGACGTTGGTGAGACTGATGGCCGGGCTGCTGCCCGCAACGTCGGGGGACATCGAGTTCGACGGGCGCTCAATCACCGGTCTGAAGGAGAGTGAGCTTGGTTTT